>UMHE01026511.1_pt1 | contig 14117 bp, 11 predicted proteins | sample 1965451 | NCBI WGS metagenome assembly UMHE01 (sample SAMEA4836090, study PRJEB28245) | human gut metagenome | biome: gut microbiome; material: fecal sample | place: Denmark | collected 2008 | reverse complement strand
AGGCCTATGGCTTCGCCCCTGTCTTCACCGTGGATCCCCAGGATCTGACGGCCATGAAGAAGACCGTGGACGAGGCGGTGGCCGCGCTCAACGAGGGCAAGCATCCCGCTATCGTCACCCGCCGTCCCTGCCTGCTGATCAAGCGCGTGAAGCACGACATCGGCATGTGCGTGGTCAACACCGACAAGTGCAAGAGCTGCAAGAGCTGCCTGAAGGTGGGCTGCCCCGCCATCTCCATGGAGAACGGCAAGGCGTTCATCGACCGTACCCAGTGCGTGGGCTGCACCGTCTGCGCGCAGGCTTGCCCGTTTGATGCCATCGAAAAGGAGGAGAAGTAACATGAACGATGTGAAAAGCTGCCTGTTGGTAGGCGTGGGCGGTCAGGGCGCGATCCTGATCTCCAAGATCATGTCCAACGGCTTTATGAAGGCCGGTTACGATGTCAAGCAGAGCGAGGTACACGGCATGGCGCAGCGCGGCGGCTCCGTGTCCACCCAGGTGCGCTGGGGCAAGAAGGTCTACGGCCCCGTGTTCGGCAAGGGCGAGGCGGACATCATGGTGGCGCTGGAGAAGATGGAAGCCGTCCGCTATGCGGAGTTCCTGAACCCCAACGGCGTGGCGGTCATCAATGACTACGCCATCAAGTCCACCACCATCGCCTCCGGCGCTGAGGAGTATCCGCAGGGCTGCATCGAGGCCATGCAGAAGAACTTCAAGACCATCGCCGTGCCCGCCAGCGACATCGCCATCCAGCTGGGCAATCCCAAGTGCATGAACGTGGTGCTGTTCGGCGCCATGTGCGACTCCCTGGGCTGCCCGGATATCGACTGGGAGCAGATCGTGGCCGAGACGGTGCCCGCCAAGGTCAAGGAGCTGAATCTGAAGGCCTTCCGCGCCGGTCGTGAGGCCGCCAAGAACGCCAAGTAAATAACCGTACAACGGAGAGGCAGGCGCTTGCGCCTGCCTCTCAGCCTGTCAAAGAGCCTGTTCGGTCACAAATATCGGCGGGGCGATGTGGGCATCGCCCCCTGCGGATGGGTACGGTGAGCCGTTGTAGGGGACGGCGTCCCGACGTCCCGCTTCCTGTCATTCCGAGCCAGTGACCGCGTCACTGGCGTGGGAATCCGTCTCCTTGCAGGAAAAGAACGGATTGCCGCGTCGCTGCGCGCCGCGAAGCAAGTGCCCTTGGGGTACTCCTCGCAATGACAGGCTTTTCCGATCGCCTGAGACGGACGCGGGGCGCCCGCTTTTTGTAAATTTACAAAATCCCACTACCAAAACAGAGGAAGATGTGGTATGATACCTGCGTGAGAATAGGCCGGGCGAGAGGAGGGAGTGCCATGCTGCGGCGTGTGAAACGATATATCCTGCTGACGGGTCTGTCGGCGCTGCTGGCGGCGCTGCTGACCGGGTGCGGCTTTTCCGACGCCTCGGTGGAGGAGCTGTTCACCCTGCCCCGCATGGCGGAGGAGTATACAGGGCTGACAAAGGAACTGGACGACCTGATCGCCCAGGGCTACGAATACGCCTCGCCTACCGGCGGACGGAACATCCAGTCCGTTCAGATGGTGGATCTGGACGGCGACGGACAGCAGGAGGCGCTGGCCTTTTTCCGTATGAGCAGCGACGAAAAGCCCCTGAAAATATTTGTATTCCGTCTGGAGGACGGGACATACACCCGCTTCTGCACCATCGAGAGCAGCGGCAGCGCCATCGACAGCGTGTACTATCAGGATCTCAACGGCGACGGCCGCCGGGAGCTGATCGTGGGCTGGCGCATCAGCGCCGAGGTGCAGACCGTGGCGGTGTACACCGTGGAGCGGGAGCCGGTGGTGCTCATGTCCAGCGGCTACAACCGCTTTACCATGCAGGATCTGAACGGCGACAGCATCCCCAGCCTGCTGGTGCTGCGTACAGACGGCAACAGCCGGTCGGTGGCGGAGTTCTACGGCTGGCAGGACGAGCAGATGGGCGTGGCCTACCGCTGCGTGCTGTCCAGCAGCATGGCGTCCCTGAACCGGGGCAGCATGGTCAGCGGACGGGTGGACGCCGACACGCCGGCACTGTTTATCACCGGCGTGGACGAGCAGGGCATGGCGGTCACGGACATTCTGGTGTTCCGCTCTGAGCTGGGGCTGGTGAATCTGGCGCTGACCGGCAGCAGCACCGGCGTGTCCAACGCGGTCTTTGCCTACCGCCAGCTGCCGCCCCAGGATATTGACGGCGACGGCAGCATCGAGATACCCGACCCGGATCCCTCCTGGTCGGGCGAACAGACCGACGGGCTGGTGCGCTGGATGCGCTGCAGCGGCGACGGCGAGCTGTCCGTGGCGGCAGAGACGTACCACAGCCTGTCCTGCGGCTGGTATCTGAACATACCGGAGAGCTGGTGGGACTGGAACGTGGAGGCGGTCACCGGCAGCATCAGCAACGAAAACCAGCTGAATCTCAACATCAACGGCGACCCCGTGCTGAGCATTTACACCATCACCGGCGAAAACCGGGAGAACCGGGGACGTCTCGGCAAACGCATCGTCCTGCGCCGCCAGACAGCCACCGTCTACGCCGGTGAGCTGTACGACGCCGGCGCCTATTACGGCATGGATGAGGATCTGCTGCGCCGCAGCTTCAGCCTCATCGTGGGCACATGGAGCAACTGACAAGGAGGGGACTCAATGAAAAAGGTACTGGTACTGGAGGACGAATCCAGCATCCGCAGCTTTATCGTCATCAACCTGCGCCGCGCCGGTTACGAGGTGGTGGAGGCCGAAAGCGGCGAAGAAGCGTTGGAAAAGCTGAAGCTGCACAGCGATGTGCGCGTGGCGCTTCTGGACATCATGCTGCCCGGCATCGACGGCTTTGAGGTCTGCCGCCGCATCCGCGCCACCAACGCTTCCATCGGCATCATCATGCTCACCGCCCGCTCTCAGGAGATGGACAAGGTCACCGGTCTCATGACCGGCGCCGACGATTATGTGACCAAGCCCTTCTCCCCCGCGGAGCTGACCGCCCGCGTGGACGCCCTCATGCGGCGCAGCGGCGGCGCTGCCGTGGAGGCCGGCGAGATCAACCAGCCGCCCTTCCTCCTGAACACCCGCAACCGTACCTTGGAGAAGAACGGCCAGCGCATCAAGCTCACCCAGGTGGAGTACGCCATCATGAAAATGTTCATGGAGAACCCCGGCAAAGCGCTCTCCCGCGAGGAGATCCTCGACATGGTCTGGGGTCACGACTACTTCGGCGAGCTGAAGATCGTCGACGTGAACATCCGCCGCCTGCGGCTGAAGATAGAGGACAACGCCACGAATCCAACCTATATTACTACAATTTGGGGCTTCGGCTACAAGTGGGGTCTGTGACAGCGGATCTTTTCCGCCAGTACTTCGTTGCGTCGGCTTGACGTACACACGGTACGCCTGTGCCTCCGCGCCTCGTCCTGACGAAAAATCTCTCGCTGTCCCTCCGTGCCTCGTCTGGAGAAAAAATCCACGCATTACAATCGCGCCGCCGCGTCTCGTCCTGGCGAAAAATCTCTCGCTGTCCCGCTGCGCAGCATTCTGCCCGAAAGGAGATGCTCACCTTGGCAAAAAAAGTGAAAAAGGTACAGGGCCTGAAGCGCCGGTGGCTGACCGGCAGCATGGGGCCCGTGCTGGTGATACTGCTGCTGGTGGGCGTGCTCATCTCCGTGGGCTTTGCCAGCAGCTACTACAACAGCGCCCGCTCCGCCCTGCGGGCGAAGGCCGCCGCCGGCGCGGACTATTTCAACACCTATGTGATGACCAGCTACCGGGAGTATTACCGCAGCGCCACGGTCTACGCCGCCGCCTTCGATGACGGCGACCGGATCGAGCTGCAATTCCTCAACAGCTCCGGCCGGGTGGAGGTGACAACGCGGGGCGTCACTGTGGGTACCTACCCCGGAACGCCTGAGATATACAGCGCCATTGAAAGCGGCGAGGTGAAGGACTACGTGGGACGCGACGTCGTCACCGGCGAGCGGATCATGGCGGCGTCCAGCCTGCTGAAGTTCAACGGGCAGGTGGTAGGCGTCATGCGCTACGTTACCGCCATTGGGAACATCGACCGGCAGGTGCTGCTGACGGTGCTGCTGGTGGCCGGCGTCATGGTGGCGGTGGTGGGACTGATCGTCCTGTCCAGCATGATCTTCATCAACAACGTGGTGGCGCCGGTGTCGGCGGTGTCGGAGGCGGCCAAGCGCATCTCCGGAGGCAGCTACGGCGTGCAGATACCCAACAAATACTCCGACGAGATGGGCGAGCTGGTGGACAACATCAACGACATGTCCCGGAAGATCGGCGAGAGCGAGCGGATGAAATCCGAGTTCATCTCCTCCGTGTCCCACGAGCTGCGCACACCGCTGACGGCCATCAACGGCTGGGGCGAGACGCTGCTGGAGGACGAATCCAACGACGTGCAGCAGCTCAAGCGCGGCGTGCAGATCATGGTGAAGGAATCCCGCCGCCTGACCAACATGGTGGAGGAGCTGCTGCAATTCTCCCGGCTGGAGGACGGCCGCTTCACCTTACAGGTGGAGGACACCGACCTGCAGGCGGAGCTGGAGGACGCGGTGTACAGCTACCGGGAGCTGTTCCGGCAGGACGGCATCGCGCTGGAGTATTCCAGCGACCGGGCAGAGTACAGCGAGGTCATCTCCGGCGACCCGGAGCGGCTGAAGCAGGTGTTCTGCAATCTGCTGGACAACGCCGCCAAGCACGGCGGCAGCGGCAAGCGCATCACCGTGCACCTGACCCAGCGGGACGGGGAATACGTGATTACCATCCGGGACTTCGGCCCCGGCATCCCGGAGGCGGAGCTGCCCTATGTGAAGCAGAAGTTCTACAAGGGCTCCTCCAAGGCCAGAGGCAGCGGCATCGGTCTGGCGGTGTGCGACGAGATCGTGCAGCGCCACGGCGGACGGCTGGACATCGCCAACGCCGAGGGCGGCGGCACCGTGGTAACGGTGTACCTGCCGCTGAAAAAGCAGACAGAGGCGGCGCTGTAACAGCGACCGAAAAAAGTGAAAATAAAATCGAACAGGTGTTGCATTTTTGAAACAATTGTGCTATGCTTGCGACAGAAAGGAATTTAGCAGACCTATGGAGAAAAAGAAGGGCGGTTTCCGCACCAGTATCGGAGGGCAGGCGCTGATCGAGGGGATCCTCATGCGCGGGCCGGAGAAGGACGCCATCGTTGTCCGCTCGCCGGAGGGACTGGTGACAAAGGTCACGGAGCGGAAATTCGTTAAGGATAAATACCCCATTCTGGGCATTCCCATCCTGCGGGGCGCGGTGACGTTCATCAGCTCCATGATCACCGGCGTGAAGGCGCTGATGTTCTCGGCGGACTACTTCCCGGACGATGAAAACGCGGAGCCGGGCAAGCTGGAGAAGTGGCTGGACGAGCACATCCCGGCGGACAAGCTGCAATCGCTGATCGTGGCGTTCTCGGTTGTGCTCAGCATCGGGCTGATGCTGGTGCTGTTCATGCTGCTGCCCACGTTCATCGCGGGGCTGTTCCACGCCACCAGCCCGGCCATACACAACCTCATCGAGGGCGTGGTGAAGATCGCGGTGCTGCTGACCTACATGATCCTCTGCTCCAAGCAGAAGGACGTGTACCGGGTGTTCTGCTACCACGGCGCGGAGCACAAGACCATTTTCTGCTATGAGGCGGGTCTGCCGCTGACGGTGGAGAACGTCCGCATCCAGCCCCGGCACCATCCCCGCTGCGGCACCAGCTTCCTGTTTGTGGTGGTCATCGTGTCCATCATCGTGTCCAGCCTGGTGTTTCCCTACATCAATTGGCAGAGCATCTGGGTGCGCGTGGGCGTGAAGCTGCTGCTGCTGGTTCCCGTGGTGGGCGTGACCTACGAGTTCAACCGGCTGGTGGGCGCTCACGACAACGTGGTGACGCGTATTCTGTCCGCCCCCGGCATGTGGCTGCAAAACTTTACCACCCATGAGCCGGACGACTCCATGATCGAGGTGGCCATCGAAGCCATGAAGCTGGTCATTCCGGAGCAGCAGGGCAAAGACAACTGGTAAGCTGGCAGAGCGCATTTTCCCGAAAAACTCGAAGAAAGTGAAAACGGGACGTATTATGGCAATTACATATAACAATTTGTATTTGGATATCCGGCAGCAATTCCTGCGCGCCGGACTGCCCGACCCCACGCTGGAGTCGCGGGAGCTGGTGTGCTGTGCCTCCGGAAAGAGCCGGGAGGAGCTGAGCCGCGACGGGCGGCTGTATGTGCCCGACACGGTGGAGCAGCAGGTGCGGCGGCTGGCGCAGCGCCATCTGGACGGTGAGCCGGTGGCCTACCTGATCGGCGAGTGGGAGTTTTACGGCCTGCCGCTGGACATCTCCGAGAGCGTGCTGATCCCCCGGCCGGACACGGAGGTGCTGGTGGATCGGGCGCTGGCCTGTATAAAGACGCTGGACGAGCCGCGGGTGCTGGATCTGTGCGCCGGCTCCGGCTGCATCGGTCTGGCAATAGCCAAAAATGCGCCGGGCTGCCATGCGGTGCTGGGCGAGCTGGACGAGGGCGCGCTGCGCGTCTGCCGCCAGAACATCCGCCGCAACGACCTGACAGGGCGCGTGGTATCCCTACAGTTGGACGCCAGGGAGAAGCCCCCGGCGCATCTGGGCGAGTTCGACTGCATCGTGTCCAACCCGCCCTATATCCCCGACGGGGACATCGCCGGGCTGGACGTGTCGGTGCGGGACTACGAGCCGCATCTGGCGCTGAAGGGCGGCGCGGACGGACTGGACTTCTACCGGGACATCACCCGGCTGTGGACGGCGGCGCTCCGCGTGGGCGGCAGGCTGCTGTTCGAGGTGGGCATCGGTCAGGCGGACGAGGTGCTGCGCATCATGCGGAGCGTGGGCTTCGGCGATCTGGAGATCACCCCCGACCTGAACGGCATTCCCCGGGTGGTGGAAGGCGTACTGCATAAGGAGCTGTGAGCACTGTCCTGAAAACGGGACAGCAAGGGGCGCAGAATAGACATATATTCAACTGAGGAGGACGGAATTATGGCGGCGAAGAAGGAAACGGTTGCCGCGGCACCGGTGGTGTCGGACAAGAAAAAGGCGCTGGAGACGGCCATGCAGCAGATCGAGAAGATGTACGGCAAGGGCTCCATCATGCGCTACGGCGCGGAGAGCACGATGAACGTGGAGTCCATCCCCACCGGCTCCCTGTCGCTGGATCTGGCGCTGGGCATCGGCGGCCTGCCCCGCGGCCGTATCGTGGAGATCTACGGGCCGGAGTCCTCCGGCAAGACCACGCTGGCGCTGCATGTGCTGGCGGAGGCGCAGAAAATGGGCGGCGAGGTGGCCTTTGTGGACGCCGAGCACGCGCTGGATCCCACCTACGCCAAGGCGCTGGGCGTCAACGTGGAGGATATGCTCATCTCCCAGCCGGACACCGGCGAACAGGCACTGGAGATCACCGAGGCGCTGGTGCGCAGCGGCGCCATCGACGTGGTGGTGGTGGACTCCGTGGCGGCGCTGGTGCCTCGCGCCGAGATCGAGGGCGAAATGGGCGACAGCTTCGTGGGTCTGCACGCCCGGCTTATGAGTCAGGCGCTGCGCAAGCTGACGGGCATCATCAACAAGACCAATTCCATCGTCATCTTTATCAACCAGCTGCGCGAGAAGGTGGGCGTCATGTACGGCAATCCGGAGGTCACCACCGGCGGCCGCGCCCTGAAGTTCTACGCCAGCGTCCGCATCGACGTGCGCCGCATCGAGACGCTGAAGTCCGGCGGCGAGGTGGTGGGCAACCGCACCCGCGCCAAGGTGGTGAAGAACAAGGTGGCGCCTCCTTTCCGTGAAGCGGAGTTCGACATCATGTACGGCGAGGGCATTAGCAAGCTGGGCGACCTGCTGGATCTGGCGGTGAAGCTGGATCTGATACAGAAAAGCGGCTCCTGGTTCAACATGGGCGAGCTGCGGCTGGGTCAGGGACGCGACGCGGCCAAGCAGTACTTCCGCGACCATCCCGACGAGGCCGCCAAGCTGGAAACGGCGGTGCGCGAGAACTTCCACAAGCTGATGGGCAGCCAGTCCCGCGTGGCGGCCAAGGCCGCAGGCCGGGCGGTGGACGTGTCCGCCGACGACTTCGACGACGAAGACTGATGCGCATCGACCGGATCGAAAAATCCAAGCATAAGCAGGAGCGCGTGCTGGTGTTTCTGGAGGGGGGCGACCTCCTCCGGATCACCGGCGCGGAGCTTCTGCGCTTTGGCTTATATAAGGGTATGGACTTACCGCCGGCGCTTGTGGTAGAATTACAGGCGGCGGCGCAGCGGTCGGAGCTGAAGCAGACGGCGGCACGGATGGCCTCCGGCCAGATGCTGTCGAAAAAAGAGGTGCAGCGGCGTCTGACGAAGAAGGGCGCCACCGAGCAGGAGGCCGAGGAGACGGCCGACTGGCTGGAATCGCTGGGCGCGGTGGACGACGCCGGGTACGCCGGCGTCATCGTCCGGCACTACGGGGCCATGGGCTACGGCGCGGGGCGGGTGCGGCAGGAGCTGCACCGCCGGGGCGTGCCGAAGGAGCTGTGGGACACGGCGCTGGAGCAGCTGCCGCCGCCGGAGGAGGCCATACGGAAATTTCTGGCGGGGAAGCTGCGGGGACGCGGCATGACCCCGGAGGACAGCCGCCGGCTGGCCGCCGCCCTGCAGCGGCGGGGCTTTGCCTGGCAGGAGATACGCCCTGTGCTCAACGAGTGGGGGCAGGAGATCGAGGAGACGTGAGGTATACAACGTGAAGGTTGCATTTATTTCCCTTGGCTGTGCCAAGAATCTGGTGAATACCGAGCAGATGATGGCGCTGTGCCGCGACGCGGGGCACACGCTGCTGGAGGAGCCGGCAGGCGCGGACGCCGTGGTCATCAACACCTGCGGGTTTATCGACAGCGCCAAGGAGGAGGCTATCGACACCATTCTCTCCGTGGCGGAGCTGAAAAGCGCCGGTCAGGTGGGCAAAATTCTGGTGACGGGCTGTCTCACCCAGCGCTACCAGCAGGAGATACTGGACGAGCTGCCGGAGGTGGACGGCATCATGGGCACCGGCAGCTACGGCGAGATCGTGCCGGCGCTTGCGGAGATGATGGCCGGCGGCACGCCCCGGCGCTTTGCCGACATCCACGGGATGATCGACGAATTCGACCGGGTGCTGACCACGCCGGGGCACTACGCCTACCTGCGCATCGCGGAGGGCTGCGACAATCGCTGCGCCTACTGCGTGATCCCCTCCCTGCGGGGCCGATACCGCAGCCGCCGCATGGAGGACGTGCTGGCGGAGGCAAAAAAGCTGGCCGACGCCGGTGTGAAGGAGTGCATCGTCATTGCCCAGGACATCACCCGCTACGGCATCGACCTGTACGGCGAGAAGAAGCTGGCGGCACTGCTGCGGGAGCTGTGCAAGCTGGACTTCCACTGGATCCGGCTGCACTATCTCTATCCCGACGAGTTCACCGACGAGCTGATCGACACCATCGCCGCCGAGGACAAGGTGCTGCCCTATCTGGACATCCCCATCCAGCACTGCAACGACAAGGTGCTGCGCGCCATGAACCGCCGGGGCGACAAGGCGGAGCTGCTGGCGCTATTCCGCGAGCTGCGGGCGCGTATCCCCGGTCTGGTGCTGCGCACCAGCCTCATCACCGGCCTGCCCTTCGAGGACGAGGCCGCCTTCGAGGAGCTGTGTGACTTCCTGCGGGAGGTGCGCATCGAGCGGGCGGGCGTGTTCCCCTACTCCCCGGAGGAGGGGACGCCGGCGGCGCGGATGCTGAACCGGGTGGACACCGCCGAGGCGGAGCGCCGGGCGGAGCTGGTGGTGGACGTGCAGTCCCGCATCATGGACGATTTCAACGACAGCCGCATGGGTACGGTGGTCGAGGTGCTGTGCGACGGCTTCGACCAGCAGGCCATGCAGTTCGTGGGGCGCAGCTACGCCGAAAGCCCTGACATCGACGGGCGCATCTATTTCACCGCCGATCACGAGGTGGAGGCAGGCGAGTTCGTGCCGGTGCGCATCACCGGCGCCATGGACGGCGAGCTGACCGGCCAGCTGGCGGAATAAAAAGCAGTTTTCTTTCCCGGCGGAATGTGGTATACTGTGCGGGATACGATCAAGAAAGGCGGATACATATATGACTACGGCGAATAAACTGACGATCCTGCGGGTGCTGATGATCCCTGCGTTTCTGGTGGTGCTGTACTGGGGCTTCCCCGGCAGCCGCTATGTGGCACTGGGCATTTACATCGTGGCCTGCCTGACCGACCTGCTGGACGGCTATATCGCCCGGCACTATAACCAGGTTTCCGATTTCGGCAAATTCATGGACCCGTTGGCGGACAAGTGCCTTGTGATGGCGGCGCTGTGCTGGTTCGTGGAGGAGGGCACCTTCTTCGCGTGGGTGCTGGCCATCGTGCTGCTGCGGGAGTTTGCCGTGTCCGGCATGCGCCTTGTGGCCGTGGAAAAGGGGCGCGTCATCGCTGCCGGCTGGTCGGGCAAGATCAAGACCGCCAGCACCATGGTGTGCATCTGCCTGATCCTGCTGGGCATTCCCCAGTGGCTGAACTATGTGTGTCAGGGCGTCATCCTGGTGACCACCGTGTACTCCGGCATCGAATACTTCGCCAAAAACGCCGACGTATTCAAAGAGGTGAAATGACTTGACAGGCGGGGGAATAATTCGAAAAAGGGGAAATTGTGAATAAGTACTTGCGCTTTTCGATATAGCGTGCTAAAATAAAACAAGCGACCTGCTTTCGGCAGAAAAGCCCATGGGCTTTGTCTTTTCATATGAAAAGACAAAGCATCCTGTTGTATGTCTCAAAAAGACAGCATGGACAATGCGGTCGAAGCGGGGGTAAAAAGAAATAAGACACAGAAAGAGAGGAGCAATGACATGAGACAGGAAAAGAAGGTCGGGGGAACGAAACGGGCGCTGCTGACCAGTGTGCTGGCCCTTGTGCTGAGCTTGGCGATGTTGGCGGGCAGTACATTTGCATGGTTTACAGATACGGCCTCCACCGGCGTCAACAGGATCGTATCCGGCAATCTGGACGTGGGTCTGGAGTACTGGGGCGGCGCAGAAAGTGGATGGCTCACTGCAGAGAACTCGGAGGATCTGTTCGACAAGAACGCCCTGTGGGAGCCGGGCTACACCCAGATCGTCTATCTGAAGGTGGAGAACAACGGCAATCTGGCGCTGACCTACGCCATGCAGATCACACCGGTGCATGAGACGGTGGGCGTCAATGTGGACGGCGAGGAGTTCAAGCTGTCCGACTATATCAAGTTCGGCTGGACGGCGTTTACGGTCGATGGGGATGGAGCACCCGTTGCCCTTGACCGTGAAGCGGCACAGACCGGCGTCGGTGGCGGCGCGCAGCTGGGGACGACCCTGCACCGTCAGGCGGCTAAGCCGATGAAGGCCAGTGCGGAAGAGCTGGTGGCGCTGGTGGCTTGGATGCCCGAGAACGTGGGCAACGAGGCCAACTACAGCACGGTACAGCCCACCATCGAGCTGAGCCTGAAGGTACTGGCGACCCAGGCCGCGGTAGAGAGCGACAGCTTCGACAGCTCCTATGACGGAGATGCGGCGACTGATGAGGAATTAAACAGCAAGCCGGAGTATGATTACAGTTACACCGAAGAGGAAGGTGTCACCCTGATCACCGATGAAAACGGCAAAGTGGTCAAGGCCATTGTGTCCGGCGTGAACGGCAGGGTGCAGACTGGACTCTTCTCTAATTTGAAGCAATCCGTAGATGAGGAAGGTAACCCATTATTTGATCGCAACGGCTCCCCAATAATGGAACCGGATGAGAAATGGGCGGCCCTCACGGAAGTCGTGATTAAAGATGGCGTGACAGAGATTGGCAATCAAACGTTTCAAGGTTGCACAGGGCTGACAAACGTGACGATCCCCGATAGTGTTCAGAAAATTGGCGCTTGGGCGTTTTATCTGTGTGGGGGCTTGAAAAATGTAGACATCCCCGCAAATGTGGAGATCGGCAACTCCAGCTTCCGCCAAAGCGGCTTGGAGCAGGTGACGGTTTCTGGCGGCTCTGTTGGACAGTATGCTTTCCACAGAAACGTGAGCCTGAAAAAAATAGACATCAACTGCGAGACCATAGGTGATGAGGCGTTCTCCGGCTGCGATTCTTTGACAGACATTACGCTGAGAAACAGCGTGAAGACCCTTGGCGACAAGGTGTTCTATACCTGCAAAAACTTGGAGAATGTTGAGATACCCAGCACCGTGACTGACATCGGAGAAAAGACCTTCTACTCTTGTCCCAAGCTGAAGGAGGCTGTTATCAGAGCCGGAACGGTTAAAAAGGACACCTTATACAACTGCCCAGCGTTGACGACCTTGATCATCAGTGACAACGCAACATTGGACGCCTCTTTTACGGCGAGAAACGCGTATGCATCCGGAACGCTTGAAACCGTCAAAATCGGAAAAGGCGAGATCGGCAATAGCGCATTCAGCAATTGCACGAACCTTACCACCGTGGAGCTGGGCGATGGCGTGACCTCGATTGGTACAAGTGCGTTTCTCAAATGCACGCAGTTGTCCTCCATCGCCATCGGCAGCGGAGTGACCTCTATTGGTACCAGTGCGTTTAACGGCTGTACGGCACTGACCAAAGCGGAGATCAAGAGCGGTGCCATCGGTGACAACGCATTCCAGGATTGCAAGAGCCTCACTGATGTAACACTGGGCGATGGTGTGACCTCGATCGGCAGGAATGCATTCCTCAGATGTACGGTACTGACCGCTATCAAGATCGGCAGCAGCGTGAGGACAATTGAAAGTTATGCATTTTCCGGTTGTGAGGCACTGGAAGAAGTGACGATTTCTGCCGCTCAGGTGAAAAGTGGTGCATTTTCAAAAGCAACAGCACTGGAAAAAGTTACCTTTGGCAATGATGTGACGAACATTGCGGCTGGCGTATTCAATGGTAGCGGTATAAGAACAAATAACGGCCAGCTTTACCTGAAGGCTGGCACATGGACAAGTAATCGCAAATTCACTCAGGTGACGGAAGGACAGTACATCACTGTTGGTGACGAAGTTTTCAATCAGATTGTAGCCGGCAAGGCCGCAACCTGGTCTGCCACCTAACCCGCTATTTGCCCTCCCCATGAGAAGTCCCGCGTCTTCGGACGCGGGGCTTCGCCTTTTGACCAAATGACTTGACAGGCGGGGAAATTCCTGCTACTATTAACTGAACCGAATAGCGCGTTGATCGGAAAGAGTACGCACCAGAGCTTTGCCAAGAGAGGGACGGCCACCGGCTGAAAGCCGTCCTGCCGAGCGGTGCGGAAAGTGCGTCCGGGAGCGCGGGGGATGTGGATGCCCTCCGGCTGGCCAACGTCATCAGGCCGTACTTGAGTGATAAACGAGAGTGGAACCGCGAAGTTCATTTCGCCTCTCAGACCATGCGTCTGAGAGGCGTTTTTTATCGTTCAAATAAATTCATCATATAAAAGGAGAAGCACCATGTATCTGTATAATTCCGCTACCCACAAGAAAGAGGAGTTCAAGACCCACACGCCGGGGCATGTGGAGATGTACACCTGCGGCCCCACCGTGTACCATTTCGCCCACATCGGCAACCTGCGCTCCTACATCATGGAGGACGTGCTGGAGAAGTACCTGCGCTACGCCGGATACGACGTGAACCGCGTCATGAACATCACCGACGTGGGACACCTGACCTCCGACGCCGACGAGGGCGAGGACAAGATGCTCAAGGGCGCCAAGCGGGAGCACAAGTCCGTCATGGAGATTGCCCAGTACTACACCGACGCCTTCTTCTCCGACTGCCGGAAGCTGAACATCAAGCGCCCGGACGTGGTGCAGCCCGCCACCGGCCTCATCGACGACTATATCAAGATCATCACCAAGCTCATCGACACCGGTTACGCGTATCTGGCCGGCGGCAACGTGTACTTCGACACCAGCAAGCTGAAGCGGTACTACATCTTCAACGACCACAACGAGGAGGATCTGGCCGTGGGTGTCCGCGAGGGCGTGGAGGAGGACACCAACAAGCGCAACAAGA
>UMHE01008623.1_pt1 | contig 14125 bp, 13 predicted proteins | sample 1965451 | NCBI WGS metagenome assembly UMHE01 (sample SAMEA4836090, study PRJEB28245) | human gut metagenome | biome: gut microbiome; material: fecal sample | place: Denmark | collected 2008 | reverse complement strand
TCAGAGGGTTTGATAACTGACTTTTAAGACGGTCTGGGGGGGGGATGCTTTTGGATGCCGCTGTTTATTTCTTTATGAACAGAGTCTCAGGACAAAGTTCTGAAATCGATTCCCTGTGCGTGATTATGATAAGAGTCTTGTTCTGTGAACACTCACGCAGATTTGCAATCAGCGCTTTTTCGGTTTCCGAGTCCAGAGCTGAAGTCGGCTCGTCCAGAAGCAGAATGCCGCCCTGTCTGAGCAGGGCTCTCGCTATGGAGATTCTCTGGGCCTGTCCCTCGCTGAGGCCTGCTCCGGATTCCCCGCATACCGTATTCAGACCGTCAGGCAGAGACCATACGAAGTCTGCCATAGCGTAGTGAAGAGCCTCTCTGATTTCATCCTGTGTGGCATCGGGACGTCCGAGCAGGAGATTGTCCAGGATAGTGCCGCTTATAAGTGTGTTGCCCTGGGGAACATAGATGAAGTTGCCCCTTGTGGATGGTGAGGCTTTAAGGACATTGTCCTTGTTGTATATATAGATGTTGCCCTTGTCAGGCTCCAGCAGAGCCAGCATCAGTCGGATCAGCGTGCTTTTGCCTATACCTGTCTCGCCGAATATGGCAGTGAGGCTGCCAGGCTTGAAATCGTATGAAAAATTATCGAAAATCAGCTTCTCTCCATCAGGATATGAAAACGTCAGGTTCTCTATCCTTATTCCGGATGTCCCGTCCAGTACGATGTGCTTGTCAGTGTCTTCCGTCTCGATGTCGTCGATTTCCCTGAGCCTTTCTGCTGATGCTGCCGTGCGGATGAAACCGGGTACCTGGCGGCTGAGGTCAAGTATAGGCCTCTGAATCTGTGAGATAAGCTGGAGGAATGCCGCCATCATACCGAAGGTCATTGTCCCGTTTTGCAGACCATATACGCCCCACAGCAGTACGGTAGCATATCCTGCACCGGCTCCGAGTCTTATCATTGTCCTGGAAAACAGGGCGAAATCCGTCTTGGTTATGACCTTTTCCTCCAGTTCGTCCTGCAGCGAGTTGAGCCTTTCCCTCGAGTAGTCAGTATGTTCCATCGCGGAAATGAGTGTCCTGTGCTGGATGTTCTCCTGAATGTGGCTCTGCACGCTGCTGTCCGAGTCCTTGATGTCTCTGGTCAGCCTGCGGAGTTTCCGGAAACAGCTTTTGCTCAGTATCAGTGCGACAGGCATGATGAAAAATACTGCCAATGCAAGTCTGTAGTCGATTTTCGCAATGAAATAAGTGGCGAGAACCAGCTGGACAAGAGTACCGGTGAGTTTGGGAATCGTATAGCAGACTGTTTCCGTGATTTCAGTAACGTCATCCATCAGTCTGTTCAGCAGGTCGCCCGAGTGCATTTTTTCCTTGCCGGCCCATTTCCCGGTCATGATCCTTCCGAAAAGCCTGCTTCTGACATCGCCACGGAGTGTTATCTCGCTCTTGGCTTCGATTCTCGCGCTTGCTATGGACAATGCCTGCTGCAGCAATATGCACCCTCCGAGTACAAATGCGAAAGTCAGAATCCTTCCTTCCGCGTCACCGGTCGCAATGTCGATCAGATGCTTGCTTACCCAGATAAAGAACATTGACACGGAAAAATATGCCGCTTCAATGATGCAGCACAGTATTACCTGCCATCTTGTTTTGCGGGAAATCTTCCAAATCCACTTCAGGTCGTTCCCGGCGCCCGATACCAATGCCATATTCTGCTGATTATGAGGATACTTCCGAAAGTTACGAAAAAAGGCTGAACAAATTTCTTTGTCAGCCCTTTAACTTGTGGAGATAGACGGAGTCGAACCGACGACCCTCTGCTTGCAAAGCAGATGCTCTAGCCAACTGAGCTATATCCCCGTTTTGCGTTTGCAAATGTAGGAACAATTTTTTATATTTACAAAATATGAATGAATTTTTTTAGAATATGGATGCGATTTTTGTGAAACCGCGCGTGGAACTGCGCAGAGCAACTCCTGCAGATGCTCGATTTATTTCGTGGGTAGTGCTTGAGGCAATGGACAGAGAGCATACTGAATTTGCTTCCAAGCCGGGCTTGGAGGCCGTGTTGGAAAAGATATGCAAACGGGACGATACACTGTACAGCTGGAAGAATACATGTATCGCTACATACGGCGGAAAAGTGGCCGGAGCATTGATTGCATATGACGGAGCCCCGTATAAAGAAACGGCTGACCTTACTTTCTCATTGATTTCCAAAGCATTGGATATGGACAAGCCGAATCCCGGCACGGAGACTGAGGCTGGGGAGTACTATCTCGATTCTTTGGCTGTGGCACCGGAATTCCGTGGCCACAGCATAGGCAGCATATTGATACAGAATGCATTGGAAGAAGCGCAGGCTCTTGGATTTACGAAGGCGACTCTTCTTGTGGACAGCAGGAAGGACTATCTTCAGCGCCTCTATGGCCGTCTCGGCTTCGAGAACGGAGAGACGGTGACATTCTTTGGGGATGAATATATAAAAATGTATCAGGAGATATAAGAATGAAGAGATTTTTCGTGTCAATGCTGATGGCCCTCGTGCTGTCGGCATTGTCTTTCGCGCAGAACGGAAGGATAGTCACCGACGAGTGGCTGAGTCAGAACTACACCAAACGTGAGGTCATGGTAAAGGTCCGTGACGGCATACATATATATACTGTACTCTATGAGCCGAATCAGGATTATCTTGCAAAACTCGGCAGAAAAACCTCTCCGGTGATGCTTCAGCGCACTCCTTATTCACTGAAGCCTTATGGGCTCGCTCCCGGAGAACTTGGCGGGAAGAAGGCCGGTTCGGGGTTCGGCGGCTCTCTCAAGGGAGATATGGCCAATTATGTGGCTGACGGATATATAATTGTGTATCAGAATGTAAGGGGCAGGATGCTGAGCGAAGGAAAATACGAGCAGATGCGCCCTTATGTGTCCGGCATTGACGGCGCTGCCGATACCGTCTATGTGAAAGGAGTCGTGCAGACCGATGATGCCACGGATGTCTATGATTCGATAGAGTGGATATTGGCCAATACCGCGAACAACGGCAAGGTCGGAGTGAAAGGAGTTTCATATCCGGGATTCTATGTCACGCTGGCCATATTGTCCCGCCATCCTGCCATCAAGGCGGTTTCGCCGCAAGCTCCTGCTACTGACTGGTATATGGGCGACGATGCACATCACAACGGGGCATTGTGCCTGACAGATTCATACAGATTCGGTTCCGGCTTCTATCGCGAGATGAAGAAGCCTGCTACGGTCGCTCCTTCAAGCCTTGTCCGCATTGACGGAAATATCTATGACTATTTCAAGGGCAAGTCCATTTCCGAATTGTCAGCCTTTTTTGGCGACTCTCTCCGTTTCTGGAGCCAGATGATGGTCCATCCGAATTACGACACCTTCTGGAAAGACAGGGACCCTAGCCGCCATCTTAAGAATATCACTGTCCCTGTGATGGTTACGGGCGGATTCTATGATGCTGAGGACTGCTATGGCGCATTCCGCACCTATGACATGCTGAAGAAAATGTCGCCTGACTGCCCGCTCTACCTCACTGCCGGTCCATGGTATCACGGCGGCTGGAACAACCGCTCTGCAAGAAATCTTTCCGACGCGTGGTTCGGCGAGGCTACCGGCGCTTATTATCAGGACAATGTGGAATATCCGTTTTTTGCATATTATCTGGACGACAAAGACTGCGGCGAAAGACTTCCGCGCGTAAATATCTGTCCTTCAGGCGAGACCATGCGCGGCGTTATGGAAAACCGGAACGTTACAGATTTGTGGGAAAGTTACGATGTATGGCCGCCTGTAGAGATGAATTTTAGGAAACTCTATCTTTCGGGAGAAAATTCATTGACCTTCGGACAAGGCGGAGAGGCTTATTCAATGTCTTCTGAGCCAATGTCTTATAACCGTTACATCACATCTGATCCCGCTTCTCCTGTTCCTTACATGGACAGTGACGCGAACAGCCGCGACAGGGCCTATATGGTTGCGGACCAGAGATTCAGTTCTGCACGCAATGACGTCGCCACCTACACGTCACCTGTTCTGGAAAAGGAACTTCATCTCGCAGGACCGGTAAATGTTCATGTAAGCGTTGCTGTCACGCCTGAGGACAATGCCCGCCTGACAGACGCGGATGTCATTGTGAAACTGATAGATGTCAGACCTGACGGCTACCAGATGCTGGTGAGAGCTGATGTCATGCCGCTCAGATTCAGAAAAAGCTTCGAGAAACCGCTGCCGCTCAAGTCAGGCAAGAAGGTCAATGCGGATTTCACGATGTGTGACATTGACCATCATTTCCTCCCGGGGCATACGCTTATGGTGCAGGTGCAGGCTTCCTGGTTCCCGCTCATTGCCATGAATCCTCATACTTATCTGAAGAATCAGTATGAAGCAGAGGCTACAGACTACAAGAAAGCGGTCATGACCATCTGGTCAGCAGAGAGTTATCTGGAACTGCCGGTCATTTCATTCTGATTCTGTGAAAACTCCATCCGAGGCCGATCATCAAGTTGTTCGGCCTCTTCAGGTCTGTAAGCTTGTAGCCGATATTCAGGAAAAGACGCTTGGTGAGACTGGCCTTGAGATTGAACACCTGGTAGAATCCGTCGAAATCGCTTCCGTTGTAGATGATGTTGTGGCCGACGCCGACTCCTACCGTGAAAATCGGCATTATCAGCTCTGCCCTGAGTGATAGGCCTGCTGCCAATGATTCTTTCAGCGGAGGTCTTCTGACGAGCAGCTTTATGCCGTCTTCAGTATAGTCAGTGCCTGCTATGTGGCTTCTGAGGTTGGCGCTCTCATCATATTGCAGATCCACGGAAAGACCTGCTGCAAAGCACTTTCCGACTCGGTACATAGGGTTCAGGTCAATCCCGGCCACTGCGAACTTGTTTCCGAGTATATAGGCATTGTCCTCATACATGAGACCTTTCGAGCGCAGTGCGCCGTAGAGTGTCACGTTCAGCGACATCCTGTTTATGAATCTGCTTTCATCTCTCTCATCCGGAATGCTGCAATAAGGCCTGGTGCCGGACCAGATGTCATTGAATCCGTAATCAGCTTTGCGGCTCAGTTTTGCGCCAGGTTTTCTCATGCTGCATTCTCCGAAACCGTAGGTGCCGCCCACCTTGATGCCCAATGTGTTTACTCCGGCGTTGGGATATCTCGTGTTGCCGTTAGAAAAATGCGAAATATCGACTCCGAAGAACAGAGTCGCCTGATTTACAGGGCGGTAGGTGAGGATGAGACTGGCATTGATATAGGCATTGACCTTGCTGCCTACTACGGTGTTGTAGATGTTGGATTTGCCGTCAAGTTCCTCATCGTCGTGAAATGGCTTCCAGCCGAATGATGCGCCGAAATTCCATTCATAATCAAGTGAGAGGCGGCGGGCAAGTCTGCATATCTGTGCTCCCTGGAATATATAGACCGCAGTCGGCATGCCGATTTCCTTCTTGTCGAAAAAGGTGTTCTAGCCGACTCCGATTCCCTGATATGCGGTAGGGAACAATGTCCCGAATGTGCTGGACGCGGGGAACTGGTAGGAGTATTGAAGATGTGCTGATGCGCTGTAGTTCAGGGGCTTGCCTGTTCCGTTCTCTCCTCTGAAGAACTTGTGGGTCGGCATCAGCCATGCTCCTCTGGCATTGATTCCTATTCTGTGTGTGGACGGAGTGTTGCGTGTGGAATCGCGCGGAACCGAGCATGACGCGGACGTGTGGGCCGAACCGGTCCAAACATTCAGTGTCATCAGCAATATGGTCAGAAGGGTAGCCCGCAGAATCTTTTTCACAACTTTCCGTCTTGGTTTTTACAGAGACCGAAGTTAATCCCTTTTTCCAATGTTTCCAAAAATTTTTGCTTGTGAAGCAGCCGGTAAAGTCATTTTGCATATTTTGCGCAAATGTTATAAATTAGCACTTTTGAAGAAAAAATTGGAAAGATGACCAGAGAGGAACTAATAGAAAAAGTTAACGGAATTCTGTCAGAAGAGTTTGAAACAGATGTGACCGAAATGAGACCTGACGCACCTATGCTTGAGGTTCTGGATTTGGACAGTCTCGATATGGTGGATGTTGTCGTGCTCGTGGAGAAGAATTTCGGATATGTTATGAAGAAAGAGGATTTTGCCAAGATCAAGACTTTTTCTGACTTCTACGATTTCCTGCAGGAGAAAATCTGATTCGTCGCAATATTTTCGCGCAATGGCAAAGAACTGGCAGGGAAAGTCCCACGGGGGACGTACTGGATATGAGATTTTCGTCTTTCTGATCAGACATTCGGGAGTCAGGACAGCCTATTGCCTGTTGGCCTTCGTGGCATTGTACTTCATTCCAGCGGCACCGCGTTCCACAGCGGACATCTGGCGTTATGCAAGAAAAATCTTAGGTTACGGACCGCTGAAATCCGCATTGTTCATCTACAGAAATTATTTTTCTTTCGGGAAATCCATCATTGACAGGGTCGCAATATCTTCCGGCTTGTCGGACCGGTTCCATTATAAGTTCGAAGGCTACGAGGCGCTGCTCGAGGCATTGGACGGGAACAGGGGGGCGATAGTCATAAGTGCGCATTTCGGCAACTGGGCTGCAGGAGAGCCGTTTTTCAGACAAGGCAACACCAAGATGTCTCTGGTGATGTATGACAATGAACATGCAGATATCAAGGAGGTCCTCGAGGAAAACCGTTCTGCTGACGCGTCTTTCAGGATCATTCCTGTAAACAAGGACCCGCTCGCGCACGTGTTCATGATATCGGAAGCCCTGGATGAAGGCGAACTTGTCTGCTTTCTCGGCGACAGATACGTGAACGAAGACAAACTCCTGACCTCTGAATTGATGGGACACAAGGCTGATTTCCCGTTCGGCCCATTCCATCTGGCGGCAAGACTGAAAGTTCCCGTGTTCTTCTATTTCGCTGTGCGTGAGAAAGATATGACATACAGGTTCAGTTTTGTCAATGCCGAAAAACCCGTCTCGCGTAAAGGTGGGGAAGACATGATATTGGGCCAATTCATCAGGTCATTGGAAAACGAAATGAAACAGCATCCGGAGCAATGGTACAATTACTATGACTTCTGGAAATTGAAAAAATAACTGACTATGGACAGCAAGTACAAGGGGAGAAGAATCTCGGCTCTCGACGCTCAGAGGGCAGCCCATGAAATCGCGTTTGCGCCTGTGGTGTTTCAGGTAAGCCGGCTCATGATCAATTACGGCATTTTCGAAATGCTCGAAACTGCAGGGAGAAGTGTTCCTGCAGGGCTGACCGCCGAAGAAGTGGCTGAAAAGGCAGGAATCTCGGTCTATGGCGCCAAAGTACTGTTGGAGTCGTCTCTGACTGCAGGAACAGTGTTCCTCAATGACGGCCGTTTCACGATTTCCAAAGTCGGATGGTTTCTCCTCAATGACCCGATGGTGCGTTCCGACATTGACTTCAATCATGACGTGAACTACAAGGGACTTTTCCACCTGGACGAGGCTGTGCGCACCGGAAAACCTGCCGGGCTGAAGGAGCTCGGTCCATGGCCGACATTGTACGAAGGGCTTTCTTCTCTGGAGCCCCAGGTGCAGAAAAGCTGGTTCGGCTTCGACCATTTCTATTCGGACAATTCATTCGAACAGGCTCTGCCACACATATTTGCGTTCCCGACGGCGACGATTCTCGACATTGGCGGGAATACAGGCCGTTTCGCTCTTAAAACCGTGAGCGAAAATGCTCAGGTCAATGTTACAGTGATGGATCTTCCGCAGCAGCTCGCTATGCTGAAGGACAACATTGACGGGAAAACCGGAGCCGAAAGGATCCATACTGTCGCAGGGGATCTGCTGAATCCGGAAACGGTGATTCCGGGCGGTTTCGATGTGGTCTGGATGAGCCAGTTCCTCGACTGTTTCTCTGAGCAGCAGGTAGTCAGCATCCTTTCACGTGTCGCTTCCGGGCTGAAGCCTGGCGCCCGTGCATATATTATGGAGACGCTCTGGGACAGGCAGAAGTTCGATACTGCGTCCTTCGACCTCGCGCAGACAAGCGTGTATTTTACCGCCATGGCCAACGGCAACAGCAAGATGTTCTACAGCAATGACTTGTTCAAGATGATTGAGATTGCCGGCCTGCGGGTGGATGAGATTGTCGATAATCTCGGCTATGGTCACAGTCTGATACGTTGTTCTCTTGCAAATGCTTAAAGGAAAGGTATTTATATCGGCCTCGGCGATGGTGACATCTCTCGGCGAAGGCGTGGAACGGAATTTTTCGGCCTTGCTTCGTGGAGAAGTCGGCGTGCGTCGTGTCGTAAACCCTCGTGTTTCCCAGTCTCCGGTTACCGCCGGGATTATTCCGGATTCCGTATATGATGCTTTATACGAGCGTTATGACAGGCAGCGGACATTGACATTGACGGAAATCATCGCAGTTCACTGCATCAGTTCCGTTCTCGGAAACCGCAGTGCGGACGGCATCGGACTGGTGATAGCTTCAGCGAAGGGAAACATTTCGCTTCTCGAAGGTCATAGCGCGGAGTGGGCAGAGTTCCACGGGGAGACCGGCGAGGTGGCGGGAGTCGTGGCTCAGCATCAGGATTCGCCAGGCTCTCCTGGTGCGGACTCAGCTCTGCTGCTCGGCCCGATGGCCAGGAGAATCGCCTCCAGGTTCGGGATCAATGCGGATGATACATTTGTCGTTTCCAATGCCTGCATTTCCGGAATTACGGCTGTTGCAGTAGCCAGAAGACTCATTCTCTCGGGACGGTATAAAGAGATGGTCGTGGTCGGCGTAGATACACAGAACCGATTCATTACCAGTGGTTTCGCGTCCTTCAAATCACTTTCAGACGATGTCTGCAGACCTTATGACGCATCACGTTGCGGACTGAATCTCGGTGAGGCGTGCGGGGCGATGCTATTGACCACGGAAGGGGAGGGCGTCTGCATAAGCGGAGCGGCATTGACCGATGACGCGAACCATATTTCCGGCCCGTCAAGGACCGGTGACGGCCTGTATTTCGCTATGCGCAAGGCAATGTCGGAAGCAGGTGCGGACAATGTGGATATGCTTCAGATGCACGGCACCGCCACTGCATATAATGATGAGATGGAGTCCAAAGCCTGCTCGCTTGCAGGGTTGCAGAACGTGCCTGTGCAGAGCCTGAAGCCATATTTTGGGCATACGATGGGGGCCTCCGGAGTGATAGAGACCATTATCGCGGCTGAAGAACTCCGTAATCAGATTTTGGTCGGAACGCCTGGCTTTGAGACGCTCGGAGTCCCTATGCCGCTGAATATCAGCCGGTCCAATGTGGAACTTCCGTCAGGAAAACCGCTCCGTGCATTGAAAACAGCCTCCGGTTTCGGCGGGACCAATGCGGCGCTGCTTCTGGAATACCATCCTCAAGATGCGCTCTCGTGCGAGTCTCCCGAAAATGTTCCCGGAGCTATGTCAGACGAGACAGGCTCTTGTGCCGGGTCGCGGATTTCAGAGGATAAGTTCAATGCAGATGTTCTCAGAACGGTTCTGGTGGAATCAAGTCGCATTCTGCTGAATGATAAAGAGGTGTATTCTTCGGAATCTGATGATTTTCAGGATTTTATCCGCTCTGCTTTCAAGACAGTCTGCGCTCCGAACATGAAGTTCTACAAGATGGACAGTCTGTCCAAACTTGGCTACGTCGCATCAGAAGTGCTTCTTGACGGCATTGAATATGGAGAGGAGGACTGCGGACTCATTTTGTCAGGAGTTTACGGCAGCCTCGATACGGATATCCGGCATCAGCAAATCATTGACACAGAAACAGATGCCTCCGCGAGTCCTGCAGTGTTCGTCTATACGCTTCCGAACGTGGTGGAGGGCGAAATTTCCATCCGTCATCATATCAAGGGCGAGAATACCTGGTTCTGGTCAGATGACAGGACGCTTTCGGATGTGCGTGAGTATGCTGTGCTGTCAATGTCTGCACAGGATATGAAATATTGCATTGTCGGTCACATTGATTTTCTGAATGGCAGATATTTCGCTAAATTTGAACTCTTGGTCCGCCGATAGCCGGACATTGTTATTCTGATAATTGTAGAAATTATGGATGAACTTATAGAAAAACTTAAAGCCCAGCTCATTGAGGCTCTGAATCTTGAAGAGATTACGCCTGAGGACATTGACCCGGAAGCTCCTCTTTTCGGGGACGACGGGCTCGGGCTCGATTCTATTGACGCGTTGGAAATTATCCTGCTTCTGGACAAGGATTACGGCATCAAGCTGAAGAATCCTGCTGAGGGAAAACAGGTGTTCTATTCGGTCAAGACCATGGCCGACTATATCCGCGAACACGGGAAAACTGCTTGATATGGAAGTCTATGTGAGCGGGCTTGGTGCGATTTCCGCGGCCGGGACCAATGTAGCAGAATGTCTGAAGTCAATGCGGAGCGGCCGTTCAATGCTTGCTCCAGTGAGACGTTTTCAGACTGCTCTCGGGTTCCCCGTCGGTGAGGTCTGTCTTTCTGATGACGAACTTAAAGATGCGTTAGACATTGACAGGCAGGAAGTTGCAAGTCGCACGGCTCTGCTCGGACTCAAGGCTGTGGACGAAGCATTGACAGATTTCGTAAGCCGTAGTGGCAAGGCAGACGGGCTGGAAGAGCTCCGCTGCGCATTTCTGTCCGGTACTTCGGTGGGCGGAATGGATTTGAGCGAGGTTTTCTGGCAGGAGCACCGCGATGACCTTGCTGGCGGCGACGCGAGAAGTCTGAGCATGCATACGCCCGGGGATGTAACCTCGATGATGGAGCACTATCTGGAGTCCCGTGGGGTCAATATAGTTTTCAGCACGACCATAAGTACGGCGTGTTCTGCTGCCGGCAATGCTATTATGCTGGGAGCCAAGATGTTGCGTGAGGGATTGTGCGATGTGGCCATTGTGGGCGGCACGGATTCGCTTTGTCGTTTTACGATGAACGGGTTCAATTCTCTGCGTATTCTTGATCCGGAAATCTGCAGGCCGTTCGACGAGTCGCGTGCAGGGCTGAATCTTGGTGAGGGTGCAGGGTATCTCATGCTCACTGCCGACTCTGAAGGCGCTGTCTGCAGGCTGACCGGCTGGGGCAATGCCAATGAGGCTTACCATCAGACGGCGAGTTCTCCGGAAGGTATAGGGCCGGGATTGTCAATGTCCGCCGCACTTGAGCAGGCAGGTCTGGAGCCGTCCGACATTGACTTTGTCAATACGCACGGGACTGGTACTCAGGTCAATGACCTTGCAGAGAGCAATGCCATGCTGCGGGTTTTCGGTGGTGCTGTTCCACCGTTCAGTTCGCTCAAGGCCTATACGGGACATACTCTTGCCGCTTCTGAGGGAATCGAGGCGGTGATGGTCTGCAAGTCGTTGGAACTGAATGATTTGTCGTTTATGGGCTCGTGCGGTTTCTCCTCTCCGATTCCGGAAACCGGTCTTGTGCCGTTTAGGGGTTCTCGCCGTTACGCTTCTCCGATTCCGGAAACCGGTCTTGCAACGTTTGCGACTCGAGATGGTTCTAGGCCACGGTTGCGCAACATATTGTCCTCGGCCTTCGGCTTCAGCGGCAACTGCGTCTCTCTCGTCTTTTCGGATATCATTGACACTCAATCTTCTAAAGCACTTTAGCCATGCTGTTTATTCCGCATAAACATTTTTATATCAGCGGTACTTCATATCTCAGTGCTGATGAGCCTGATTATAAGGAAGTTATAACTGATGCGAATTTGAGGCGCAGAATGGGGCGGCTCCTGAAGATGGCTGTATGGTGCGGGCTGAAGTCGCTTGATGGCGTCCCTTCCGAGAGGGTGGCCGGAATAATCACCTCTACGGGTGCCGGCTTCATGAAGGATACCATTTCTTTCGGTTCAAGCATTTTCGACAGGGAGGAAACTCTGCTGAATCCGTCACCTTTTATGCAGTCCACTTTCAATACGGCATCCGGTTACATTGCATTGATCCGAAAAATTCACGCCTACAACACGACTTATGTGCAGCAGGCTGATGGTTTCGCTGCGTCTCTTGTCGATGCCGCAATGCTGCTCGATGATGCGGGTGAGGGGGATGTGGCACTGGTCGGTGCTTTCGACGAGGTTACGCCGGAGGTCGATGTCATAAGGCAACGTCTTGGTTTATATAGAGTTGGGGACGGTTTCCTTCCGTTGGGAGAAGGCGCTGCTGCATTTCTGCTCAGTGCCGCGATGCCGACTGACGGTTCCGAGTCGTGCCGGGCAGCTGAATCGTCCAGAGGGTTGGGTGGTGATGAATCCGGTTCTGAGTCAGCCTCTGAGCGGGGTGGTGATGCAAACTCCGGACCATTGCGTGAGTCTGAGTCTGCCTCTGCCTCTGAGCGTGGTGGTGATGAATCCGGTTTCGAGTCTGCCTCTGAGCGTGGTGGTCATGCAAACTCCGAGTGCTCCACCGAACCTTTGCGTGAGTCTGAGTCTGCCTCTGAGCACGGTGGGGAATCCGGCTCAAAGTCCTCTTTCTTCCCCCTGCACGAGTATGTGGGGACCTCATCCCGCTCGCTGAACGGCACCAAAGACGGCAACGCAGCTCTCCGATTCTGTGGCCTCGCGAATCTTTCAGACCTCCCGAAATGCGCGGAGAATCCTATCGCTGAACTGTTCGGAATCAATGCCTGTGTCAATGTCATAAGCTGCGCCGACCATGTCGAGTCTCTCGGAGCGTTCCGTTCACTGCTTCCGGTATTGCTCTGTAAACTCATTTCGGAACAGCAGATTCCGGATGGTTATACCGCGATAGTGGATGATGTCAATGAAAATGGCGTTATCATCTTGTTACATAAGTAGTTGACTTCTGCCGATATGTCTGTCATCGCAATACTCTGCATGCTTGTCATTGTCCTTTCTATAATAGTCTTTATGGTCTGGGCTTCTGCCAGCATACGCTCAGGAGTATATGTGCGGGCATTCTGTCGTGAGAAGACAGACCGGAAAGTGGTTTACCTGACTTTCGATGACGGGCCGCATCCGCCTGAAACTGAACGTGTTCTGGATGTTCTCCGAGAACGTGGCGCCAGAGCGACTTTCTTCTTGATCGGCTCCAAAGTCTCTGGTAATGAGGCGCTTCTGCGTCGTATGCTTGAAGAAGGGCATGCGCTCGGACTGCACACTTACAGCCATGCCGGCACTTTTCCGTTGTTGTCTTTCGATAAAATGCTGGCCGATGTCAATGAAGGGAAACGTGCAGTAGAGAGTGTCGCCGGCAAGAAGATTTCATTGTTCCGTCCTCCTTTCGGCGTGACGAATCCGACTATCGCTAAAGTAATTCGGACTCTTGGTCTGCAAACTGTCGGCTGGGATGTAAGAAGCTTTGATACAATGTTTTGCAAGTCGTCAGAACATTCTTGTAAGTCGTCAGAGCATTCTTGTAAGCAGTCTGGAAACGACTGGTATGTCCCTGTTGTAGAACGGATTATGAAACAGGTGCGCCCCGGCTCGGTCATCCTCCTCCACGACAGACTCGATGGAGCAAGCGAGCTCCTCGCCCTCCTCCTGGACAGCCTGGCCGCCTCGGGCTATGACTTCACCCGCGCTTTGCCTAATACTCTGATTTCCTCTTCGGATTCATCGGAAACCAACCTTTCCTGACTCTCTCCTTCTGTTCGAAAATCTCCAATATGCTCCACAGGCAAGAGCACCCCACGACTCCAAGAATGGGGCTTGCTACGCTGTTCTCTACCAGAAGGCTTGCCACGATGAAGGCCAGTCCGGCAAGTGCAAATGCCCACCAGCATTTAGTGCCGAAATAATACTCGCTCTTGATTACGAGTGGGTGAAAAAGTCCAATTACCAAAAATGTGATAACTGCTATGATTAAACCAGAGTAGTTCATTTGTCGTATTCTGTCTGTCTGTCGATCTGTCTGTTTATCTGTTTGACTGTTTGTCTATTTGACTATTTGTCTATTTGACTGACTATCAATCTATCTATCAATCAATCAGACCATCCGTCTGTCTGCCACCTGCCTGTCTGTAGATCTGTCTGCCACCTGCCGCAGCATTCCATCCATATTGTCCGCAGGGGTTTGGAAATAATTTCCGCCGCAAATATACGCAATCCCGCGTGATTTGCCAATCAGTCGTGGTGAA
>UMHE01019420.1_pt1 | contig 14149 bp, 5 predicted proteins | sample 1965451 | NCBI WGS metagenome assembly UMHE01 (sample SAMEA4836090, study PRJEB28245) | human gut metagenome | biome: gut microbiome; material: fecal sample | place: Denmark | collected 2008 | reverse complement strand
TGGAGAAGTCGAATTTTCCTCAAAGGAGCGGTTACGAATCAATTCAGCATAAAGACCGCCATCACCAGCATGGTTGATTTCCTCGAAGAAAAGACCATATTGGTAATCACTGATCATTGCAGCACGTTTCTGAGCATCCAGCGTCATCGACACCTGTGCATTTGCAGAAAGAGAGGCGCAAAGAAGAGAGCTTAAAAGTAAATTCTTTCTGATGTATAAGTTAATCATATTCACTCATCGTATTAATAGAGGTTTAGGAAAAGGAAAATAGGCGGTAACAGACAGTTAACCACTCTCTGTTTACCGCCTACCTATTAAGATACTAGGTCTATAAAGACTTAGAATTACTTGACAACTACCTTTCTAACCTTTACAGAACCATCGCTCATGACAGACTTCACGATGTTGACACCTGGCTTCAAGCTGTTGTACTGAACACCATTGATGTCATAAATCTTAGTAGATACTACATCACCAGCCTTCTCACCATTGATATTCTCAATGTCTGTGGTACCCTTCACGTAAGACAACTTGAATGACTTAACAAATGTCCAGTCGCTGCCTTGCTTCTTGTTAGTATTAGCTACACCAATATAGAATGGACTAGTACCATCATAGTCGAAGGTGATTTCCTCTGAGTCATACTTAGGACCGATTTCATCAGATGTAAGGAATCTCTGACCAGTAGTCATATTGTTTGGTACATAATATGAACCATTATATTGGCTCATACCATCTGTAGAAGTAAGATTAACCTTACCCACCTCTTCTGCAGTGATGGCACCTGTATAAATTGACTTCACATCTGACTTTGCAACAGGTTCAGCATCAGCCTCCTTAGACTTAGCGTAATATACAAATGCGTTGATGGCATCATCAATATCACCACTGCCTTTCAGGCGATAGTAAGCACGAGCAGACAACTTATAAGTACCAGCTGGCATACCAACCAATTCCTGATAGAGGTCAAAGCCCTTATTGTCATAGAACTCTACCGCCTTAATATTATTGTCCTTTTGGAAACCAGCAGCATTCTGGGTCACCTTGATGGTCCAACCCGTCTTGTCCATCGTAGCGAAGTCATAGTTGTTGATGACCTTGCTGATGTCAACACTAGCACCATTCTCAGCGGCAGCAACCACATCATAGATGAAGTACTGAGTATAACCCTTGTTCAACTCCTTGATGGCAGCCTCGATATTTTCTTCGGCTACAGTACCATTGTCATAAGCATCCTCTGCCGTCTTCAAGCTAGCATTGTAGATAGCCTTAGCTTCTGCAGAAGTAGTAGCAGTAGTCTCATTACTCTCGTAACGTGCCTTGACATTCTCTATAGCTGTAGCCAATGGCTTGTAAGCATCAATAGCAGCCTGAGCGTTCTTAATTTCTAAAGCCAAAGCCTTGATGTTGTCCATATTGAGTGTTGCATTCACTGCAGCAACAGCTTTCTGCAAAGAACTCTTTGCACCCTCATACATTTTGCCTTCCAACAGAGCGTTTGCTTGCTCTATCAAAGGAGTTACACACTGCTGAAGAACTGCCTCGCTAGTACCTCTATAGGTAATCTTGAAATTGTCAAAGATAGCCCAGTCACTACTATGACCAGCAGGTCTAGCCTCTTCCTTCACACCGACACGGAGCGTACCATCTGTCACAAGAGCATAAACCTTGGTCAAGTAAGCTTCGTTACTCTCAGCGCATGCTGCAGCAAAACCCTCCATAGAGTTAGGGATATACTTGCCATTGAATGCATAGTCTGCATTGCCTTGAGTTACCTTCTGCTCAGCCATACCATAAGAATATGGTGAAGCGAACTTAGCTGTGATGTCATTACCATAGAGGCATGCTGTGATCTCGTTCACGTCATTAGGATACAACTTAGAAGCATTATCGTTGTTATCAACACGATGCATAGCCTGTACGGTGATCTCATATACACCATCAGGAATATTTGTTATATCCTGATAGAGATTGAAGGTACCCTGATAAGACTCAGCATTCTGATAGGTCGTATTGATGGCTGCGCCTGTATTGTTCCAACCAGTAGCACTCTCGAATGTAGGATTGGTGAGCAAGTCCTCCGTGCAGTCAGCACCCTCCTTGACAGCAGACTTGCGAGTAGATGCCATCAGTTTCTGCAACTTCTCGATGTAAGCCTTCAACTTTGCATTGTTCAGAGTATAAGAACCGCAAAGGTCTTCATAAGTTTCACCAGTACCACAATCATCATAAGCATCTTGCAAGTCTGTAGTATCATACTTACCATCAGCATTTGTTGTCAAAAGAGTAAGTTCATCACCCAAACTTGTCAACTTCTCATACAATGCAACATTTTCGTCTGCATCAGCCATAGCAGAACGCAACTGATCCAATAATTGATCTACCTCATCCTGTGTGGTAGTAGTTGCATCCAAATTGTCTATTTGCTCTTGTAAAGCATAGACTGCATCTTGATAGTCTGTCATGCAAGAATATACACCCACCTTATCTGCAGCTTTGCTTGCTTCGTCTTTAGCAGCCTGCACTGCCATAAACATAGCATCAGAACCAAAGTACTGAACGGTTACATCATCCAAGAACACCCAGTTAGCTGTAGTATTATCAGTCTTCATACCGAAGGTCATCTCAGACAAGTCTGTGTCGCCATCCACAATCACAGAAAGTGTCACCTTCTCAGGTTTGCCTGCAGCGGTCGCTACCTTTACGGTCTTTTCATTGCCTCCTGCTATAGCATACAAATAGACGCCATCAACACGATAAGATGCGTCAGCTTCCTGCTTACCCTGTTGACAAGCGTTGACATAAGCTGTAATCATGTAACCACCCTTTGGCAAGTTCTTTAAAGTCTGAGAAACAGAACTATTGCTCAAGTGACCATTATTCGTGTCAGTTTCCTCCTTGTTGGTACTACCATATTTTGAATTTTTATGAACCCAACGCTCAATGAAACTTGTACATTCATGCGCATCTTCATCAACAGTATAAGAACCACCACCATGACGCCAAGTAAAGCCATGACCTCCAGAGCCCACATTACCATCATTGTCTGCATCTGGGCAGACGATGTCCCATCCAGTTGCGCTGTTACAATCTGCGTTAGGGATATACTCTGTGATATCAATTACGTTGCTAGAAGAAGCGCCTTCCATAGCCTTGTTACGAGTCATATCTTTCACATACTGAGCAGCCTCTTTCAACTGAGCCAATGTTGAATTTTCGTCATTATAGACCGTGACTGCATTGCCAACATTGATTCCTGCCTCAATAGCCTTGTTGATAATGTCCATCATCTCGTCCTTGCGATACATATAGCAGTCGTAAGCCTCTGGAGAAACTGCCATCCACTCGACACCATAATCAGCTCTGTTCTCTGACTTCATATTCAAGATAGGACGGAAGATCTCATCGGTAGCATCTTCGTTCTGTTTGATTTTCTTAGGATCCTTTGCATTCCATCCTGCACGAGTATTGGTGGTCTCTGATTGGAACTGAATCGTATCTGCTTGAAGCTCGAAAGTTTTCTTGTCGTTGTGGAGATAAACCTCCCAGTTACATCTATTGATGCCCTGACTTGCGTAATCTACATAAGATGTACCACCATTATCATCCTTGCCATTGTAGAACACTCTTCTAGACCAATCGCTTTTAGAATTATTGTACATAGTATAAGTACCATTAGGCTTACCATTGGTCTTATTAGGTACGAAAGCGACCTTCATACCCTTCTTGCACAAACTGCTCTGTGTGCCCCAAGCGTTACCTGCGTTCAGCCACAATTTAGCTGCAACGTTATAAACATACACGGTGTCCTTGCCATCCAAGTTCAATTGAACTGGAACAGGAGCATCTGGTGCAGTAACCTGCGCCTTTGCCTCATTGGCACTGACTGCAGCTACCAATATGGCTGAATAAAGTAAATGTTTGTTCATTGTTAATTGATTAAAAGTTGTTTTAAATTATTGTTTAGTTGTTATTTAAATGGCATCAACCAATTGTTAGGATCTGAGAGATCCAACGCTGGCTTCTTGAATGCCAACTTATCTCTAAGCCACAGCGAACCGAAGTTGGCTGTATATGGATTTTCATTGTTCTTGTGGCGAGCAATACGGCAAAGGTCACCGAAGCGAGAGCCCTCGAAAGCCAATTCCAATGCCATCTCATCACAAAGCATATCCTCTACTGCATCTATCTTTGCCTTGAGCGTATCAGCAGCGGTAGTAGGAATTTCGTAACCCTTCTGGCGCAATGCACTCCATCGCTTCTCCAACTCTGTGCTGAGTCTATACTCAGACAAATTGCCTGCGGTATAACCACAACCACGCATGTGGATGCCTTGGTTACCCAAGCTATATTTCAAGCCATGATCCTCATCGTTGAAGATGACCTCATTCTCATCTGTCAAGAAAGGAACGGTAGTCTTCAGGAATTGAATACCCTCAGCTGTCATATAGGTAGTATCCTTCTCCAAGGTGCTGTTCCAACCATCCTTGAGCACAGCGAAAGCTACATCTGGGTGTCCCATACGGTTGACTGCCTCTGCTAACTTCAAGTAGATACCAGCTGTACGATAAATCTGAATATTGGCATTCCGATACTTCATGATGACATAAACAGGCTCAGCAGCAGTTGTCTCTGCTGATGGAATCTGATTCTTGATGGCGTGATAACGCATATCGCCAATTACCTGTGAACCTACTGTTGTGGTCTGACCATTGGTGGTCTGATAATAATAGGTCTGGTTGTTGGACAAATCCAAGAATGCAGAAGAAGGCTGCAATGACATCTTCTCATTATAGGTATAGCCATCTGAAGCAGAATAGTAGTTATAACCAAACAAACCTGGCAGTTGAGTAATCTGACCACGCAATTTATTGGTTGCCATCGCTACGTATGTCTGAGTTTCATTGTCAAATGAGAAGATTGATGACCAACTATTATAATTAGGGTTGGCATAAGTATCAGCATTTATTACATCTGACGACAGATTCAAATAGTCAGGATAATTGTTCAAGTTTGCCACATAATTGCCGCAAACAGCCTTTGCCTTCTTCAAGTACTGGAAGTAGTGCTCAGCTGCCTTGGCGTACTGACCTGTCTCCAAATACAAATCGCCAAGTACCAAACGTACTGGGAACATCATCTTGGAAGTGGCAACTGTCTTAGAGGTACCTGCATCCGTAGTACCTGCATCAAAGTTACCCCAGTTAGGAACAGGAAGATTCACATACTGCTCCAAGTCTGGTGCCAAAGCATCACAGATACCCTTCATATCCTTGCGCTCCAATTTGGCAGCCTCCTCCACACTAGCGATATTGGTAAGAGGAGTGGTATAGAATGGAACGGAACCGTATGTACGAGCCAACTGCATGTAAGCCCATGCACGGATTGCCTTTGCCTCTGCGTACTCCTTCATTGCTACCTGGGTAGAACCCGTTGCCAAGGTGGTGTCACGGTGAGCTACATAGTAGTTGCAGTTGTTGATGATACGATAATACACGTATGCGGAGTCATACTGGTTGCCATCGGCATAGTCGAAAGCTGCCAATCTGCGCAAGTCGGTAGAGGCATTGGCAGAAGTGGAGAGCAAGTCGCCACGCAACTCGTTGGTCAAGACAGTCTGGTCGATTGCCTGCTGCACACCCTTCAAGATACCATTGATGTAGAACATGGAATCCACCTTCTGGTCCAAAGCAGGATCATAAACATATCTGTCAGACTTACTGTCAAGCATATCACTGCACGAAACGAATGATACAACCATCAAGGCTGCCGCAATGAAATATATTACTTTCTTCATGATTTTATGCTTCTGATTGTTATATTACAAATTGATTTTCAAACCTACAGTGAATGATCGTCCTGGTGCTACACAACCGGTGTCGATACCCTGGTAGAGCACAGCATTGGCTGCCGACATCTCGGGATCGCCACCCAGATAGTTGGTGATGGTGAAGAGGTTGTTTGCCTCTACCCAAACCTGAAGTCCCTGGAGCCATGAGAAGTTGACTGGCACCTTGTAGTTGAGGTTCAAGGAACGAAGACGCAAATAACTGCCATCCTCTATCCAACGGTCACTGAAACGTGAGTTGCCAATCTCATCATTGTAAGAGATGCGTGGAACATTTGTCACCTGCCCTTCATTTCTCCAACGATTGACCATAGCTGTAGTCTGGTTGTAGAAGTTCTTACCACCCTCCAAGACACTGCGCTGGTAGTTGAAGATGTCATTGCCCAAGGAATAAGAGAACACTGCTGAGAGTGTGAAGTTACCCCATGTGGCACGTGCGAACATATTACCATATACATCTGGGTTAGGATTACCGATGATGGTCTTATCTGCATCAGAGATGATGCCATCACCATTGAGATCAGCGAAGTGAACATCACCAGCCTTGAACTCCTGACGAGCACCTGTCTTATCTACCTGATAGAGATAGCCATCCTTACCAGCAGCCTTCGCCTCTGCATCAGATGCAAAAACACCGCGGGTCTTGTAACCATAGAAGACACCTGCACTCTGACCTACGATTGTAGCCACATTGTCGGTACCATAGATGGAAGAGGTATAACCCAAACCACCCTTCTCGTTACCATCCACAGCGAGGTAGGTCTCATTAGGAAGACTCTTGATGGTATTCTTGTAGTGACCTACGCTAGCACCCAACTCCAAGGTGAAGTTGCGATTGACCACTGGCTTGCCACTTACCTGTACCTCGAAACCCTTGTTGTCGAGTGAACCTGCGTTGCTCCAATAGCTCTTCACGCCTGCCACAGGAGTAGTAAAGTTCTTGATGGTAAGCAAGTCGGTAGTATGGTTGAAGAAGTAATTGGCACTGAGGCACAAACGGTTATCCAACCACTTGCTATCAAAGCCTACATTGAAACGATGGGTCTTCTCAAATGTCACATTCTCATTACCAATGTTGTCGAGCTGTACAGCAGGAATTGAGTTGTGGAGGAACTTCAATACCTCAAAAGAGGTGCGGGCAGCATTGCCATTGATGTCATCATTACCACTGATTTCATAACCTGCGTCCAAACGCAAGTAGTTAATACCTGCATTCTTAGGGAACCAACTCTCATTGGTCATCACCCATCCAGCCTGTACACTTGGGAAGAAGCCCCAGCTCACACCACCCATGCGAAGGCTTGTCGCCTTGTCACCAAAGGCACTGCTGCTCTCCAAAGATGCAGCTACCTGCAAGAAGTAACGGTTGCGATAGTTGTAGTCTGCCTGCGCATACCAAGTAAGACTTGCATTCTTGTAATCGTCGCCGGTAGCATCCTTGAAGTCCATCGAGTTGGATACATTAGGAATCTTATCGTTACCTGCTGTCTGATACTGACCAGATGGATTGTTCATCTCATAATTATAAGAGAGGTAACGGAAACCACCCATCACCTTCAACTGATGAGCACCAAAGATGCGAGAGAAATCCAAACGAGTGTCACTCATCAAGGTTTCCTCCTTGGCGAAGATGGAAGCAGACATCGTCTGTACCTGACCCAAACCTGCCACATAGTAAGTTGGCACACCACCCTTTGGACGGTAGTAACGCTGTGAGTTACGGTTCAAGGTATAGTTGATGTTTTCTGAGAGGTAGAAACCATCCATCAACTTGAACTTAGGAGCCAATCTGACATGGAACATAGAGTTCTCCATACGGTTTTTGTTGTTGCCCTCACCATTCTTCAACAAGGCTGTTGGGTTAGCCAAAGAGAAGTTCTGACCGAGTGGTGACAAGAAATCATCTGCCTCAGACAAAGTCGAAGAGAAACGACCCAAAGTATTGCTATATACGTATGGGCTGAGGAATGGAGACTTGATGAGTGCCAACAAGGTTGGAGCGGTCACCGTTCCCTGTGAGAAATCACTAGGTGTGCCATCATCAAAGATGTCACGTGAGATTTTCACGTAGTCAATGTCAAACTGAGTAGTGAAGCCCTTGGTAATCTTGAAGTCACTGTTGAAACGTACATTCAAACGACTGAAACCATTCTTCTTCACCGTGCTCTGACCATCGGTATAACCCAATGACAAGTTGTACATACCTACATTATCACCACCTTGCACATTGATGCTATAGTTCTGAGAGAGCGCAGACTCATATACTTCCTTGCTCCAGTCAGTATTGTTGTGATAAGTATGGTAATAATAGTTGTTAGGATCATTCGTCAAGAAATTGAATGTCTTGTTGGTCATGATGTTACCAATCTCTGGATAAGTACCCAACATCTCAGTAGCATAGCTCATATATTGGTTGGCATCCATTACCTTTGGCAAACGAGGTACAAGGTTAACACCAACACCTACATTCGCCTCGATACGAGTAGCAAGGCTGTGCCCACGACGCGTAGAGATGACGATGACACCATTGGCACCCTTTGCACCATAGAGAGCTGTACCATTCTTGAGCACGGTCACATTCTCGATGTCGGCAGGGTTCAAGTTCAACAAGATATTATTGTAACCACCCGTTTGTAAAGTGGTGGCATTATATTGCATACTTTGGGGCACACCATCGATAACGATCAATGGCTGCGCATTGGCGTTCAATGAGTTCAAACCTCTAATGAACATGGCGGAACCGATACCAGGAGTGCCGGAACGCTTCACGGTACGAACATCAGCACCCAACTGGTCTGCTATCAAGTCATCCACACTCATTTGGGTGGTAACATTTGCCTTCAAGTTGGCAGCGTTACCCATAGGCGTGTCACCCTTGTACATTTCATTGAACTTATCACTCAACATCTTCACCTTGACCTTGTGGTCGTTGCCAATAGCCACCTGCACGCTAGCATACTGTGAGGTGTGCATGAAAAGTGAAGTAGTGAAATTAGGCACCTTGATGGTGAATGTACCCTGTTCGTTGGTCATAGCAGCATAACGTTCATTACCCAAAGCCTGTACCTGCACACCACTCAATGGTTTGCCAGTAGCAGCATCGAGCACTGTACCAGACACCTCAATCATAGGGTAACTAGGTTGTTGCTTTGCAACAGGAGCCTTGCGTTCTCCTTCAGCGGCATCCGTAGCTTGGGCTTTGACTTGCGCAGCGGCAACCATCAATCCCATCATTGCCAATATTCTGAAATTTATCATTGTCTTCAAATATTGAGTTCGTTATAATTAATAGGTAACCATGTTGAGATGCCAGAACAACTCAGGCATTTCATTGGTGTAGTCAGTAATGACACCCTTTTCCATGTAATAATCCACTGCATCCATAGGCACCAAAATGATATTGGCCACACCCAAGGTAATCTGACGAGTAGTAGTTGGAATAGCTGTCTGAGAAGTGGCAGATACCGCAAACATAGGATAAGCGGTGATACCATTTGGCAAACCTGTATAACAGATATTAGGTGTAAACTGTCCCATGTACTTCGTCATCACACGAGCACTTTCCTGTGTTCCATAAGCAAACTTCACACCTGTCTTACCTGTAAGATTTCTAGGGTTAGGCAATCGACCATTACTACCAGGTGCTACACCTCTCATAGTATGAACAAAACTTCTGATTTGCATCGTTTGATCAGCAGGAGTCTTTGTCTCATCATCAATATTCTCAGGAACCATGGTGAGATAAACAGCATACTTGGTCTTTACTACATTTGGAATATAGAAGTAAAGTGTAGGACGCAAGTTCTGAGTACCTGACACCTTATAATATGAAGAAGTATGGAGTGAACCTTCTACTAACGGATTGCGATCATCAGAGCTGAGTCGTACTGTCTGTGTACGAGCCACATTGGCATTGGCAGCCTGATAGTTACCACTGGTTGCACGCAAGCAAATCAATGGTGCTGCATATTGCCAAGGCTTGAAGCGCAAACTATCTGTCACCCATGCCACACCATTGGAGAGGACTCTCTTGTTGGCACCCACAAACAAGTCGGAAGCATCTGAACCATTGAAAGCCATACCTCTGTAATCCAAAGTATTGCAAAAATAATTACTTCTTGTACTACGGATAGAGTCGAGCGCTGATGTTGGAAGACCACCATCACGAAGACAAGGGTTGGTCGTATTGCTGAAAGTCAATTTACCCAGCATTCTGCTTTCTCCATTCGCATTGGTCAAACTATCAGCTGAAATCTTCTTCTGAGATTCGACTACATATTGAGCATTACCATCCTTATCGAAGTTATAAGTAAATGGAGCTAACTGTGCTGGATAACTATAATACTCCCTCATCTTCTTCATTGCTACTTCCCAAGCATGGTCGGTAGGAAGAATCATCGTATAAGAACTATCCTCTGTAGCCAACTGTATGTTCAACTCATCATACAAGTAGTTCTTATCGACATAGACAGTATCCAAGTAAGTAATCATACCATCCTTCATCGGACCCTTCACACTGTTGTCCAAGTCCATCTCACGATGTTGGTTACTCTTGAAGATAGAGTCGAGTACGGTAGTAGCGTAACCATCCGCACCACTACGAGAGAAATAGTCATAGAAGTTAGGACGGAAGTCGATCAACTGGTTCATCACATGCATGACACCATTCTTGCCTACCACGTTGGAAGTCTCGACAGGAATGCCACCGATGTTGTAGCTGCCATCGCCCTCGAAGTCCATAACCTTCTTGTTCAACAAATAGACACGCTCATCGACAGCACCCACTGCACGATGGTAACCACGTGCAATATGGTTGTTGAGGAGCTCTGCCTTCAAGAGACTATCACTCATCGCTTCATACTTATCATAGTCGAGCGCATCATTGGTAGGAGCCCAAACTGTATAGCTCTGACCTGAAGACAAAAGCTGGTCATACCCTACTCTCTTGAGGAGTTGGGCGAACTGACTCATATCCTCACGGCTGCTGATTTCTTCCCACAATGACATATTGGATGTCACAGAGCCATCTGCACCACCATTGTCATAATGATCGTCCCAGTCACTGCAACCTTGGCAAGCCAAGGCTACAGCAGCTGTCAATATCATATACCTTAATTTCATATCTGAATCGTTTACTTTGTTATGACTAATCAATTAGAACACGTCTTCACTATAGACTGAGTTGTTATAGACATTCACTGGAACCAACTCGATGTAGTCCAACTGAAACTCTGCACTAACATCTTCAGGCTTAGCTGTCTTGCAACGCAACCAGTATTCCTGCCCCTGTGTAAAGTTGGCCTTGGTTACGATACGACGAATGTGTCGCTGTGACTTATCTGAAGAGAAGAAGCGAGCAGACTTACCAGTACCATTCTTGAAGTGAGTGAAGTAGTGAGGACCACGCATCCAACCACGGTTGTGCATTGCCTTATCAACAGCTACACCCGTCATGTCATCATCAGTCTCAGGGTCTGTCCAACCTACTGTAGCACTCGATGGATCCACGTTCTGGTCCAAAGGAATATCCACAGGCATCATACCTGCACGGTCGGAAGAGTTACCGAGGTAGAACTGGATGATGGTACGCTTACCGTTGGCAGTATAGCCGAAGCGCAACTCATAAGTACCATCCTTTGGAACTGGAGGCAACTTGATGGCGAAGTCGAACGCTGACTTAGAGCAGAACAACTCATCACCCTGATAGTCGTTCCAACATTCATAGCCATTATAGCCATTGGCATGATCCTTGGTCAAGTAAGTTACATTGGAAGCATTGCCGTTGTAAACTACCATGTTCTTGAAATATCCACTTGGGAAGCGTACGTTTCTGATCGCCTCTGAGCGACCGAAAGTAGATTTCAAATCCTCACCCGTGTAACCTCTGAAACGATTTGACATACTCTCATCCAACAAAGACATGAAGTCGAATCTCATACGCTCATTCAGCACATTGTTTGGAACGTTGGTATTATAGACGAGCATATTATTGATTGGATGGATATAACCATTCACTGCCTGACGGGATGGTACATCATCATTACCAATCTTATTACCTTGATCCACCACCATGTTAGGATTGAGGTAAGCAGAAGAATTGAGGTTGGTATTACCTGGAGTCTCTGTCATAGATGGATTAGCCAACTGACGGTTGATATACAAACCATCAAGTGTACCATGATTCTTAACACCTGTCACCTTGAACATCGTATTTGGCAACAAGGTGCGATAGTACTCATAGACATCCAAGTCTGCCAACTCATTGAATGAATAAACCAACTTATCTGATGATACAATATAGTTGATGATGTGATAGCGCAAGAACATATTCAAGGCATTCCATTGGTTGGTGTAGTCTGAACCGGTGCTTACGTTGATACCTTCATCCTTCACATAGCTATACCAATCAGCACAATTTGCGTAAGCAGAATTAGCATAATTTGCCAAGTCTTGCACACTGTTGATACCATTGTTCTTCAATACAGCATCAGGCTCTGCAAAGATAGTGAAACCGACCTTACAAGCCTTAGGGTAGTCCATACCAGAAGTAGTCTCGATGGTCAACCAGTCGATACCTGTGGTACGCTCCGTCTCAGTCAAGAGCTTGTCCAAACCAGTCTCTCTCAAAGCCTGGAGCCAGATAGAGTAAGTACCCATATTTTCCATCTCATCAGTCAGCAAGTTGCTGGAACGATAGAAGAGGCGGTCGATGATATGTACGATACCATTCTCCATTTCCAAGTCTCTCTCAGTGAGTTTGGAAACACCATCCATATAGATGTCGTTATCCACACGCTTAGGAGTCTGGGTATTGCCGAGCATCATGGTCACATCGGTACCTGCATAGAGGTCGTTACTGGTCTTCTTGTTACCGGTAACCTGTGATTCCACGATGTCCTTGCAGAGGGAGTCTTTCTTCTCCGACTGCAAAAGGCGCTCTACCAAAGGAAGGCTCTCGTCGGCAACGAGTTTGTTGTGGTCGTTACGACTCTTGTCATTATAAAGAGAGTCGAGGTAGTGATCCACCGCCTCATTGGTAGGTGCAAAGCAAGTATAGGTGCCGTATGCCGACAAGCGGTCTGACATACCAGCGGCATCAGAGATCTGCACAAACTCTGACAGTTGGTCATTGCTACGCAAGTAGTCGATGATGGTTTGACCTGTGAAGGTGTAAAGATTGCTCTCGTCGATCTTCTCAGAGCAAGACACCAAGGCCATCGCACCCAGTGCTCCGCCCATCATCATGCGACCTATCTTATTCATGATTGTTGTCATAAAGCTATACATATTATATTTATATGTTCTTTGTTCTCTACTTTTCTTCAGTTCGGTCAGAGGTCTTGGTCTCTACCCATACTGGATTCTGATGAATCAAAGGATTATTCTTGGTCTCCGAATGAAGGATTGGCCAATAGAGATGACCCTCATTGCTCAACTTGAAGATATTGGAAAGGTATCTTGTTGCAAGAATGGTCGTCAAGTCGTTGTCGCTCTCCTTCAAGGATGGCAAAAGACTGCCGTTAGGGTCAAGCTCATACAAGGTCTTGGTAGGGTCAACGCCCTTCATGTGACGATAACTGTAACGTACCAAATCGTACCAGCGCTTACCCTCATAGCAAAGTTCACGACCACGCTCCTGCAAGCACAAGAGTTCCATCTTCTTCTGAGAATCGTAGTTGGACTTATAGACCAAGGTATCAGCCTTGTTGTCACCTGTAGCACCCATGATGGAACGAGAGTTCACCATACGCACGATGTTGCAAGCCTGCTGTAGCTTGGTATCATTGCCACCCGAGAGCTGCACCTGAGCCTCAGCCTTCATCAACAAGAGGTCGGTAATACGATACACAATCCAATTCTGACGATAGTTGTCGAAAGTACGTGTAGGGTTATAAGAATACCCCTTACCATCTGATGGGATAATTGACATAGACGACAGATCCACCATCTTACGAACCTCGAAAGCAGTGGCATTGCCGGCGTTTACACCATAACTGTTGTCATAGTAACGATAGTCGTTCTTTGACTGGTAGTAACTACTGACAGATGCACTGGATGCCGCAGGAGTAGGGTTATCACTCAAAGCCATTCCTACCAAAGAGGTACCTACGAGCAAACCGTGGCTAGCACCGTTCTTCTCCTTATAATAATAGGTACGTACTTGATCATTCGAGTTATTGGTTCCATTGAACTGCAACTCCAAGATGCTCTCCTCTGAGTTACCCTTGCCAAAGATATTGTAGAAAGCTTGGCGGCCATCATACAAAGAGTATGGATTGCTTTCTGAAACCTGGACACGTG
>UMHE01035437.1_pt1 | contig 14256 bp, 7 predicted proteins | sample 1965451 | NCBI WGS metagenome assembly UMHE01 (sample SAMEA4836090, study PRJEB28245) | human gut metagenome | biome: gut microbiome; material: fecal sample | place: Denmark | collected 2008 | reverse complement strand
TCAATCTGTTTACATCTTTCTTTGCCATACATTATTGTAAAATAAGTAAATACGCTTGTAAAAGTACCAAAATGCTCTCAGAAAAAAGGAACAATATTCTCAAAATGTTTATGAAACATGCAAGTAATTGAGTATTTCGCAATATTATTCCTTTCATTGGTAATCATAATATACGAGCGAAAAAGGTCGTTTTCAATTTAGAAGAAGTAAAAGCACTTATAAAGAAGAAAGAGTAGAAAGACATGTTCGCATCATAAACAACTAAATGTCGCTCTTGGGCTTGTTCTTTAACAGGTAAGCCTTTGGACAGTCTGTTCAATTTTCCTATTTTTGCATACTATACTTGAAGAACTTTATAGATGCTCAATTAGAGTTAGATATAAACCTATGGATAGTAATTACAGGTATATTGGCACTCGTCATTTTGCATTTTGTACGAAGCTACTGAAGCAACAAGTATCTTGGTTAACAACAACTTTTATTATTGATATGTTATGAGCGTAGATTTGTCATTGATAATACCGAACAATTGCCAGTCATTGCGAGACACACAAAACGCCAAGAAATGCTTTGATGACACTATTAATTCTGTCATCAAGCATTTTCGTGGACGTAAGCAGTTCGTCACAGATATTATTATAAGCACTAATGAAGAGGATCCCAATTATATAAAATACAGTTTTGAGATACCTCTTCTGAATATAACAGCAGAGATGCATTCTGGCTTTTGGGATATATGGCCGGTGGCAGGATATAATCATTATTTTATCCCTTTCAATACGGATATTTTAGGGAAACCAAGAATATGGGCCAGAGAGGTTTGTTTTAATACACTGCTGGCATTTGGCCATACCGAAGGTTGGATTTGCGATGAATTCCATAGCTGGAACTGCGGACTCGATGACTATGACTCGACCTTTGAGGATTGGAAGGCTTATGGGAAAAACGATGAAGACAGCATCATACATGAATTTGATATTATGCGTTTTGCAGATGTTGATCCCCAAAAAGGAATATGGCCGGATTATGATCGAAAGTATCATGATTCTTATAAGGAATGTCATGACGTTTTGAATGCAATCCGTAGCCGTTTCCCTGAGTATGACATACTTTCTATTAGTAATCCACTTCCTGATTGTGCTCTTGCAGCTAAGAATGATGAATTGTTTATATTGGATTATAAAACCGGAAGTTGTCTGACAGGAACCCCCATAGACAACTGTCGAGCGGATTTTTGTGGTGCAGGCATTCAAGTGTTTAAGGGTGAAAAGAGTGCATTCTTCAATATGGAAGGTGAGCAATTGACTGATTTCCGTGTCGGGAATTTCTCTTGGAAATGGGATACTCGTTGTATAAATGCTCTCAGACAGATAATTATTGACGAGGCAACAGGTCGGAATTTTCTATCAGATGGCACTTCGTACGAGGAGTGAAGTGTGTAGGGGTGTTGTTAAACAAGAGATATGAAGCAATATTAAAGTTATGACACAGCCAATAATTTATGGTGTTACATAATGCTGCTCTCTTAACGCAATCCCATTAGAGGTGGTGTTATGGCGCTTGAGTACGTTCGCATGCTTACGTTTTACCAAATTGCCAAAAGTTTACGGGTTAACAAGTAAACGGGGAAGTACAAAGCAGATATGCTTGTCAACCTGTTAACTTGTTAACCCGTAATTTATAATTTCACCCAAGGGTGAATGGCATGCCAAACTTCGGTTAAATTGAACTTCAGTCAAAGCAAATCTTTGTCAAACTAAAGTTTGGCGCAGAATTACTTCACCATCACCTTGGTACCGTTCACCACATAGATGCCGGCAGGAATTCCGTTGATGGTGGTTACGCCACTGCCCACCTGTGCATTGCGCACGAGCTGTCCGGCAATGTTGTAGATGCGTACCGATTGCGCCTTGCCAGTATTGACGGAGATACAGCCCACACCACCGAGTGCTGCGAAGTAAGCCTCGGCCTTGGCCTCGTTGATAGCTGTCACAGCAGCGTCAAATCCGTACTTTTGGTCGAGCCAGTTTACGCGGCGGCGTATCCAGCTTTCGGCGTATGTGGCACCGCCCTGAATGTCCTTGTGGCGCGAATGGTATGCTTTGCTCCACATGTTTTGTTCGCGCTGGTCGGCCAGGCTGGCTTCAAAGAGGCTGGCGTAGTTGGCAAAGCGTTTGGCTATGCTGTCGCCCGAAATGACACCCTTTATGCGCAATTCGGCATAGCGGTCCTTCAGGTCTTGCAGCCATTCCGACCTGCTCTTGATGAGATCGAATATGGCAAATTGTCCGTGCTCATAGTTCTTGATATAGGTGTCAAAGTCAAGCGTTACATCTTTGGTGTTTGTAATCACACCGTCCCAGTCCTGTCCAAAGGTGCCGTCCAAATCCCACGGTGCGAGGCTCAGTTTGTCGCCTTCGGGGCCTTGGATGTCGTAAGCATACCAAAACAAGTTCTTGCCATGGTTGTCGGTGGCGAGCAGCAGGTCGATAAACAGGTAGTAGTCGCGTAGCATGGGGTAGTCAAAGCGGCTCTTCACACTGTCGATGTTCAGAATGAATGATGTTGCCACCATGTTGGCAGCGTCGTGCAGCGGACGCCATTCTACGGCTTCGTCCTCGTAGTCGGGGTATTTGAACTCGTATTCACACCATGTTTCCTGGCCCAAGATGTTCTTGTAGTCAGACACCTTTTTGTGAGGGTAGATAACTTGTTTGTTATCATTATCGTCGTTGCTCTCGTGTCCCATAAACACTTCGTATGTCCATTGGTTCGACTTGTAGAGCACGCCATGCACCTCGTTCTCACCTGTAGTAGATTGGGCTGCCGGCACAAACTTTTTCAGTTTGAGCTGCTTGCGGTCCATCTTTTCAGTCATGCAGTACAGGCCCCACCATTGTCCGTTGAGTATCACCTCTACAAATTTGCCACGTGTGCCAGTGCGCACCTTCTTTTCGCGGTCGGCATAGTAAGGTTTGCATTCAAAGGCATTCCACAAGTCGGTGGCCACGCGGTTGCGCATACATGCCAAGTCAATGTACATGGCATCGAGTATCCAGTTGTTGTCTGAGCGGTAGCCAAGCAGCTTGCGGTCAACCGAGTTGCCGTTCTCATCACGCAGTTTAATGGCGTATGAGCGTTTGGGGTAGTTGCTCGACGAGGCACCGCGATACTTGAATGCGGCAATCATCAGCGAGTCGTAGCCCAAAGAGGCCGGGTCGGTCACGCGCAGCGAACCAGTAGTATATGCCTTGCTGTTCACACTGCTGCAGTTAAGTTCGACAATGGGCAAGAAGGTAAACCGTATTTTGGCGCTGAGGTCTACGTTCTCGCTGGCATTGGTCAGCTCGATGGGGTAGAGTGTTTCGCAGTCCACATTATCAAAGGTCACATAGCCATCAGCATCGGGTTCTTGTCCGTTCACCTTCAGTGTGTAGCCCTCGGCGTTGGTGGTCTTCAGTTTGTAGGTCACCTTGGCTGTGTAGTCACCCCCATTGCGCATGCCTTCGGGCAGTGTGGCAAAGTAGGCGTTGCCCTTGCCGTCGTACACCAATTGTTTGTCGTTAATGCGCAGTGAATCGAAGGCTTCGGCAAAGGCCTTTGGTGTTACATCAAGTCCAAAGTCGATGCCTTTGTTCTGCAAGTATTTAGCATGGCGCAAGTCGGCAGATGTAAACACAAACGACGAACCAGCATCGTTACCTTCGTAGAGTCCTACTTCGTGCACATTGCTACTGCCTGTGTTATTGTCCAGACTATAGTCGTTCCATGAGTTATATTTATATTGTGTGGCGTCGGTTGCGCTCAGATTATCAAGTTTTGTGATGGTATAACCCGGATAGGTGTTGGTAGTCCAACCAAAGCCCCAAAGGTTGCCGTTGGGTGTGCCGTTCACCACACTGAGTCCTGCACGTTTGTCAGACACGCTGTTGTCCGGCGTGGGATAGTTGGTCGAAACGTACTGACCATCTTTTGTAAATATCTGCACGCCAGTGCCACTTTGCACAAAATAGAATTGCGTACGGTCTGATGCTGAGTACACCTCGGTCAGGCAAGTCGTCTTTGTATTCATGCTTGTGCCTACGCCCACATAACGTCCGGTGCGCAAATTGGCAATGCTGTAGAGCACAGGGTCTGCCACAGAGGTGGTATATACTATGGGCTGCTTCAGTTGAGTACGTTCCCAATATTCGCCATAGCTTGTTTTGCCGTGTGTGGTTGCGTTAAAATCGTCAGTGCCCTCACCGCCAGTTTCGCCACCGCTTCCGCCGCCAGTTTCGCCGCCGCTGCCACTGTTGTCGAGCAACACATTGTTGCCCTGCTCGTCATAGATTTTGAACAACTCATTTTCATCGTAGTAGTTCGCACGGTAGGCGCCAAACAAATTCGTGCCGTCAATGCGCACATTAAAGTGGTAGCCCGAACCATTGCCCTCGCTGGCGCTGGCAATGCCTGCATAGCCGTCCTCGTTGATGTCGAAAATCCACTGGCTCTCGTTTCCCGATGCGGCGTTGGTCAGGGTGACATACTTGGTTCTGTAGTTTTTGGTCGTAGTAAAGGTCAGATACTGGCCGCTCTTTGCATTGACAATAACATAGCCGTTGCCACTTTTGTTGATGTACCACCAGCTGTCGTCGCTGTAAGAGTTGCCACTGTCGTAATACAATTCAACCAGTTTGCTATGGTTGCTGCCAATAACTACCGAACCATAACTATTGCTGCTGTTAAACTTTTTGCAACTGATGCGGTACTTTGTGTTGGCCTTGAAATTAGGGGCGGCTTGTGCCGTGCCGATAGCCAACAAGGAAAGGAAAAAGAGTAAAAACTTTTTCATGTAGAAAGGGTATGTAGTTGTAACTTATTGTCGTGTTTTAATTGCAAAGGGGTAAACCAACCAATTTGACAGGCGAACCCTTTGGGGTATTTGGCCTGCATTGCTGACAAGAGAGAATAAAGTATGCAGGGATTAACGTCAAGCCCGACCCGCTTTAATCTGTCAGTTTGCCAAGTTGTCAGTCAATTCCGCCAATGCGTAAGTATTTTTGTTTTTCAATAAAGCGCGGTAAAGTTACGAATAATTGTCAACTCCTTTTTGCAAAGTGCATTCTTTTTATACCAACAGTCAGTTTTTTTATGTCAATTCGCAATGTGTATAGATGTGTCGGTATTTTCGACAATCGTGCAGATTCTCGCGCGCACGCGTCCAGCATTTTTAACGCGAAGTGTATGCACTCTACACTTTCTGCACGTAACGCTTTGATTGTCAGTGCGTTATGTAGTGTAGATAATTTGCTCAAGAACCTACACAACCGTGTGCACTTGTCTGCACACCACACACCGCTAGACTTCCGTTATGTGCAAGCACATTTCGTGTGCCACCACCCGCGTTTTACGGCAATGGGGGAGCGGAATTTCAGTTGTTCCAACAGGAAAAACGCTCTCCCGTAGTGCGTTTGACGCCCTGCCGCAGGTGCAAAACGAGGCCCCCGTGTAGTCGGATTGCAGATGGTAGTGCATACGGAATGTAGACGTGTCTACACGCTGCAATATGCTGATAATCAATATGAAAATAAGCATTAGTGCAGAGTGTAGACAGTTTTGTGGAAAAACCTTTTAGTGTGGAAAAATCGCTGCGAGCATGTTGGCAGAAAATCGATATGCGACATACTTCAGCCCTCATGGTGCCAATTTTGACTGTTGGAGGCCAGTTATTCGGCAAAAAATGGCATTCTTCGGCAGATTTGTCGTATCTTCGCTCTAAAATAACGCGTGTGCGGAATTAGCTGACATATTGGCGAGTAGGGGCGGCCGGGGGGTGCTGCCATTTGGCCATCTTACCCATTGTTCTGCTTTTACATGATAAAGAAACGGCGTGCTTGCCAACTTGTAACGTCGTCAGCTTATAATTCCGCCAACGGGTTAGAACAAGACATGTTTGTACAACAAAATCGAACCATAGCACATGACAGCATTAAAGGACCGATACATACGATTTGACTGGGCCATAAAGCGGCTGCTGCGGCAAAAGGCCAATTTTGATGTGCTCGAGGGCTTCCTCACCGTATTCATTGGCGAGAAGGTGAAAATTGTGGACATACTTGAGAGCGAGGGCAACCAGCAGGCGCAGGACGACAAGTTTAACCGCGTCGACATAAAGGCCAAAAACTCCAAAGGCGAGATTATCATAGTTGAAATTCAGAATACAAGCGAACTTTATTACCTTGAACGCATACTCTACGGAGTGGCCAAGGCCATAACTGAGCACATCAACTTGGGTAACACCTATCAGGAGGTGAAGAAAGTCTACTCCATCAGCATACTCTATTTCGACCTCGGACAAGGGGCTGACTACCTGTATGTGGGGCAGAACGACTTTGTGGGCGTACACACCAAGGACCATCTGAAAATCAGCCGCAAGGAGGAGGGTGCCATTGTGCAGCGTTTCCCCTCGGAGATATTCCCTACTTACTATCTGGTAAGGGTCAACAACTTTAACGAGGTGGCCAAGTCGCCGCTCGAGGAGTGGATAAAGTATCTGAAAGATGGTGTGATAAGTGCCGAAACAACTGCTCCAGGATTGCGTGAGGCACGCCAAAAGTTGCAATATTATTCAATGGATGACGCTGAGCGCCATGCTTACGACGAGCACATCAATGCGGTAATGATACAGAACGATGTGCTTGGCAATGCACGACAAGAAGGACTTGAAGAGGGGCTTGCCAAGGGGCTTGCCAAGGGTCGTGATGAGCGCTCGCTCGAAATAGCCAAGAGTCTGTTGGACATGGGGGTGGCAATAGACAAAATTATGAATGCCACCGGCCTTGATGAAGAGCAGATAAGGAGTTTGAGGTAGACTGAGAGGTGGTTAGTTTATTCGTTAACCTGTCATCCCATTAGCCCATTAACTCAGTAGATAAAAGGCAGCCCGATAAACCAAGGTGCCTTTTTAACCCCTTAACCCCCTAACCCCTTAACCTCCTAACCTCCTAACCTCCTAACCTCCTAACCTCCTAACCCCTTAACCCCCATTCCCCCCGTCAACTAAACACAATGCTATTAGACTATACTTTTTTTCAGAACGCACTGTTAGGTGCATTGTTAGCGTCTGTGTTGTGCGCCATAGTGGGCACCTATGTTGTGACGCGACGCATGGTGATAGCCGGTGGCGGCATGGCACACGCCTCGTTAGGCGGAGTGGGCATGGCTGCCTATTGGGGCTTTCCGCCATTGCTTGGTGCGGCGGTGTTTGCCGTACTGTCCGGATTTGGCATAAAATGGCTCAGCAGCAAGCGCACTGTGCGTGAAGACTCAGCCATAGCCATGCTCTGGACCTTTGGCATGGCGCTTGGCATCATGTTTGCCTATCTTACGCCGGGATTTATGACCGACCTGCCGTCATATCTGTTTGGCGACATATTGAGCATATCACACACCGACATTGTCATGCTCGGCATACTCACGTTCATGGCCGTGCTGTTGTATGTATTGCTGCGGCGCTCCGTGATAAGTGTGGCTTGCGACCGCGATTTTGCCCGCACTCAGGGCTTGCCCGTTGGGGCCATTGAGGGGGCCATGACCCTGCTCATGGCGCTTGCTATTGTGGGGTGCCTGCACATGGTGGGCATTGTCATGGTCATATCGTTGCTCAGTGTGCCACAAATGACGGCCGCGCTCTTTGCATCAACCTATCAGCGCATGGTGTGGCTGTCGGCCGTGTTTGCCTATGCTGGCTGCGTGGGCGGACTGTTGCTGTCGTATTATGCCGATGTGCCGGGCGGTGCCTCCATCATATTGACCAGTATAGGCATTTATGCCGTGTGCCGTATAATAAAAAGCTTGTTGCGCCGTTCTTAAAATGTTAAGCAGACAAGTTGACGGGTTAACGAGTTGACAGGTAAGTAAGTATGTCAAGCTTCTTACCATTCTGACTTTAACGTGGTAAGTAGCGTATGGCAAACTTACTTGTACCCCGTCAACTCGTCAACCTGTCAACCAAGAAATCCGCCAACGGGTTATATAAACTAATTTCGAACACCTACTTATATATACCAAACAAGAGTTCAATGTACATCAAACGCGCACTCTACATACTATTGGCCCTGACGGTTTGCGTCATGGCCTCAGTGTCGTGTTCAACTAAGAAGAACACGGCTGCCTCACGTTTCTGGCAGTCGTTCAACACGCGCTACAATGTGTATTATAACGGGTCGCAAGCATACATCGAAGGCGAGAAGTCAAAGGTACAAGGACATAAGGATAATTACACCGAATTTTTGCCCGTGTTCCTTGTGGGCAACGAAAAGTCGCGCACGTCAGGCAAGAGCAGTTTTGAAACTGCCATTACCAAATGTCAAAAGGCCATTGCATTGCACAGCATCAAACGGCGGCCGGTGGTGAGTGCCAGCAAGCGTAAAACGCCCAAAATGAAAGCTTACTTGCAGCGCAAGGAGTATAACCCTTTTTTGAAGAATGCGTGGCTCATGATGGGACGTGCACAATTTGAAAAAGGAGATTTTCTTGAGGCCGCAGCCACCTTTTCGTACATAGCCCGCCTTTATGCGGCCGAACCCGCCGTGGCTGCCGAGGCCAACCAGTGGCTGGCGCGTTGTTACACACAAGTGAAATGGTATTATGACGCCGAGGACGCCTTGAAACGCATGCGGCGCGACACCATTCAGCGTGCCACATTGCGTGAGGCCGATGCCACGCAGGCCGATTTGCTGCTGCGTCAGGAGCGTTTTGAAGAGGCTCTGCCTTATCTTGAACGTGCGGCACGCTATGCCAAGGGCAGTTTCAGACAAGCACGCTTGTACTATTTGTTAGGACAGGTGCAACATCATTTGGGACAGTCGCAGCAGGCTTACAAATCGTTGCAGAAGTGCATACGCAAGAGTCCGCCATTTGAACTGTCGTTTAATGCACGCATCTTGCAAACAGAGGTGCTGGCCGACCAGAAGGGCATGGGCAAAAAGATGATTGGCAAATTGCGCCGTATGGCCCGCTCGGACAATAATAAGGAGTACCTTGACCAAGTGTATTATGCCATCGGCAACATATATTTGACACAAGGTGACACCGCTGCCGCTATTGCAGCCTACGAAAAGGGGCGTGCAGGCAGTACACGCAATGGCATAGAAAAGGGTGTGCTCTTGTTACGCTTGGGACAGGTGTATTGGGACCAGCGACGTTTTGACAAAGCACAGCCATGTTACACCGAGGCTATCGGACTTTTAGACAAAACACGTGAGGATTATGAGGAGATAACGCGCCGCTCAAAGGTGCTCGACAAACTGGTGCCTTACACCTCGGCCGTATATCTTCAGGATAGTTTGCAGGCCCTTTCGCGTATGAGTGAGGCCGACCGCAATGCGGCTATCGACCGTGTGATAGAGGCACTCAAAAAGAAAGAGGCTGAGGAACGCAAGGCGCGCCGTGACTCTGCGGCACAAGCACGGGCAGAGGAGAACGGACAGACTGCCGGTGGCGGCAATATGAACAAACCCAACAACAGCAACGCACAGCAGGCTGCTACTGGCAACAAGGCATGGTATTTTTACAATCCCATGGTTGTGACACAAGGCAAGCAGGACTTTGTGCGACTTTGGGGCAAACGCAAGAATGAGGATAATTGGCGACGCTCAAACCACACGGTGGTGAAAATGGACGATCATGAGGGCTTTGACTATGCTGCCGACGATTCGCTGCAGAACGTAAGTGACTCGCTGCGCAACGCCGAGACAGATGAGTTGCAGACTGAGGCGGCCGATTCGCTGCAAGATGACCCGCATCAGCGTGAATATTACCTTAAGCAAATTCCGTTTACCGATGAGGCCCGGGCTGCGTCTGATGCCATCATTATGGACGGCCTTTACAATGCAGGTGTTATAGAGAAGGACGACCTTGAGGATTTTCCGTTGGCAGCAAGCACGCTCGAACGCCTGACCACGCATTATCCAACATACGAGCACATGGCTGATGCCTGGTATCAGTTGTTCTTGCTTTATTCGCGTTGGGGGCGTACTGATAAGGCTGAGGAGGCTAAGGCGTATATGGCACAACACTTTGCTGATGATGAGCAGACTAAGCTGATAAACGATCCCGACTTTGAATATAATGCACGTTATGGCAAACTCATTGAGGATTCGCTTTATACGGCTACTTACAATGCTTACCGGCAGCGCAATGTGCAAATGGTTGACCACAACTATGCGGTGTCGACCGACAAGTATCCTAACGGCATCAACCGCCCCAAGTTTATGTTTGTACATGTGCTGGCACATCTCAACACGTCTGCCACCAAGGACTTGACTGATGAGTTGCGACAGTTGTTGCAAAAGTATCCTGACAGCGATGTGAGCGAAATGGCTGGTATGATAGTCAAGGGGCTGGAGAGCGGGCGTAAGCCTGGCACTGGCACTTTCGACCTTGGTTCGCTTTGGGACCGTCGTACTGCTTCGGCCGACTCTGTGGCTACTGATGCGGCCAAGGCGCGCAAGTTCACGCCAGAACGTAACACGCCGTTTGTGTTTGTGCTGGCTTATCCTACCGACTCGGTGCAGACCAATGCGCTGCTTTACGAAATGGCGCACTTTAACTTTACCACTTTTGTGGTGCGTGGCTTCGACATGGAGGTGAGTCATGAAAAGGGGCTTAGCCAGCTTTGTATATCGGGCTTCAATTCGTTTGACGAGGCGCACGCATACGCCAGCCGTGTGTTTAAGGACAAAAATTTGGTGCCGTATTTGCGTAAGGGACGTGTGATGCTTATTTCAAAGCAGAACCTTGAGCTCATTGGCACAACCTTTAGCATAAACGACTATCAGAAGTTCTACGACAGCACTTTTGCCCCTGTCAAGTTGCCTGCAGATTTGCCTCTCGAAATGGCGCCTGTTGAGCAGCACTATGAGGACGAGTATACGCCTGAGCAGCTTGAGCGTATCAACAGTGGCTCGGGCTCTGATGACAATACTACCGACGATGGCGGTGAATGGTATTGATGAGGGTGGGCCTGATAATTCTGATGGGGCGCAATATTATAAACTGTTGTCCGGTAAAACGTAGCCCTGCGAACGGGCTCAAGCATCAAACTCAAGCACCAAACGCAAGCACTAATGGGGGCGATGCGTCCCGCGTCGGGGCATTAAATAATAGCAGAATCTTTTCCCGACGCGTCCCGCGTCGCCCCCATTAGTGCTTGCGTTTGGTGCTTGCGCCCGTTTGCACGTTTACGTTTTAATGGACAACGATAAATTAGAAACGCTCTTGAAGCTAAACGCAATTAAGGCCTTTAACAGCCGTTGGACGTTGTGCGTCCGCTTGGCTGTCAAAGGCCTTAATTGCGTTAGTTTGTTTGTATGATGCTATGCGGGTGGGGTGTTTACACACGCACTGCTTCGGTCACGTTTTCTATTTGCTTGAGTTGTGCGCACACGTTCTCTACATCTTCGGTGTCGTAGACAGATATGGTGAGCCGTCCCTCAAATATGCCGTCGTCGGTGTCGAGCGTTATGCGCTTGACTATAAAGTGGGTGAGTTTGTGCAGCACATCGGCAATGGCATAAAGCACGCCTTGCGAGTCGACACCGCGAATTTCAAGTTGCACGTCGAACAGCAGCACTTTGTGCGTGTCCCAGCGGCAGGCTATGATGTTGTTGCCATAGCGTGTCTTTAGTTTTACGGCCTCTTCGCAGCTGCGTTTGTGCAGTTGCAGCACGCCATCGTCGGTGATGTATCCCAACACATCGTCGCCAGGTATGGGCGAACAGCATGGCTCGATAGTGCATTTGCGCAACACTTCTTCGTCGAGCACCAGTATCTCCTTGCGGTTGAGGTTCTTGACCCAGTTGGGGTCTGCCACATTTGATGTGCCTTCCTTGGTGTTGGCCGCATCGTCGGCCTTTCCCATGAATGATGGCAGAAATCTGCGCCAGCCCCGGTTTTGGTTGCGTCCTTGCAGGAAGTTGACGGTGTCGTCGTTAAGTGTGATTTTGTCGTCGCCAATGTTGAAGAGCAACTCGTCATTTGACAGTGCGTGGTAGTGGCGGCGCAGCTTGTCGATGATGCCACCCGAAAGTTTCATGTCGTTGTTGGCCAGGAAGTTGCGCAGCACTTCTTCGCCCCGTTTTTGCTTGTCGCGGCTTTCGCGGCGCAGATATGCCTGTATTTTGGCACGTGCCTTGGCAGTTGTGGCAAAATTGAGCCATTCGGGCTGTACGTGTTGGTTACGTGAGGTGAGCACTTCAACTTGGTCGCCACTACGCAGCACGTAGCTAAGCGGTACAAGACGGTGGTTAACCTTGGCACCGAGGCAGTGTGAGCCCAGGAAGGAGTGTATGGAGTATGCAAAGTCGAGCGCGGTGGCACCCTTTGGCATGGTTTTCAAATCGCCCTTGGGGGTGAACACCATGATTTCGGACGCATACAGGTTGAGCTTGATGTTGTCGAGCAGGTCGAGTGTGTCGGGCTGCGGGTCGTCGAGTATTTCTTTAATCGAGTCAAGCCACTTGTCGAGCTCATTCTCGTCGTAGGCCGCATCTTTGTCCTTATACTTCCAATGTGCAGCAAAGCCAACTTCGGCAATGTCGTCCATGCGGTCGGAGCGTATTTGCACTTCAATCCATTTGCCTTGTTTTGACATGAAGGTGTTGTGCAGTGCCTGATAGCCGTTTGTCTTGGGGTTTGACAGCCAGTCGCGGAAGCGGGTGGGGTGGGGCTTGTATATTTCGGTCAGTGCCGAGTATATGCGGAAGCACTCGTCCTTTTCGTGTGTGCGGTCGGCCGGGGTAAACACTATGCGGATAGCCAGAATGTCGAACACCTCCTCAAATGGTATGTGCTTTTTCTGCATTTTGCACCAAATGGAATAGGGGCTTTTGATGCGTGCCTTGATGGTGTATTTCACGCCCATTCTGTCAAGTTTCTCGCGTATGGCGGGGGTGAAATGGGCTATCACATCATCGCGCTCGACGTGGCTCTCGTCAAGTTTCTGCAATATGGTTTTGTAGTCGTCGGGGTGTTCGTATTTGAAACTGAGGTCTTCAAGTTCAGTCTTAATCTTGTTCAGCCCGAGACGGTCGGCAATGGGGGCGAATATGTAGAGCGTTTCGCCGGCTATTTTGTATTGCTTTGACGGCAACATGCTCGACAGAGTGCGCATGTTGTGCAGGCGGTCGGATATTTTTATGAGAATGACACGTATGTCATCGCTCATCATGAGCAACAACTTTTTGAAGGTTTCGGCCTGTAACGAAGCGCGGTCGCCAAATATGCCCCCCGATATTTTGGTGACGCCCTCGACGATGTTGGCAATTTTGGGCCCGAAGAGGTTGCTGAGGTCCTCGTTGGTATAGTCGGTATCCTCCTCAACATCGTGTAGCAAGGCTGCACAGATTGATGTGGATCCAAGGCCAATTTCGCCACAGGCTATTTGTGCCACTGCTATGGGGTGTAAAATATAGGGTTCACCCGAGCGGCGGCGCACGCCCTTGTGTGCTTCTTTAGCAAAGTTGAATGCTTTGGTTATTAGTTCCACCTTGCGGCGGTGGTTTGATGCCAGATAGGTGTCGAGCAAATGCTGGAAGGCAGCGTTGATCATAGCCTCGTCTTGCTGCTCTTGCTGGCTCTTGGCGTTTGTCGTAGGTATATTGGGGGTATTCATAGGTCGTGTCTTATTGGGGGTTAGTCCCCACAAATATACAAATTATTCTGTAGATTGTTCCAGACTTCATCACTTTTTTGTGTTATGGAATAGCGCGTATTGAAATCAATGAGTTACGTCATTGGATAGGGTGACGCATTGACGAAGTCAGGAGGAGATAAGGCACAAAACGCAAGCACCAAACGCTACCACCAAACGCTACCACCAAACGCAAGCACCAAACGCTACCACTAATGGGGGCGACGCGTCCCGCGTCGGGATTTTTATGACAAAGGTTCACAGACTTGAGTGTAATTAGTGCTGTTTGTGAGCCTTTGCTTATAGTGTATGAGCATTGCATTTTCCCCGACGCGAGACGCGTCGCCCCCATTAGAGCTTGCGTTTTGTGCTTGCGTTTAGTGCTTGCGTTTTGTGCCTGCGTTTAGTGGTAGCGGGACCTTTACCATACTACAAAAGCTTTACTTGCCGAGTATCTTACATCTTACACTAACACGCTGCAACTCATTGAATATCAACACTTTATTTAGTGTAAGATGCTATCAATTTCACCTACACGCAACCTACACAACCCTCACGCTGCCACACGGCACAAGCACGGG
>UMHE01028514.1_pt1 | contig 14308 bp, 10 predicted proteins | sample 1965451 | NCBI WGS metagenome assembly UMHE01 (sample SAMEA4836090, study PRJEB28245) | human gut metagenome | biome: gut microbiome; material: fecal sample | place: Denmark | collected 2008 | reverse complement strand
ACAGGTAAAAGAAGATATGTTTACACCTCAGAAAATAAGGGAGTATGAATCAAGTAAGAGGGCATACCGAGATATTAAGAACTCCATTGATACGGCGAAAAGAGAAGGTTGAATAGAAGCTTACATAGAAAACAGCTCAACGTTTGCTGGCTATGGGGCTTCCAACAGAACAGGTTGCCAAAGCAACCCAATTACCTTTGGACATGGTTCAAAATCTGAACAACTAATAAAAGTGAAACTAACGTTTTTCTTTTGAAAACCATAACAAATAACCCCAACTTACTTACTGTAGCGGGTTGGAGAAATTTGTTTCAGTATAAAAATATGACGATAGCATGGTACCGATTATTCGTTACGCTTGGCAACGAAACTTTGCTATCGCCAAAAAAAGGTAAAGGTTCACTTATACAACCTCCACCCTTTGTTATTTCATATTCTCAATCATTGACAGTCAACTCTTAAGGAAAGTAACAAGACTATCTCTTATGAAAGTTAACAAATTAGATTGTTCAAACATCAAATACTTTTTCCATATAGGATTAACTTCTATGAAAGAATCAAATTTCTTGAGATGCAAAGAGTATAAGCACCTATTTACATAATTGGCAGAATGCAACACTAAATCTCGCTCATCTTTGTCATCTAACCATAACCTTAAAACATTAGCAGGAGATTCCTCTACAAGTTTATCTACTAAATCCTCAAAGATGCCACTCATCGGATAGTCCTTGATAGTACTAAACACCTGGGATTTTGGAGTAGTCCAACATAGTTTTTGTTCCATATTATCCTCAGACTCATTGATTAGAAACTCAATACACTCCACCAAAGACCCATTCTTCGTCTTAAGATGAGGATATTTATCCAACAGCCACCAAGCCTCAGCTATCATCATACATGCTATTTCATCGAAATCAAATACACGGGTATGTCGATTAATATTCACCAAATCTACAATTGATATCAACCAAAGATAATCATAAGAATTGCATAACTTTGTAGTGATAAGTTCAAGTCCTCCTTTGGGTATAAAATCTTTCCCAGCATTGCGAACCAGAAAACTATCACATTCAACATCTCCCAAAATATCAGGAAGTTGTTCCGTTGCTCTACCTATTAAATTACCATCAAAATCATACCATTTCCCATCGACACGAATTTGATTTTGCTGCATACTACAGCCTTCTTGAAGATCCTCAATTTGGTCCAAATAATGAGTTCTATCCAATAACGGAAATAAATCTGTTTGCATATAAGCAACTATCGTCTTCTCACCTTTTCCCCAAACTCCATTTGTACACACCATATCCTTAACGGTGAAACAAATATTATCTTTGTAATTGAAACGATAAAGTTTGCCATGAAGAATTTTTAATTTTCCATCTGTAGAATAGACTCGTTCACCATTTCTATTCAAGATAAAACACAGCCTCTCCATGTTCTCGACATAATAATCAAGAGTTGACAAATCGGGATTAGATTCCTTAGAACCTTCAGTATCTTCACTTTGTGTAAAATTATACTTTATCTTTCCTAAATTGGCGAGACGAAACAAAATTGAATTCCGTGGTCGTCCTAAAACACTAGCAATATCCTCTATGCTTTTTCCCTTTTCATAACAAAGTAAAAGCAATTCTTCTTCATTCTCGGTCCATGGCAAATCCTTTCTTCTACAATTCACGGCAGAAGATTCGTCATCGACAGAAGATACAGAATCATCTAAAAGCGTTGAATCATCAGAAGACTTTTCCGTTTTTAGAGTATTATCTTCTATTCCTATATTCGAGATGAACACATCCTCTTGGTGCTCATGAACATGCAGTTGGTTGATAGCATTTTCAACACAATCTACCAAACTTAACGTACCATCAACTCCTAAAAGATTAACTTTTAAATCCATCAAGAAGTTCTCATATAGATACAGCAAAGAACTTGTTATATCTTCCTGCTTTACAGGATGAGCCGAGATTTTATCATATAAATCAAAGACCGTTGGACATAATGATCTAAACATTTCTCTCTCAGCCTTATGTTCCTTGAGGAAAGTATAGTATTCAATGTTTAATTGAATTTGTACATCTTCATCTAAAGCATAAAAAAGGTTCTGCTTTTCCTCATCACACGACTCTGCCACAAGATTATTTTTGGGTTCATTTTCTGATGACAAAATCTTTTTGTACTCAGCCAAAGCCTCTATAGACTTATCTATGGCATTGTCTTTACTAGTTGCCAATTCACCAATTTTCTCTTCTGTAAGAGCAGAATAGTTCTCCAATAGAGCACGCTTCAAAGAAGAACGTCCTGACGGTAAAGTCATAAGAAAAAACAGATCCTCATCAAGTTCCACGTAATCAACGCATTCCTTGATTTTACTCTCAGAAGGTCTAACTTGTCTTTCTTTCAGAAGAGTCAAGTTCTCTTCTTTGCCACGATAGGGAACAAAATGCCAAAAATCTTCATTTTGCATAGTCCAGAATGGGAAATACGCATCCACAAATAAAGAATCGTCATTAGGCAGGATTCTTTTCCATACTTTATGAAAAGTATCTATCAGCTGCTGATTACATCTAATTTCATTAGAATAAATCTCATCCGATTCACACATTTCTATAATGGTAAGCAAAAGGACCGCCTTATGTGGAGTTTTACGGCCATATTTCTCATTCGGCTTTAAATTTTCAAAAGCCTCTACATAGTCCATATTTTCCCTTTCTATATTACTTTATAATTCTTCTGGCTCCTCTTCATCATGTTCTTCATCAACCTTTTTGGAGGTTAATTGTAAAAACATATCCAAGAAGGAACGATGAGAAAAGAAATAACCTTTATCTTCCTTTAATTTATCCTCCATGACAGAAAAGCCATAATTAGCATACTCTTCCATTGTAGTTATCAATTGAGAAACAACGGTACTAGGCTTTATTTCACCTTTATCCAAGGCTATCCAATCTACGTCTGTCTTTGCCACAAGAGCCATAAATATATAAGAACGCAACGCAGGATAAGCTTTGCGCCCTTTTCGTGCTTCAGCAGTACCCCAAAAGACCAAATTCTGTCCCAAGACCTTTGTTTCTTCTGATAATGGCAGTTTCTTACCTGCATACAAACCGATAAAAAACGCCATGATATAAGGCTCATATCCAGAACCAAACACTTTGCCTCTTGCACTAGTATTCTCAGATGCACCAACACCATAATCCGAGATAGCTCTCATTACGGTCTTCTCGTATTTTATTTCAAATTTGGGATTTCTACGTCCCCATATATCTATGAGTTTCTCGTTTTTATCAACAAGTTCCTCTATATTATTTAAAACCTCTGCCATTGTTATTTTACTTTTGTTATAACTGTTTGGATTGTTGCTAGATCCTTATCATCGAAAGGCTTCTTCTTTTCAATTCGGAACACTCTACCAGAAACTTCATTAACCTTGTTCTGGTCAAGGACTAAATTGCCATCATAGCTTTCCTTCAAGAAGCTCTTTGTCACGATAACTACTTGCTTATCCAAATTACTAATCACATTGAAGAACTCCGTCTCCTTAGCATCAGTAAAAGAAGAAGTTGGAGCATCGAATATCAAAGGAAACTCAGTTTCACTTCTTTGAGTAGCCAACTTGCCAATAGCAAATAATACCGACATCAAGTAAGTTGTTCTTAAAGCAGTATTAGGATTGAAGATTCTTGTATTATCACTATTCATAAGAACCGCCTCTCCTTGTCCATTAGCCTTTTCCAGAATACGGATAGTACCCTTGAAATCATTAGTATTCAAGCTCTCTAAGAAAACATTCGCCTCATCTTCAATTGAATGAAGAAGACGCTTTTTGTTGGTTTCCTTAGCAGACTTGAATGCTGCAGAAATATGACGAATAAGTGCAGCAATCTTTGCATATAAAGCAGCAGAAGTACCTTCTGCCAATTTACCCAAACTTTCTTGTGCCTCCTCAAGAGTCTTACGATGATTAATGCGTTGCCCCTTCAATACCTCCAATCGACTTACTGCCTTATTCTTTAAATCCATCCAATTGGAAATATTCTCTAAATGAGACAAGAGCTGTTCTTCTGTTAATCCATCAGCTTGTGCCAAGATACGCTTTTTAGCTTCAATTTCATTATTCAAATTTGCGTCTATTTTCTTGATTTCATCATGCAAACGATTATTGTTAGAAATCACCTTTTGTATATGATGACGAAGCTTGGTTATTTCGGCAAGATTATCATTTAGAATCGTATCTCGCTTTTGTAACTCAACGATATATTCATTCTGATAATATGGTTTTACCTCCTCATCTTCATCGACCTTTAAAGAATTCTTGTATTCCTCTAAGCGCTGAAGCATATAATTCCATGGTTCACTATGCATTTTAGCTGGACGACCACAAATTTTACAAACTTCTTCGTCGAGCATTTCCTGCATTATCTTTTGACCAGGAATGTGCACTGGCAATGGTACAAAAGAAGTTTCCTTTTGCATTTTCTTAATTATTTTTTCCGCACCAGCAGTCTGCAAATAATCATTCTCTAATTTTCTTCGTTTTTTATCGACCGCACTAATCTTTTGAGAATATTCCTCAGCAATATCCTCAAAACCCATAAGTATCCACATATCATCCAGAAGATTGATTGTATAATCTTCTTTAATAGATGCTTGAACTTGCGCACGTTTATTAGTTAAAGTGTCTATACGTCTATTGACATTAACAAGCAACTTTGAAGCTTCTTTGCTTTGCTCAATACTTTTTAATAGACCAGCAAAATTAGATGCCTCATCTTCCTTATTTCTAATTTCATTTTCTATGTCTTCCAATGTACTACTTTCTTGCTCTATAGTACGCTTGAGCTGAGCAATCTTCTCACTATTTTTACGATCAGACTTCTGAGCATTTGTTTGTGCCTGCTCTGCCATCTTTGTCGAGTATTCCATAAAAGAGAAGTATGCCTCAAAATCCTTGACATCGCTGAAGGTCTCAACCAACATCTTTAATGCATTTGAACTTTGAAATACATCAAGATCACTTTCTCCTTTAAACATAGTGTATTTGCGAATCTCGGAAGGCAAATCATAATCAAATTTTAAACCATCACGTCGCATTCTTTCACCCCCGTTTTCTTCTATTAAATCAAAAGAGAAATTCGAGGTAGTAATTTCACCATCATAAGACTTAGTAAAATGAAAACTTTTTTCTAAAGTCTTAACATACCCCTTGTGTTCGTATGTCATTGCCACACGAACATCAGCAGATTCATCGGCAGAAAGTTCTTCGCTTCTCTTCTTGGAAATCAACTTTGTATCTGCCTTTGATGTTCCATCAGTTCGGAACAACCACTCTAAAGCTTCATAAAACGTAGTCTTACCGTCACCATTAGAACCAATGATGAGGTTAAGACCATTTATAAGTTCAAAAACATTGGACTTGTAATAGCTTCGAAAATTTTCTATTTCTATCTTCTTTATTATCATACCAACAAATTATCATTAATATAAGAAAATATTGTTTTATACACTTTCTTCTGAACGCTCTCATCTGTAGAACCATCAAGCTCCTTTATGATGCGAGCAACAGAAGCTACAACTACATTATCTGAATTCAAGGCTGTATATAAGTCCTCATATTCAGACTGGTCGTAATCATAGAGTTCTTGCAACTTTGTGTCATCAAGAACCATGTGAAGCATTCTTTCTTTATTTGTCATTGTATATTATCATTATTATATAAATTCAAACCATAATGTTCCATCACCTCTCTCAGTTCCAATTCTGAGTAGGAAGGATTCTCTGAAAGCAATGCGAAGTTGTTCACTCTAATCAGTTCACTCTTCAGCATGGCACGCTCCATTCGATAACTACTACTATTTGGATTAATCTCAGGAGCAACAACCAAATCATGCAACACCGCAATCTTCTTCTTAGGATGTGTTCTCAACACACGTCCTCGTCGCTGAATGAACTGACGTGGATTTCCTGTACTTGAACAAAAGATTGCCAATTCACTTCTTGGAACATCAACACCCTCATCCAAACATTTCATAGAAGTCAGAACTTGAAGTTTACCACTGGCAAATTCATCCAGAATTTCTTCTCTATCCTTTTGCCCTGATACAAACTTACGCACCGTTATTTTATCATTCAGCTTCAAAATCGACTTTGTATATAAATCTATGAGATGCTCTGAATCCTCATCTTGATTAAGCGAATCATCTTCCACTTCAAGATAATTAGGTTCATTTCCTTCAGGGACATATATCAGAGAATATTTCAAATTTCCTTTTTCTTCGTACCGTTTCTTGATGATATCCTCAAAAGCTTTAAGTTTGTTTGCAGCCTTATGCACAATTCGCTTTCTTGCCAACAAAAGCATTTTAAGTCCCTCGTCCATTTTTGCAAAAGAACAAGTTTCATCATTGAAATACTTAGCTATTCTTTCAGACAGCTCAACATAAGCTTCCTGTTCTTCCGTGGTCAGTCGTACTATATGTGGAAAATACAGATACTTACAAAGCACACCTTTTCTGATAGCTTCTTCCATACTATACTCATAAGTATAATGATTCTCTGCACCAAAGAACTTACGCAAGTTTCTGTTACCTTCATCATCGAACTGACGATCTGGTGTTGCAGACAAGCCTATTCGGCGCAGATAAGGAATATAGGCTAATCGTTTCAACATACTGCCCGAAGCCATATTATGGCATTCATCAGCAATCAACAACAACTGTTTTTTGCTGAAGCCACTCAATATATTAAATACTTTTTCACGAGTATAAGATGCATAAGTAGATATAATCACATAAGAGGTCTCACGCTCATTCTTCAAACGATATTCCTCATTAAAATGAATCGACTCAACATCCTCTTTCCATAAAGGATTCTTAGAATAAACCTTTATGACATTCATAAAATTAAACTTATGACATTCTTGCTCCCACTGATTTACCAAAGTAATCGTTGGTACCAGAATTATCGCCTTATAGTATCCATTGCGCTTATAAATCTCCAACAAACAATTCAGCGAAGTGATTGTCTTACCCGTTCCTGTGGCCATGGCAAACAGACCTTTCTGCTTATTGTTTCTCCAGTTTTCAAAAGCTTGTTGCTGATATTCTCTTGGCCCAGATGGATATGGGAAACGTGGAGTTATATCTTTCAGACAAATGTCCTCCCTAACCATATCTCCACCCATAATTGCCTTTTGAGCTTTTCGTTCCTGGCGAATTCTGTCCAACTTCTTTTCTACATCTAGCAGCTCTTCTATGGTCGTGTCCTGATAACATGACGATACTGCCGTCTCCAACTGGCTTGGAGACAGATACTCTATATCGCTTTCCTGCTCATTCATGATAAGCTCAAACTTTGCTCTTTGAGATTTGATTCTATTCTGAGTCATCTCATCAGGAGAATCGCTTCGGTCTATCTTGATTTCCTCTATGTTATAAAGCAAACCATTAATTGTAAAATTGGCTGAACCAGTGAATGAAGTAATGGTATCGTCATCACGGAATTGCCCTGTCTTGGTATGAGCTATTCCCTTATGTTTCTTTGGCTTAATGATTTTGATTTGAATTCTATTTTGAGAAATCAGATACGCCAAGCATCTGAAAAACTGATTCTGATACTCATCAAATGTCTTTCGAAGAGACTCAAAATCAGACAGATCCATACAATCTACCACATCACCAAAGACTCCTTTCTGGATAGCTTCCTTGTCTTCTTCAGAAACAATCTGGTTGATGATAAGACGCATAACCCCGCCATTTGCTATAAACGTAGCAAAGCCTTCTGCCAATACACTAATAGCGGCAGAACTAAAATAGCCTAACTGTAAGTCGAAGCTACAACTGTTCTTCAACCCATCATTAAACAACCTTTCAGGAGAAAACTCTTCTCCAGGTATATAGGTTCCATCCTTAGCCCATTCTACATCATTCAACATAGACGTTCCTCCGATTATATTCTAGTTATATAGTTCTAAATAAAACAGTTGGCACAAACATATTCGTCACCGAACAGTTCGGCAAGACTCGTGCCTTTGTTCTTATTTTTGTTTGTTTCCTGTCGCTTGATGATATCCAGTTTCACCTGGCGAATACGCTCCGGCTTTATCAAGTCTGCCAGACTCTCATTCTGAATCCAGGTATAGCCATCCTTCTCAAACGACATTGCCTTTTCGTATAAGTCAGGATGCTGCTCATAGAGCCAAATCCATTCTATCTTCTGCTGGAAGAAACAGAAATAGCAGCCGCTTCGGCTTCTGCAATAGGTTCCCGTCTTACCATCCACCTCAAAAGGAATTTCCTCATAATAAGATGGTACTCCTACTCCACTATCCCTCAGCAGTCTGAAGATGTCTTCCTTTACAAGCACCTCGTCGTTATCTATCAAAGGGAATGAATCTAGATGACCAACAGGATAATCCGTAGTCTTCAAGTATTCAAAGACGGCATGATTAAACATCTTCACGTCTATATCCAACAATGCATTCAGCTTTTTGGAATAGTAGAATTGCTTAGTAATCGGTTTCTTCAACACATCCATTAAGTCTTCCTTCATCAATCCCTCAGGGCACAACTTATCGTAGATGTCAATAATCTGCTCCTGATTTTCTTTGTGCAAGAACTTATTGATGACATCCACGCTCCAAATGTTTCTTCTGAAAGGGAAGACAGACTGAATATTAGGTTTTGAAGACACATAACCATCACGGTCTTCATCACCTCGAATACCAACATATGATACAGCATAGTCATCACCTACATATCTTTCAAACTCATCAAGTTTCATCTTCTTGGTACACCATCGAGCTTGTGGCGATGGCAGGAATCCTCCTGCTGCCTTTAGGAAATGCTCAAAAGGCGTAGGCTCAGGACTGTCTTCTGCAGCCCTAAGTCTTTTGATGTTTCCCAGATAAGCGCTCAATCTATCAATCAGCAATTCCGTCTCAGCCAATTCACAGCCTGTATCAGAATTATAATACTCAATCTTCAAGTTTGGGTATTTCTGCTTGAGATAGATGGCCAAAGCCGCACTGTCCTTTCCGCCAGATATTCCTAAAATATTTCTTACTTTCATTTTGCTCTATTCATTATTACGGAAGAGGCTTTAACCCAACTTCTTATTCAATATTTTCAGCAATGTACATATAGATACATTGTCGTTCCCGAATCCATCGAGTAACTTGTCGATGCTCTTTTCCAATTCCTCAGCCTTCTGCATCTCGCTTTCTGGCAATCTGAAAGTCTGGGAATGGATATTGCTGCCCTTCGTTGAAACCAAATCCAACGAATAAATCTCATCCGATTCATCCCCTGCCACCTTGGATATATCAGAATATTTCTCACATTCATGGAAGAGCATTATCAAACTGTCTATCAGTTTTTCTTCTTGCTCATCGCGCAATCGCTCCAAAGGTTGCTCCAATGCCGTATAGCAAATAGACTGATACCACTCATTACGGTTATCAAACTCAGCCATCACATGCTGATAGAATTCCTTCAGTCTATCTGTCAGGAGATATTCCTTGACATGAGCCAAACGCTTTCTGATCTCTACCACATATTCAGAATAATCGTATGACTCGATGCCCAATGTTTCCAACAAGCGACCTTCCACACGGTCTATCATATCAGAATAGCAAGAACGAAGTTCCTTCACAGCCCGATTAATGACATAACAGAACTCCTGTACCTTATCCGGATTCTGCAAAGCTTCCTTATCGTAGCCCAAAGCCTCTGGCAAATCCTCAAAGAAAGTCTTCTCCGGGTCCTTTGCCCTAGCCAGGGTATCACGGAATCTTACCGTCTGCTCATGGTTGAACTTACGGGTATGCTTGGCATAATCATTCAATCTCTTGTTATAGAAGAAAAAGAATGGCTTGATGGTTTCTATGAAATCATCGCTCTTGATACTTCCCATGGCTTCAACATTCAGGAACTTACGATACTGATTGAATATCTGCACCTTAACACCTGTCACGTCGAATGCCTTGACCAGATATTCTCCCGGATGCTTCTGCAGTAACTCGAAGAACTCCATGTTGATATTTGGGATATATGCTCCATTGGTTCCATACAGAGAGAAATCCTGCTTCTTTATATATAAATAGGTAGGAATCCAGAAATCCAAGAATCCCTGCTTCAACTTATATGGTTTAGCAGACAACTTCTTGATCAGCTCTGAAATCTTGCGAGGCTTAAATGTAGTAGATTTCAGAAATTCCTCGCAAGCATCCCACAATGGCATGATTCCTTCGTTGGATGGTACATCAGAAAACTCTCCATTTACATGAAGCCCCGTATTCTTCAAAAGAGAATAATAGATAGTTTTCTCTGGTGGGAACTTATCGCCAGGGAATCCCAAGTCTTGCTCATTGCTTTGGTTCAACAATGCAGCTAAGTACTTACCTTTCGCACTAGAGATTGAGCCGCTCAACTTATGCTTGTTGAACAATTCATTGTTCATCACAGGTGTCTGAGAATAAATCTCATCGCATACCACTGACAACAATCGATTAAAGGCTCTCAAGGAACAAACGTCTCTTTCCTCTCCCTTGAAAATCCAAGTTACATCTCCATTATATGCAAACAAACTATCACTGATAGATTTATTGAGAACCACTTTCTCATACTCCATCAGATTGTTGATTTCGTTGATAGCAACCTTATCAGATTTATCTACCAACACCTTGCTCAATATATATTTGTACTTTTCTATCAGATAGAGGTGAGACACCAACTCGTCTGTATTTCTGAAACATACAAAGATGATGGCATTCTCACTCTTTTCACTTAGCTCGCAAATCTCCTCCAACACTTTCTTACGGGAAGAGAAGATCAACTGAATATATCCATCGGTATCACCGGTAGGAGTCTTATCTACTCCTTCACCCAGCACTTCATACTCAAAGTATCTTGGAGTACCTTTCTGGAAATAGCAAGCCTTGACAGGAGCCACCTTCTTGAAACAATAGTTTCTGATATCATCCACAAAGTTTACAGGACGGCTAACCACCAAACCAGCCTTGCGGATTTCATCTTCTATATTGATATCTGTGCCATCAAAAAGAATGTAGCGGAACTTATAGCTGGCATATCGGATAATCTTGAATTGCTCCAACTTCTTTAAAAGCCCTGTTGGGTTATCTATATTCAAAGCAGTCTTGGCATACAGGGCAGTATCTTCACGGCTCATCTTGAAAGAAGCATTGCCGAAAAGATTCAGTAATCCGATGGCTTTCACTAGCTTGATAGCATCTACAAGGTCTGTCTTGGTATCCCATAGCTGACCTTCCACTCTCTCTATGGCAACCTGCATCGAACTCCATTGCATGGAGTCGGCATTCGCCTCCTTCAAGTAAGAGTAAAAATTATAGTAGATATAATCATAGCAGCACTGAAGCTGATATATCTTCCCCTCATATTCAGACAAAGAGTTACGTCCCCTTGCATTCAAGAACGAAAACAAAGAACGCTCATTCTGTCCATATCTCTGAATGGCCTGTGTTATGACGTATGCAGCAAATGGTTCCAGCGGAGCCAATGCCTGCGCAGTTGCTTCAGAAAAGTTTTGAGAAACAAAGCCTGTCTTCTTTGCCAACGAAGCCAATGAATCAATCACAAAATCATCATTTTGCATGGTTCTACTGGCATCAATCTGCGTAGAAGCCAGATAGAGAAGTTGCTCTATCGGTTCTACGAATACCAACTCCTGGAAACGTCCCTTTACTTTCGTCCACTCTTCTTTTTGTACTTCATTCAGCTTACGGGAGTAAGCGTTGAAATTCTGATGAAGCGTTGTCAGAAGAAGTATTTTTCTGGACGGCACATTCACAAACTCAGCCAATTTCTGCATGAAGTAAAGTTCACGCTCTGGATTATTCTTGGCAGCATGCTCCAAAACCTTGCCAAACTCATCAATGAAGATAACCAGGAATTTTCCCTGGCTCTTCAGTTTATTATATTTAGTTCTGAGTTCATCCAGAATGCTATCAGCTGTGCCATCAACAGAAAGTTTTTGACTCAACAAGACAGACAGTTCCTTATAGTCACCAACAATTTTAAGAACTTCAAACTTCTTCTTCTCTGAAAGTTCAGAAGGATTCAACAATTCATATTGCTTACCTCCCATCAAGTCTCTTTCCAAAGCCAATAAGAAACTAGACTTACCTGTTCCATAAGAGCCAATGATGGTATAAGAATGAACTCCTGACCGGAATCCATTCGCAATCCCCTCTGCCACCTGTCGAGCATTAGGAGTTACAATATATTTGGTCTCACTAGCAAAGCCTTCCTCTATGTTTGCTGATAAACTAAACTGTCGCATTCTTATAATACTTATCTAAAACATCAATGTCCTTCAAAGAAGAACCTTCCTTAAACAATAGCTGACGGATACCTGCATTATCACTATACTGTACATACTCTGAATAATGCTCACCTATAGCCTGGGCCATATCAATGACCTCAGCATCTGTCATGCAGAACATCAAGCCTATTTCCTGCAATGTATCGTATGATACAGACTTATCCTTACCTTTTTCCTGAAGAATGGCATATAAGAAAATCTCCATCGGAATCCTGCGCTTACCTTCGATATTGAAGGCGAACGTCTTACCATTATCTTCAGTTCTTACCAGATCCAAATCAATCAAAAGAGAAGAATAATCCTCAAACGACTTGGCCTTATAAGGCTGTACATAGTTCTGCAACAATACCCCCATATCTTTCTTGGTGGTATTCACATTAAAGATTTTGTCCTTTCCATCCTCTATCATCAGTCTTTTCACAAAGTTCACCAATTGTTCCCTCTCAAAGACCTTGCGTTCTTTTTGGAATTGCACAAAAGTAATATGATAAAGCGTTGCTTCTTTCAAACTGACCAGAAGGTAGTGAAGCAACCACAAAGTTCCCAAACTTTCAATGTACTTATCTACACCTTCTGATTCATCGAATAAATAATCTGCTATTCTGCTTGGCTCATCCTGATTGGAAATACCAAACACCTTAAGCCAATATCGGATAGAAGAAACCATGTTTTTTCCTACTCCCAATGCTATAACTGCATCAGAAGCATTGAAGTTTCCTCCATCTATCATAAAGTTATATCCCTTGGTGAGCCATAAGGTTTTGCAAGGAAAAGATTCATGTCCAGAGAGTGTATATTTATTGTACATCTATCTTCTTCAAAGCGATAGAATCCCGGTATCGTGAGTTGTGTTAGTATTCTGTTAGGCCTCTATAAAACGGAAACGTGGGATTCTCCTTGCCCATCCCACCACTCGAAGGCCTTCGCATTGCCCTAGTTGAAAGAGACGGACAATGCAGAAAGCCCACGTTATGGTATATGATGATTCCATGTACGAACATATAGTCATACACGATACCAAAACATACAGTTATGGTATGCATACGACAATTCGCAGCAGGATACGATACACCCACCGTGAGCATTCACCATTGTCACATCCACGTCCAACTATAGGTAAAGTTGCGAAGTTTACGAGTAGTCGCAGACGAACGTTAGCAAACGCTCTATTCCATAAAAGTCACACCCACCCGCTCAGCCCTTTGAGCTTTCTGCGGAAGAATGCATTTGCAAAAATAACAAATATTTCTGAAATACGTGCGCTTATCTTATTTTTTTTGTGTATTTTTGCAAAAAAGAAGTTGAACATCTATAAAAACAATTGTTATGACTAGTTATCTTAGATTTTTTGATTATGATAAAGCTTTAAATTACTATTGTGAACTCATTGAAAAGATGAATCAATGTACTAACAGGAACAACCATGAGCGTATCATCGCAAAACCAATATTAGTTCTCACCATCATTAAATTGATAGAAGATGGAAAAAATGTTAATCAATTTACTTATGAAGAAATAGAACCTATATATAAGGGACTATTTGGAGAGTATTTCATTAAAGCTCATCAATTAAATCTTACCTATTTACAATATCCTTATTATTTCTTAAAATCGGATAAATTCTGGCATTTAGCTTGGACCAACGCTGAATTAAAGACAGAATCTCCTACTAGGGCATGGCTTGAAAGAAACACTCAATATGCATTTATTGATCAAGAACTTTGGATTTTACTATCCCATCCTTTCTATAGAAAGAAATTCAAAGAATATATTATAAATGAAAAAGTACTTAAAGTATACAACGATGAGAAAAACAAGGGTATATTAAAAAGTCTTTTACACTTGCTAATGGTTATATAAAACTAATGAAGTCCCGTAAAAAGCATTTAGTTGACATTCTACGGTCTTCTCCATGACGTCACTGTTGCTATGATGTGATCATTGTGAT
>UMHE01038388.1_pt1 | contig 14342 bp, 12 predicted proteins | sample 1965451 | NCBI WGS metagenome assembly UMHE01 (sample SAMEA4836090, study PRJEB28245) | human gut metagenome | biome: gut microbiome; material: fecal sample | place: Denmark | collected 2008 | reverse complement strand
GCGGCGTATGTTTTCTTATGCCAGGCGGCCTAAGCCGTCTCTTTTATTTATCCTCCGCGATGTATTCCATGATGTCGCCTACATCGCAGTCCAGTATTTTGCAGAACACCTCGATGGTGTGGGTGCTGACGCTCTCGTTCCGCTTCATCCGCGTGATCTGCCCCGGACTGACGCCGTACTTCTTGATAAGCGCGTACTGCGACACGCCCTTTTCCTTCATGGTCGCCCAGAGCTTTTCATACGAGATCATAACACGCAAGCCTCCACGGTTCTTTGGTGTAGGGGACGCCGTCCTCGACGTCCCTTTCGGTTTGTCCCTTTTGTAGGGCGGGGCCCATGTGCCCCGCCGGAATAAGCATGTATCGCGCGGCGGGACACACGGGTCCCGCCCTACAGGGTGCGAAGGCGGCACAGGGGGAACAGAGTCATCCGCCCCTACGGAACGGGACGTCGAGGACGCCGTCCCCTACGGGGTGCCTGCCGCAGAGGGCTACGCCAGCGGCACATACTCCTCGTACCGGAAGGTCAGGCCGTTTTCGGTCATGTCCTCCCCGCGCCTGTCCAGCCGCCACTGCGGATCGACGGACAGGTCGGGGAAAAACGTGTCCGCGCCGCCGTCGGCAGCGATGCGGGTGACGTACACCCGGCTGCACAGGGGCAGGAACGCCCGGTACACGCTCTCGCCGCCGATGACCCATGTGTCCTCATCGGCAGAGAGCACCGCCTCCGCCGGAGAGTGGACGATCTGGCAGTTCTCCGCCGCGAAGTCCCGCCGACCGGTCAGGACGATATTGCGGCGGCGGGGCAGCCCGCGGCCGCCGGGCAGGGATTCCAGCGTTTTCCGCCCCATGAGGACGGTGTGCCCCTCCGTCAGCGAACGAAAGCGCTTCAGGTCGGCGGAGAGGCGGAACAGCAGCCCGTTGTCCCGGCCGATGCCCCATTTTTCATCCACGGCAACGATGGCGTACATGGCACCCTCCTTAAATGGCCACGGGGATCTTGTCCTCGAAGGGCTGGGGGGCATACCCCTCCAGCGAGAAGCTGTCCCGCGTGAACTGATAGAAATCCGTTACGGAGCGGTCGATGATGAACTGTGGCGCGGGGCGCTCGTCCTTCTCCAGCAGCCGCTGGATGATGGGCACATGGCGGTCGTAGATGTGGGCGTCGGCGATGACGTGCACCAGCTCGCCGGCCTCCAGCCCCGACACCTGCGCCATCATGTGTACCAGCACGGCGTACTGCACCACGTTCCAGTTGTTGGCGGCCAGCATGTCCTGGCTGCGCTGGTTGAGGATGGCGTTGAGCGTATGGCCGGAGACGTTGAAGGTCATGGAGTAGGCGCAGGGGTACAGCGCCATCTCGTGCAAATCCTGGAAGTTGTAGATATTCGTCAGGATGCGGCGGCTGGCGGGGTTGTGCTTCAGGTCATACAGCACGCGATCCACCTGATCCATCTCCCCCTCCGGGTACCGGTGCTTCACCGCCAGCTGGTAGCCGTAGGCCTTGCCGATGGAGCCGCTCTCGTCCGCCCAGCTGTCCCAGATGTGTCCCCGCAGGTCGTGGATGTTGTTGGACTTCTGCTGCCAGATCCACAGCAGCTCGTCGATGCAGGTCTTGAAGTACGTCCGGCGGATGGTGAGGATGGGGAACTCCGCCTTCAGGTCGTAGCGGTTGATGATGCCGAATTTCTTCACCGTGTGTGCGGGCGTGCCGTCCTCCCAGTGGGGGCGCACGTTCTGATCCGTGTCCCACACGCCGTGGGTGAGGATCTCCCGGCAGTTGTCCTTGAATATGCGGTCTGCGTAGCTCATGGCGGCGTCCTCCTGTGTGATTTTTGCCATTGTACCATATCTCCGGGCGAAAAAAAAGTATCTGCGCCGGGCGCAGATACTTTTTTTGTTACATTTTGTGGATGTCGTCCAGCAGGTCATCCAGCGACATGGTGCGCACCTCGTCCTCGTCGGACTGGGACGGCTCATCGGTGGCGCTGCGCTCGGCCTTGGGCGCGGGTGCGGGCTCCTCCGCCGGGGCTGCGGCCACTGCCGCCGGCTGGCGGACGGGCTGCGGTTCCTCTGCCGGCTCCTCCTGCCGGGGCACCAGCCGGGGCACGGAGGCGGTGCGGCGCTTTTCCAGCGCGGGCGGCTGCGGCTCCTGCGGCTCGTCGTCCTCATAGTCGTTGGCGCTTCCCGCGTGGCCGCGGCCGATCAGGAAGCCCAGCAGGAACAGGACGATCACCAGCAGCACCGCCACGGCGATGGCCACATACAGCGTTCTGACCTCGCCCAACAGGGGCAGCGTCAGCGTGCCGGGGATCTCCAGTGGGGCGACCGCCGGGATGGTGGCCGGATCGATGACCTCCACAGTGGGCACAATGCCGGTGTAGGCGGGCATCCGCAGCACATGGATGGTGTAAGCCTGCTTGGTCTTGCCGTCCTCGGCGGTGCCGGTGACGGTGACGACTGTCTCGCTCTCCGTGGCGGACAGCTGCACCGCGCCGGTGCCGGTGACGCCCTGCGCCTTCTCGTCCTTGGCGGCGGCGGCGATGGTCACCTGCCGCGTCTCAAAGGGCACATAGGCGATGTAATCCGTCACCGTGGGGGTGAACGTGGGGGACAGGGTAGCGCCCTCGATGGTCAGGGTGCTCAGCGCCGCATCGGTGGACGCCTTGTAGTTGGGATCCTGCTGGCGGGTCACATCGATGGTGTAGGTCTTGGTGGTGCCGTTGGCCGCCGTGACCTTGATGGTGACGGTGTTGGCACCCACCGCCAGCTCGTTGCCGCTGACGGACACACTGGATGTGTTGTCCGCCTTCTTGTAGTTCAGCTCCAGCTTCTCCACGGCGAAGGGCACCGTGCAGGTGTAGTAGGTGGTCTTGGCGGAGAAGGAGGGGCTGAGGGTGGCGTTGGAGCAGCTAAGGGAGCTGAGATCACAGTTGCCGCTGGGCGCGGCGGTGATCTTTCCCGACCAGCTGGCGCTGCCCAGATCGGTGTCGCTGTTGCCGTCGGACACCACCACGTTGGAGAACGCGGCGGACAGGGCGTCGCCCTCCTTGGCGCTGGAGGACACCTTCATTTTGATGGTGACCACGCCGCCGCTGGAGCTGGACGTGCCGTAGGCGCTGAACTTGTTGTTGTTCATGACGATGCTCCACCCGCTGACGGAGCAGTTGTAATTGCTGAGGGACAGGTTGCTGCTGTAGCTGAGGTCGGCGCTCAGGCCGTAGACCTTGCTGGGCACGGACAGCGTCAGCGTGACCGTGTCGCCGGGCAGCAGCGCGGAGGTGCCGGTGAGGGTAGCGCCGGCGGCCAGCGCCCGCTGGGGCAGCAGCGTCAGCACCAGCAGCACCGTCAGCACGGCGGACGCAGCGGCGCGAAGGAATCGGTTCTTCATAGGGATCCTCCTGTCAGTTGATGGTGCGCTGTCCCACAGTGACCTGTGCAGCCTGCACCACGTCGGTAATGGTGATCTTGCCGTCGCCGCTGATGTCGCCGGCCTTGGCGTAAGCGCCGGTCAGGGAGGCGGAGCCGACCACGGACTTCTGCAGCTTGACCACGTCGGTGATGGTGACCTTGCCGTCGCCGCTGACATCGCCGGTGACGACGATGGTCACGGAGCCGCCGCTGCTGACGGCGGTCATGCCGGTGCCCACCAGTCCGGAGGTCACCTGCTTGCTGCCGTTATACACGGTGTAGCCGCTGGCGGTCAGGCTGGAGACGTAGGTGTTGGGCGAGATGCCGGTGAGGTAGCTGCCGGAGGGCGCGACCGGCGTGGTTCCGCCGCCGCCACCGCCGCCGGTTCCGCCGCCGCCTGTCCCTCCGCCGCCGGAATTGGCGGTCTTGGAAAACACGGCCACATAGGTCACATCACTGTCAGGCATCAGGGTACCGCTGGCAAGCTTCGCACCGGTGGCACTGTCCTTCCAGTAGCTAAAGCTGTATGTATAGCTCTTGTCTGCCGCCTTGATGGGATTGGTGGTGGGGATCCTGATGATATCGTTCTGTGCCAGCTTGTAGGAATCCCACACGGTGTTGTCGTATTTAAACGACACCGTGTGCAGTGTCCCGAACTTGGCCGTAACGGTGTGATTTCTGGGTGCCACGGGCGTGCTCTGGGATATCTCGCGGTCACTATAGAACCAGCCCTGGAAACCGCTCTCGCTGACAGACGGCAGCGCGCCATAGGGCTGTGCCTCCGAGTAGGTACGCGTATCCACGACCTTACCGTTTACTACAAACTGCACGACATACTTGTTGTCGGGCGCTTCCGGCGTGGTGGTAGTAGCCGCGCCGATGGTAAATGTCTTGTTCACCAGCGTATAGGTGCCGGTGCTGTTGGCGCCGGTAAGGGTAAACGTATATTTGCCCTGCGGCAGCTTGCTGATGGTCAGTGCGCTGTCCAGCTCCCACAGGTCGAACCATTTGGCGCCGCCGGCGTTGCCGGAGCTGCTGGTGGCGACAGCGCCGCCGGCGTTGGTAACGACGGCCTTGACGGTGCCGATGCCCTGCGTGCAGGTGACAATGCCTCGGATGGGGAAGGAGGAATTGCCCTCCGTCAGATTGTGGACGATCTTGGTTCCGAAATCATCCGTCTCCGGCATCTGGGGATAAAACAGCCCGACGGTACTCCAGCTGTCCTGTCCTGTCACAGGCGTGACAGCCATCAGCGTAGCGGCCTTGGCGTCTGCGCTCAGTCCGACCTTATACGCGGTGACGGTGGTGGTCGTGGATGCCGCAGCTTTTTCATCCGCGATCTGCTTGTCCACAAGCTCACCGGCCACAATGAGAATGATCTCATCCAGCGACTTGCCGGTAAAGGACTTGATCAGCTCCAGATATTCCTTCTGGAGTTCTTCCATCTCGGCTCTCTGATCGTCTGTTATGTCCTTCTCGTTCTCGGGAAGCTTGGCCTCCAGCTCATCCATCCGCCGCTGAACATCCTCCATTTTTGCAAGATCGGCCTTTACCTCGGCCTCTTCCTTGCCTTCAAGATGCTCTGTGACCAGCGCTTCGATTTTTTCAGTGAGCATGGTCACAAAGAGTGCCGCCGTCTTCTCATCAAGCGCATTTTCATCGTCGCTGTTCAGGGCGGCAACCAACTCCTCTACACGCTTGTTGCGAGCTGCCGTTTCCTCCTCCGTTGGTTCCGAGGGTACAGGCGTATCGGGTATTTCCGTGGTGCTGACAGTGATGGTCAAATACAGCTTTGCCCCCACATTATAGAGCACATAGCCGTTACTGCTGCTGGTCAGCGTCCAGAGCTGGCTTGCATCGGCAGAAGGGTTTTGCAGCATCAGCGCACCGTTGACAACGGCCAGACGCTTACCGTCCTCAGCCGCGAGGGTATACCGACCGGAGTTGTAATAAGTCAGCGTCAGCGCGGATGCCTTGGCGCTGTCCACAAGATTGCCCTCGTTCACGGCGTAGCCAAACTTCTGGTTGGAGAGATACAGGATCTGATACTTCCCCTCCAGCGGGGCGGTGGTATTCTGGTAGCGCATTACCAATGCGTCCGCCGGCTCGTTGATGTGCAGGCGGCTGTACACTGAAGACTGCACATCGTCGCCCGCCTTGCTGAAATACGCCATGGATCGTCCCTTTACGCCGTAGCGGTCGGACAGCTGGGTGGTCATGTCGCTGTATTGGTTGTTCAGCTTGCTGCACTCGGCGTAGATGGCGGCGATCAGCTCCGCCTCGCTCTGGTTGGCAAAGCCGCCCAGCCGCCCATCAATGGCGCGGGTCACTACGTTATAAGCTCCGTCCACACCGTGATGGACACTGCGGCTCCACAGAACGTTCTGGAGGGCGATGGAGTAGTTGTTCAGGTCGAAGGAGCGGTAGGTGCTCTCCAGCCGCTCGATCAGCTTTTCATAGCGGACGCTGCCCCAGTACTCCGTTTGGGCGTTGCCGAACTCCTTACCGTTGGCGCCGTGACCGATCTCCGCCCATGTTCTCTGGAAGTTGGGGCCGTAGCCGGCTTGGCTGCCACCGCTGAGATTCGTACCGTAGGCCTGATCCAGCCTCTCGCCGAAGTCCCGGTAAAGGGCGGACGAGTGGCTCCGCAGCCAGCGGCGGAAATCGTCCACTGTGCCGACCTTGCTGGCGAACATGTACAGGCCGAAGGAGGTGCCGCCGGGATCGTCGGGCACCGTGGAAACGGCGCCGGGGTCGGCATTCTCTCCTGTCTCATAATACTGACTCAGCGCCCCCAGTCCGGGATCCTTCCAGTTGCGGTGCGCCGCCAGAAGCACCGTTGTCACGCAGCTTGCCAGCATCACCGCGGAGAGTATCAGTGCCATACCCCGTTTCGTCCTTTTCATAAACACACACCCTGCCTTATCTATGAGTTGTATGGGAAGCCCGGCGGCGGGTCATCCCCGCGCCGATTTACATAACAATATACACAGGTAGTATACCATCGGTATATCCCGTTGTCTACCAGAAAAACGGGAAAAACACAAAAAATACGAAAATTTTGTCGGCGCTGCCACAAGATTTAGGTGGATTTACAGAACAGAATGTCGTATAATGGCCGCAGCCTGACAACACACGCAAGGAGAGTTCAACTTATGTCAACGAATACCAAGAAGAAACGCGGCACCGGCGCGGCGGTGGTCATCATCGTGCTGTGCCTGGCGGCGCTGGGCGCGCTGGGCTATGTGATCTGGCAGCAGCTCCACCCCGCCGTACCGGAGACGGCGGCGGGCTATGTGGCCTCTGCGGAGAGCACCGCTCCTGTATATGACGAAAACGGAGAGCTGTTGGGTTCCCTGACCCGCGGCACCGAGGTGCAGTATGTTCTGGAGGATGCCCAGGGCGACACCCAGCGCATCCGGGTGGTCAACGGCGAGGGCTACGCCTGCATCGACCGCGCTAACCTGACCGACGACTATGCCGCCGTGGTGCAGGTGGAAACGATCTACGCCCTGCGGGGCATGAGCCTTGTGGACGAGACGGGCGCCGTCCCCGGCTGCGCCGTGGAAAAGGGCATGGCGCTGACCGTCACCGGCTTTGACGGGCTGGACGGGCAGGGCGATGTTCTCCGCTGGAAAGTCTCCTGTGACCGGGGCGAGGGCTATATCGACGCCGCCAACGTCCGCATGACGGAGGAGGAAGCGCTGGCGCAGTACGACGACGCGCTCTACCAGCGCCACGCCGCCCGGGGCGACGCGTGGGGCGGCGGCGACGCGGCGGGACTGGACTACTACCCCACGGAAAAGGCCGCCATCCCCGGCAACGACATGCCGGAGGAGGTACGGGCGCTGTATCTCAACGGCAGCGCCATCCAGTACGCCGACAGCTATCTCCGTCTGGCGGAGGGCAGCGGCATCAACGCCTTTGTGGTGGACATCGTGGACGGCACGGCGGTGTCCTATGCCTCGCCGGTGATGCAGCAGTACAGTCCCTCGGCCTACGCCGCGGCGCAGGACACCATGGAGGGCTTCCGGGCCAACGTGCAGAAGCTCCGCGACGCGGGCTACTACGTCATCGGCCGCATCACCGTGTTCAATGACGCGCATCTGGCAGCCGACCACCCGGAGTACGTCATCTCCGATCTGGACGGCACGCCGCTGAAGATCAGCTCCATGTACTGGCCCAGCGCCTATAACCGCACAGTATGGCAGTACAAGACAGAGCTGGCGCTGGAGGCCGCCGCGCTGGGCTTCAACGAGATCCAGTTCGACTATATCCGCTTCCCCGACGGCGCGTACAAGTACGAAAAGGCCGGCACCATCGACTACAGGAACACCTATGGCGAAAGCAAGGCGCAGGCCGTGCAGCGGTTCCTGCTCTACGCCGCCGAGCGGCTGCACAAGGCCGGGTACTACGTCTCCGGCGACGTGTTCGGCGAGTGCGCCAACGCCTACGTCACCGCCTGCGGCCAGTACTGGCCGGCCATCAGCTCCGTGGTGGACGCCATCTCCGGCATGCCCTACCCCGACCATTACAGCGCGCAGGGGGACTACAAGCCCTGGGAGCACCCCTACACCACTGTGTACAACTTCGGTGAGAGCGCCATGGCGCGGCAGAGCGAGACGGCGTCTCCCGCCGCCGTGCGGACGTGGATCCAGTGCTACAACGCCATCCGGGAGCCGTATAACCACTACGGCGCGGCGGAGCTGGGCGACGAGGTGCGTGCCCTGCGGGACGCCGGGTGCACCGGCGGCTTCATGACGTGGAACGGCGCGTCCGACATCGACAAATACGCGGAGGTCATTTCCGCCCTGAGCTGAAGCACGAAACGGGACGGCAGGGGGACGGATCCCCCTTGCCTCCCTCTGCGAGGGAGGTGGCAGCGCGAAGCGCTGACGGAGGGAGAGATTCCTCACGGATTTCTCTCCCCCAGTCGGCTTCGCCGACAGCCCCCCCTCGCAGAGGGAACCTTACAGCGCGGCACCGCCGCGCTGACGGAACGTCGGGGACGCCGTCCCCTACGAAACATAACCGCACATACCGGCATGGCGGGCGCGTCCCATCGCGCAAAAAAAGAAAGCCCTTGCGGGCTTTCTTTTTTTGCTATTTCATGCTCTCCATGGCCTTTTCCGCGAAGCTGTTGTCCACCAGCGCGTCAAAGTCCACCCACTGCGCCTTCGTCAGCTCGCCGGCCTCGGTCATCACCGTTTCCAGCCGCTCCAGCGCCGAACGCGCCATCATGGGCGCGGCGTTCCACGCGTCGATCTGCCGGTGGCGGGCGGTGACGGCCTCCAGCGTGTCCAGATCGGTGTCCGGGAACTGGTCGATGATGGCCTGCGCCACCTCCCGGTCGGTGTGCTCCACGATCCACTGCTGGGCGCGGGCGATGGCGTTGGCGAAGCCCTGGATCACCTCCGGATGGGCGTCCATATAGCTGCGGGCGGCAAAGTAGGCGGTGTAGGGTATCTCGCCGGATTCCTCGCCGATGGAGCAGAGGATATACCCGTGCCCGGCGCGCTCCACCTCGGTGGCGGTAGGCTCAAACAGTGTCACATAATCCCCCTGCCCACCGGTGAACGCCCCGGCCATCATGTTGAACTGCACGGAGGTGTCCACCACCGCGTCCTCCTGCGGCTCCACGCCGTTGTGCCGCATGACGTACTCCAGCGTCATCTCCGGCACGCCGCCCTTGCGTCCGCCGATGATGGTCTTGCCCTTCAGGTTCGACCAGTCGAAGTCCTCGTCCGTCCGCCCCACCAGGAACGAGCCGTCCCGCTTGGTCAGCTGGGCGAAGATGACCGGCAGATCGTCCTTGCCCTGCCCGTGGATATAGATGCAGCTCTCCGGCCCCGCCAGTCCGATATCCGCGCCGCCGGAGACGACGGCGGTCATGACCTTGTCGGCGCCGCCGCCGTTGCTCAGGTCAATGTCCAGCCCCTCGTCGGCAAAGAAGCCCTGGCTCATGGCCACATACTGCGGCGCATAGAACACCGAGTGCGTCACCTCGCTGAGCCGGACGGTGACGGTCTGCGCCGCCGCGTCCTGCTCCGTGTCCGTGTTTCCTTCCGCGCCGCAGCCGGCCAGAAGCGACAGCGACAGCAGCGTGGCCATACAAATGCAGATAATACGCTTTTTCATACGCGAACCCCCCATACAGAATTCAGGAATTTTTCCGCCCGCAGCACCAGCAGGTACATGCCCACCGCCGCCGCGCCCAGTGCCAGCACGCTGGCCATGACCAGATCCATGTTGAACACCTGCGAGCCGTAGACGATGAGATAGCCCAGCCCGGCGCGGGACACCAGAAACTCGCCCATGATAACGCCCACCCACGACAGCCCCACGTTCACCTTCAGGGTGGAGAACAGCGTGGGACAGTTGGCCGGGAACACCAGCAGCCACAGGATCTGCCGCTTGCTGGCGCCCAGCGTCCGCATCAGCCGGAGCTTCTCCGGGTCGGTGGTGCGGAAGCCGGCGTACATGCTCAGGATGGTGACGATCAGGGAGATGGCCAGCGTCATGGTGACGATGGCTCCCATGCCCGCGCCCATCCACACGATGAAGATGGGCCCCAGCGCCGTTTTGGGCAGGGCGTTGAGCACCACCAGGTACGGGTCGAGGATGCGGGCGGCAGTGTCCGACCACCACATACCCACCGCCGCGGCGGTGCCCAGCAGGGTGCCGGCGGTGAAGCCCAGCACCGTCTCGCCGCAGGACACGGCTATATGCCGCCACAGCTCACCGGAGCGGCACAGCGTCCACAGCGTCCGCGCCATGCGGCTGGGGCAGCTGACCAGAAAGCCGTCGGACAACCCCACGCGGCAGCTGAGCTCCCACAGGATGAACAGCCCCGCCACCAGCGCGATCTGCCATATCCGCACCCGCCGGTTCTCCCGCCGGAGACGCAGGAGATACGCCTCCCGCCGGGGTGAAAGAGCCTTGTCAGGCATGGACATCCAGCTCCTTCCATATCGTATTGAAGTACCGGTGAAACTCCGGTGTGTCCCGCCGCTCCATGGGCGGCAGCGGCCGCAGAGCGCCCATGTCCAGCTCCGCCTTCACCACGGCGGGACGGCGGGACAGCACGATCACCCGGTCGGACATGCTCACCGCCTCGGCGATGTCGTGGGTCACCAGCAGGGCAGTCTTGCCCTCCTGCCGCAGGATGCGCCAGATATCCGCCGACACCGCCAGCCGTGTCTGGTAATCCAGCGCGGAAAACGGCTCATCCAGCAGCAGGATCTCCGGCTGGGTGGCCAGCGTGCGGATCAGCGCGCAGCGCTGGCGCATGCCGCCGGACAGCTGGCACGGCTTCTTTTTGGCAAAGGCGGCAAGGCCGTACCGCTCCAGCAGCTCGGACACATGCACATAGGCCGCCGCGTCCTTCTCGCCGCGGACGGTCAGACCCAGCGTCACGTTGTCCCAGATATTCCGCCACTCAAACAGCTGATCCCTCTGGGGCATGAACCCCACCTTGGGCGACGTGCCCTCCACCGGCTGACCGTCGATCCGGATGGAGCCGCCGCTGAGGGGCTCCAGCCCGGCGATGGCGCTCAGCAGCGTGGACTTGCCGCATCCGGAGGGACCCACCAGACTGACGAACGCGCCCTCCGTGACGGCAAAGGACACGTCCCGCACCGCCTCTACCTCGCCGTCGGCGGATTGGTAGCAGGCGGCGGCATGACGGAGCTCAATGCTCATATCCTGTGTGACCTCCTGTCGGGAATGATGGGAGACTTCTCTCCGTCCTCATTCTACGCAGGAGGGGGACGTTGGGTGCCCTACGGCAGCAGATGCGGCGCGGCCAGCCACGCCAGCCCTGCCGACAGCGCCGCCTGCACCGCCTTGGCGGGCAGATACCGCCCCATGGGGATGCCGCTGCCCGCCGTCACCGCCGCCGTCTGGCAGTGGACGCTCAGCCCGCCCCAGCCCAGCAGCGCCGCCGCCGTGACGAAGCCCCGGCGGTCGGGCGTCAGCCGCAGGATGCCGTTGGTCAGCTCCATGAAGCCGGCGGCGGGGGCGCTCCACGAGCCGGTGGCTGTCTCCGCCAGGCGCAGCAGCACCAGAAAGAACACCACGAAGGCGCATACCCGCCCCATGGCCGCCGCCGCGTCCGTCACCGCCGACAGGAACTGCTGCGCCAGACCCGTCCGCACCGGAGCGGGCGGCGGCGCAGCGGCGGAGGGGCTTCCCCGGCGGCACAGCAGCAGTCCCGCCGCCAGCGCCGCCGTCACATGGATGAGGTAGAGATACACCCCTATCCGGCCGCTGGAGAACACCGTCCCCCCCGCCACGCCCACGGCGAAGGCGGGGCCCGCGTTATTGCAGAACGTCAGCAGCCGCCCGCCCTCCTGGGGCGTCAGCGCGCCCTGCCGCACCAGTGCCGCCGCCGTCCGCGCCCCCACAGGGTAGCCGCCGATCAGCCCCAGCAGCAGCGCGGCACAGCCTGCGCCGCCGCAGCGGAACAGCCGCCTGAAGGGGCGCGCCAGCACGCGCCCCGCCCCGTCCGCCGCGCCCAGGGACACCAGCAGCGACGACACGGCGAAAAACGGGAACAGGGACGGGATCACCGCCCGCAGACACAGGTCTATCCCCTCCCGCACGGCGTCCGCCGCCGTCTGCGCCTGCACCAGCAGCCCCACGGCCAGCCCCGCGGCGGCCAGCGCCCAAAGCCATCGTCCTCTCATCGCCATCACCGCACCCAGCCTATGCGCCCGATGCCGCCGAAATGCCGCGCCGCCGGACAGGCAAGTTTGCCCCGCCGGGCGCATAGGCTCCTGTATCGCACGGGAGGTGACGGTGTGGCCGGGCTGAAAAGGAAGCTGTCGCAGGTGGGGCAGGACGCGCTGGAGCGGCTGGAGCTGCCGGTGAATATCGCCGCGGACGTGGCGCGGATCGAGCTGCTGGGCAACCGGGAGCTGTATATGGATCGGCACCGGGGCGTGCTGGCGTACAGCACGGAGGAGGTGGACGTCAACGGCGGCGGCGTGGTGGTGCGTATCCGGGGCGAGGGGCTGCAGCTGCTGGTGATGACGGAGCAGGAGCTGCGCCTGACGGGAAAGATAGTGGGCATCGAGCTGGTGGAGTAGGAGTCGGGTATGTATCGAAAAGCGGTGAACTATCTCCGGGGACAGGCGGTGGTGGAGATCACCTCCTCCGCGCCGGAGCGGGTGGTGAATCTGTGCGCCGCCCACGGCATCCCCTTCTGGGATGTGGACTGGCGGACGGAGCGGTGCTTCCGCGTGACCACCACCCTGCCCGGCCTGCGCCGGCTGCGGGAGGTAACGGCGGACACGGATGCGGACATCCGGCTGCTGCGCAAAACGGGCGCGCCGGAGCTGTGGCGGCGGTGCCGGAGGCGCTATGTGCTGCTGGCGGCGGCGCTGGTGCTGCCGCTGCTGCTGGCGCTGGGCAGCGCGTTTATATGGGATTTTGCCGTCAGCGGCAACGACACCGTGCCCACGGAGGAGATATTGCAGGCGCTGGAGCGCTGCGGCGTGCGGGTGGGGACGCGGGGCGTGGGGCTGGATCAGGACGACCTGCGCAACCGGGTGCTGCCGCTGCTGCCGGACGTGGTGTATCTGGCGGTGAACGTCCGGGGCTGCACCGCCCACGTGCAGGTGGTGGAGCGCACCCGCCCGCCCCATCTGTACCGGGACAGCGACATACAGAACGTGGTGGCCGCCAGGGACGGCCTGATCACAAAGATCGAGGCGCTGGACGGCGTTACCTGCGTGCAGGTGGGTGACACGGTGCAGGCCGGGCAGGTGCTGCTGGGCGGCGTGGCGGATTCGCCCCGCGGCTGCCGGTATATGCGCGCCCACGGGCGCATCCGGGCGCGGACGTGGTACTGCTGGACGGTGCCCGTGCCGCTGGACGTGTGCGAAAAGACCGGCGAGGAGGGCGTCGTCACCCGCGTGGCGGTGGATATCGGGCGGCAGAGAATAAAATTATACGCAGGGGGTAGCGTATTGCCGGTGGATTGTGATAAAATAACAGAATACCGCGGTCTGCGTCTGCCCTTCGGCCTGCGCCTGCCGGTGACGCTGGCGGTGGAGAGGACCGTGACGCACACCGTGTACGACGGCCAGCGGGCGGAGGACGACGCCCGCGCCGAGGGCGAGCGCCAGCTGCTGGCGCAGCTGCGGCAGACCATCGGGGAGGACGGCTGCATCCTGCAAACGGACGTGTCCGCCCGGCGGCAGGGCGCATACCTTATGGTGACGCTGCGGGCGGAATGTGAGGAACAGATCGGCGTGGACGCGCCGCTGACAATAACCAACGATACAGGGAGGTAAACCCGGAATATGGAACAACGTATCGGAATTGAACGCATGGAGGAGGCCGTGAACCTGTTCGGCTCCTTTGACGAGAACATCCGCCTTCTAGAGGCGGAATTTCAGGTGCAGGCGGTGAACCGGGGCGGCGAGATCGTCGTCTCCGGCGAGCCGGAGAACGTCATGCTGGCGGTAAAGGCGGTGCAGGCGCTGCTGACGCTGTCGGGCAAGGGCGAGAACATCACCGACCAGCATGTGCGCTACGTCATCGGACTGGTGCGCTCCGGTCAGTCCGAGCGCATCAGCGAGCTGACGCAGGACGTGATCTGCATCACCAGCAAGGGGCGCCCCGTAAAGCCCAAGACCATCGGCCAGAAGGAGTACGTCAACGCCATTCTGAAGCAGACCGTCACCATCGGCGTGGGGCCTGCGGGCACCGGCAAGACGTATCTGGCGGTGGCGGCGGCGGTGGCCGCCTTCCGGGACAAGCAGGTGAACCGCATTATCCTCACCCGCCCGGCGGTGGAGGCCGGCGAGCGGCTGGGCTTCCTGCCCGGCGACCTGCAGTCCAAGGTGGATCCCTACCTGCGCCCGCTGTACGACGCGCTGTTCGACATGCTGGGCGCGGAGACGTACCAGAAGTATCTGGAGCGGG
>UMHE01034694.1_pt1 | contig 14380 bp, 15 predicted proteins | sample 1965451 | NCBI WGS metagenome assembly UMHE01 (sample SAMEA4836090, study PRJEB28245) | human gut metagenome | biome: gut microbiome; material: fecal sample | place: Denmark | collected 2008 | reverse complement strand
TGCCTCCCAACAGAATATCAAGATGGTAATGATGATGTCTATCCTGAATTGTGGAACGTATTGAATATAGTAAAGTCCTGGAGCGAAGACAAACAAAACTCGTTTCAGCTTTATTGTGACGACAACGGAGAAGTGCCAGACATGTACTCCTTGGATATGTTCGAGAAGGTGTATAAACCATCTTCCACAAATGGCGATTGGATGAGCGAGTTGAAGAAGAAAGATAACCATATTGCCGAAATTATATGTATAAGCAAAGACACATATACAATTATTCCTAAGCCTTATATGGAAAAGAGCTTTTGCTTTGGCTATAGTTTTATAGGGCAAGGACAAACCTTTGATGAAGCACAGAAACAATACAAGTCTTTCAACAGAGATAAATTCAAGGCAGAAAACTTGAAGTCGTTTGATAAAGACTTTCCGCTCCTGAAAGAGGGCGAAAGTTTATACTTCCGCATTCTACAAAGGTCACGTCTTTCAGAATACTACAAACAAGAAGCGAATATTTTCAATGAGGAATACTTTAAGCGGTTCGGTGGTAGTGAATATGTTAAGATGGAAAAAGAGATTGCAGAGCCGTTTATTAAGGCTTATAACGATACTATCACTAAGCTTAGAGATAAGTATGAAAAGCAGCTCGATACCTATCTGAAGAAATATGGTATCAGTAAACTAAAGATCTGGACTTATTGTTGCGACGATTAACACAACAAAGGACTGGCACATGATTAACGATTAATATCCGCAGAGGTTCAAGCCTCCTCCTTGGTGCGATGCCAAGGGCGGAACAAAAATAAATTTGAGCAAACAAATAATAAATCAAGATTATAAACGTATTAATATAAAAGTCATACCTATGAAAAAGTTTATCTCATGGAGACGAGTATCAACAAAGAAGCAAGGTTCTTCAGGACTTGGACTCCAAGCACAGAAAGACATCATCGACCACTTCGTTAAGCAAGAGGGTGGCGAACTCTTAGAGGACTATTGCGAAGTATATACTGGTAAGGATCTGAATGGTTGCACAGAGCTTCGTAAAGCGATGGCTGCATGTAAGGAGCATGATGCAATATTGATTATAGCCAAGACCGACCGATTTAGAAATTGTCGTGAAGCCTTGGATATATACGAACAGATGAATGGCAAGATATTCTTTTGCGACCTCCCAAGTAGCGATAAGTTTACGCTGACATTATTCTTTGCGTTGGCAGAGCGTGAAGCATTACTTGTAAGCATCAGAACGAAGCAAGCACTTGCAGTTAAAAAAGCACAAGGTGTAAAGCTTGGAAGACCAAAGGGTGTAATCACCGCAACTGCCACTCATGCAGCAACTACAAGACGCAAGCAAGAAGCCAAAAATAAGCCCTGTAACAAGGCAATATGGAATGTAGTGAAGAAATGTACCGACAACTTCAAAGAGCTTACTACAGCCAATTTTACAGAGGCTGCCATACTACTTCAGCAGATGGGTGTATATTCATCTACAGGTCAGATACTAACTAAGGAGCGTGTACGCAATGCTTATTACAACCTTCGTGGTCTCTATACTGATTATAAATACATTCGTCCAGACTCGGTGACATACAAGAACCTTATAGAAAAAGGAGTTGACCCAAAAGATATTAACAAGAAGTTTAACATTGAAGAAAACAAGGAGGTATAGGCATTATGTTCACATTACTTGTAATTATTTGGATTATCGGAGTCCTTTGGGATTGCGGTCAAGGCAAAGGGTAATAGTTAAACTATTGTTAAAAAGAGATAGTTTAACTATAACTGAAATCAAAGTATTAAATTTGCAAAAACTTTTAGCCCTACGCATCACGGTTAAGCGAAAAATGATATGAGAAAATCTATTGATACATACGTACAGAGCATTGCGCATGACAACGCTCAGTATATCAATGAAAACGGTCAGACCGTTGCAGAGTATTTAATTAACAATGCAGAGAATAACACAGGTTACCATGAGTTCTTCGACAGTCAAGAGCTTGACGAGACGGGCGAACCTGCCGAAAAACAAATTGAGGAGTTAAAAGAATATCTCAACGAGAATTATTCATATTATTGTTAACCAACGTTATAATAAAAAAAATATGGAAAACGAAATTGCTCTTCTAATGATAGTCCTAGCAATATGGGGTATTTTGAACCTCATTCTATTTTTTAAGATATGGGGAATGACGAATAATGTTAAGCGGTTAGCGGACAAGTTTGCGCCAGAACAACAAGAGCCAGATACCGACAAAGAAGAAACTGCCCTGGATGATGACGCACAACCAATATCAATAACAAAGGATGGTGGACTTAATTTGTAATAGACAGACATTATATTATTCAAAATATTATTCAAACAATTATGAAAAAGATTTTATTAGCAACTATGATTGCCGTGGTGTTCAGTTCGGTAACGTTTTCGTCTTGCAGTAACGATGATGATGACGACAAGTATGGATTTACTAAGGCGGATGTTGTAGGCACTTGGGGAACAACGGCTGTACAGACATCTGATGGAGATTGGGTAGACCTCACAAGTTTTCTGTATTATGACAAACGAGCATACATAAAATTTCATGGCGATGGCACATATCGTGGTTGGGGTGCTCTTGGTAATGGTACAGGAACTTGGGTTCTAAAAGGCAACTCTATAACCACTTATGTAAATGGTAAGGTTTACATCATATACACAAACATTGTCTTGAATGGCGATGAAATGAGTGGAACGATGAGTGATAACAGCACATCAGTAAACTTCAAGGCAAAGCGACAGTAGTTTACTTCAACCACAACATTTCCCCACTTACTATTGGTAGGTGGGGATTTTTTTCTCTTAAAAATCGCAAAAAAATATCGAGGATATAGACTTTTTTCGTATCTTTGCAGCGTCTAAATTTTATAGCGGTACGATTGTCGTATCTTCAACAAAGGAGGTGCGTTTATTGTACCCATCACTTACGAATATAATATAAAGTAATTTATATAGAGATTACTGCGCCGTGTCGAGGGATGGAAACTACCCTCGGAGTTTGCTATAAAACTTAGACAACACGTAGCGCAGTTTTTTCATGTCTTTAAATTTATAGCAATATGAACGAAACGCAAATTTTTAGTAATCCTGCTTCTGGTCAAGTTCGTGTATCTGTTGATAAAAGTAATCAGCCTATCTTTTGCTTGGCAGACATTTGCGGTGTGCTTGGTGTTAGTAACGTTGGTAATGTTAAGTCAAGACTTGATGTTGATGACATCCGTCTGGCGGACTCTATCGACTCTATCGGAAGAACACAAAAGATTCTGTATGTTACAGAGGAAGGCTTTTATGATGTGGTTATCCGTAGTGATAGCCCAAAGGCAAAACCTTTTAGAAAGTGGGTCACACATGAAGTCCTCCCTTCTATCCGTAAGACAGGTCAGTACAGTACAAATCAGCCGAAGGCAACATTGAATGAATTGATTCAAGCTAAGTTAGTCTTTGCCGATTGGAGTGCTAAGTTCCTCAACCTGAATGATGCAAGCAAGTTGGGCATCGCCCAGAAGATTGGAAAGATGGTAGACTTGGAAGATGCTCTTCCTCAGTCCGTAAACGCAGGAACAGAGAAGCCGATTACCCATGCTGCCACAGACTTGTTGAAGTCACACAACGTTGGCATCTCTGCACAAGCATTCAATCGTATGCTTGAACTCAAAGGAGTAGTGAAGCACGCCACTCGCCCAGGAAAGCGTGGAAAGGTGCATAGTTGGTATGTTATCACTCCTGCCTTTGACAAGTACGGACAGAATCAGCAAGACCCTAAGTTTCAGCAACAGACACAGATACGTTGGTATGACAACTTATTTAGCGAGCTGCTTACAATCGTTGGACTAAATAAACAAATATCGTTAAACCTATAAAGCAAGAGGATCTAAATATGGAAACAAAAGATATTACCACAGGCATGTTGAAGAATGTCGAACAGCCAAAACTCGCTAAGACTCTTATCAAACTTCGTGAGGTGTATATAGAATATCTAACGGAAACAAATAGAGTAACTGAGGATATTGGTGTAATATTCGACCAACAAGAAAACAACTTTGTTAAGAAATACAACGAACTCACAGATATTGTCTCAAAAACCATTGGAATCATAATGGAAGCAGAGATAAGTGAAGCCCTCAAATTATACTAAGTCTAAATAATATTCAGCCATCCATCATATCGGTGGGTGGCTGTTTTTTTGTGCCTTTTTGTTATTTTTCAAGCCATTCTTGTTTGCTTGAAAGACATTAACATATTTTAACCTTATAATTTTCTTGTTTTTACTTCTGAAAAGAAAAGCACACAACTTCACATTTTCTTAATCTACTGTTTTTACTTCTAAAATCAAATCAACTATCTTGACAAGATTTCGCATTTGGTGGTTAGGAAAATAATGCCTAATTTCGCTAACGAAACGATGGGTTGAGAGGGAGGCTCAAAGTTGTAAAATAAGGATATTCGCTATGTGCCGAAAGGCATAGTGTTTACATAATAATTAGAAAGCCTAAGAGTTCGTCCCTCCACTTAATAGTGGTACTCTTAGGTTTTTCTTTTATATTTTTGGGACGTTATGAACAATATCAGAATTGGCATCTTAGAAGCAAAGGTTGCGCTGAGCGATAAAAATCGTTTGGTTGCATTTTGTTTTGCTCTAAAGATTAAATTCATGTTCCGTTCCTCTGATCTACACTTTGGTTCTACAAACCAAGCAGCCAAAGCGTTAGGTTATAACAAAAGAGATTTTAAGAAGTATCTGAACTTAGCTATTAAGTTCGGGTATTGTCGTATACATACAGACCAACTCGGTATAAAGAAAATTATATCGAACAAAATCCACGATAGTAAACATTACAGCTACAAGACAAGACGAGGTGAGATAACCAAACTCTCCTTACCAAATCTAAAGAGTCTTATCAGAAAGATTGTGGTGATGAACACGCTTAATATCATTAGTGAAACCTGTAATACGCACAGTAGAGCCATTAATGGGCATACAATGAAGGATGTACGTTCAGCTCGAAGAATGGAAGCTCGTATGCTACAGAAGCCATTTAATGATAAGTACATTGGCTGTTCATATCTCAATATGATGAAAAAGATGAATGGGACTTGGTATCAGGCAAAGAAGGCAATTACCGAAATCACAAAGTCTGGTATGGCTGATAAAGTTTTACGAATCACCGAAATTGATGTGGATGGTCATGCGTGTACATACAATCACTCTTATCGTGATGCGAACAATAAGCTCATCGTCATTTCTGCGAAAAACCGAAATGCGCAATTAAGGTGTTCAAACAGATATAAGGTTATTGATAGCCAAATATCAATAGCAAAATCTGGAACAAATCAAAGAATAATTAAAGCAAGAAAAGCAAAGTGGGTAAAAGATAACACACAATAATAGTAGATACGAGTACGAGAGTTTAGCCACATGCGTATGCGTAAGGCAAAAAAAGAATATAATAATTAACTATAGAGACTATGCGAAAAGGAAAGAAAGAGTATAGCAGGAAGCGATATAAGCCAAATAGGAAGAAAGATGCTTTAGATGACTATGATATTAAGAATTTCATGGTTGATAATGCAATAATTGCTTCATTTGACTCTCTCGATAGAAGCAAAAGAGACTGGATAATCACCACAAGATACGAGCTTCAAGACTCGTCACCTATTTCTGAGAGACGACTTGGGTTGTTTTTCATCAAAAAGGGTTTTACTTTCATTCATCAGCGTCCTTTTGTGGTTAATGGCAAGATTTACTTTTTGGACTACTACCTTCCTTTGCAGAGGATAGCAATAGAGGTTGACGGACAATCTCACAACTATATCTTCTCAAAAGAGAATGATACGATAAGGGATGATGCTTTTTCTGCCATAGGCATTAAAACATATCGTATATCAAGCGATGAAACACGCAAAGAGAAGTATATTGATACTTTCTTGCGAGCTGTTGGAGTCAAGTTTCCCAATAAACCAAAAGTAAATAACAAACAAAGATAAGACTATGAATACAGTTAAGATATTTAATCACCCAGTTTTTGGGCAAGTTCGCATTATTGAGAATGATGCAAGTAGTGAGTTGTTGTTTTGTGCTAACGATGTGACGATGGCACTGGGTTACTCAAATGGTCGTGACGCTGTTGCTAAACATGTTGACGAGGGGGATGTAGCGAAACGCGACACCCCTATTTCTAATCAGTATGGTACGTTGGTCAATCAGTCTGTAACCTACATTACCGAAAGTGGTGTGTACGCCCTTATCTTTGGCAGTAAGCAGGAGAGAGCGAAGGATTTCAAACGTTGGGTAACAAGCGAAGTGCTCTCCTCGATTCGCAAGACAGGTCAGTATAGCGTCAAACAGCCATCCATAAACGACAAACTCCAAGTAAGCCTTACTTTTGCCGATTGGACGATAAAGACTCTTAATCTCAACGAGGCAAGCAAAATCTGTTGGGCAAAGAAAATTGCAGAGAAGTTTGATATTCCTACAGATGCCCTTCCTATAGGTGTAAATGCAGGAACAGAAGCACCAACACTTCATGCAGCGAAAGACTTGCTTAAAGAAAATAACATACCACTCTCAGCAACGGCATTTAACAGAATGCTTGTAAGCTACGGCATTATTCACGAAGCCACACGTCCAAGCAGAGTAAGAAACAAGCTTTGGAAGTGGAAAGTCCTGAATGAAGGCTACGAATACTACGGTCAGAACGTCCAAGACCCGAACTATCAGTCTCAGACACAGATTAAGTGGTACGACAATAGGTTTTGTGAGTTGCTGAAGCTTGTAGGGTACAAGATACCACAAAGCTTAATATAAGACTTTACCATGGATATTTATGATATAACCGTCACCTTCGGTTCGTGAGAATAGGAGGTGACACTTTTAACCACTAAAGACCACTAAAGACTATCCACAATGAAAAGAATTACGAGAAACCAAGCAGCCGAAAAATTAGGCGTAACACCTCAGACTATTTCCAACTATGTACAGGAAGGACTGTTGGGAGGTTACAAAGATAAGGCGAACACCCTGTACGTCAATGGTGACGATTTAGAGAAGTTCGCTAAAAAATACAAGCTTATCTCTGTTAGCGAGAAAGCTCTTGATGAAAAGCTGAAAGAGTTGAAGCGAGCAAAAGATGAAGTCTGTAATGAGCTTGCTGACATGCGAAAGAGCATTGTGGGTAAGCGTGTCAAAGGAGTTTATTCAAGGGACGTTGGTAGACTGATAGCAAGATTATTTTGGTGCGGTCATGTCCCTGGACTAAAACAACGAGAATTTGAAGTATTGAGCAATTATCTCGAAGGCGATGATGTTGAAGACCTTGCGGAATATTATGGTTTGACTATAAATCGCATAAGGCAGTTGCTTCAAAAGGCTTTCTACAGGTTCGTTGATCGTTCTCAGTTAATCCAGACAAGCATGCGTACAAACTGTCAGCTCGAACATGAGGTTAATCAGCTCACCAAGAGACTTGACGACCTACGCAAGCAGTATTACGAGCTGAAACAAAGCAAGGATGAGGAAGCGATGGATAAGACCATGATACGACCACCGAAGCTGTTCGCAAGGAGTTTATCCGACTGCGGTCTTAGTGTACGAGTTGTCAACTGCCTTAAAGCCAAGGATGCTTATACGATAGAAGACCTTATGACGGTATTCCATTGTCTTGAAGATTTTAAGGATATGCGTAACTTCGGCAACAAGTGCTGCAAACAAGTAGAGGCGTTCATCGAAAGCAATCATTTGGTCTTCAAGAATCCAAAAGAGAGCTTGGAACACTTCTACTACAGACAAAACAAGATACTAATAGACAACGGAATTATTAACATAACAACAGAATGATTATGGAAGAGCGTATAACACTAAAATTCATCCATGATGCACTCGAAGGATACATAAACAAGACCAAGAAGGACGGAATATCAGTCTGGAATGAGTGGTTAGCATGGTGTTGCAAAGTCTTTGAGTGGGACAAAATCAACCGAGCAGGTGGACTGACACAAAGGTTCGAGGAATGTCAGAGAGATAATGAGTACTTCTTTAGAGCTATGCTTGGGTGGTTTGAGGTTACTTACAGAGAGATTAGGATGAAAGGCGCATACGATGCGTTCGGCTATCTCTACGAAGAGTTCTATCAATCCTCGCACAAGTCCAACTCTTTAGGTCAGTTCTTTACACCTATGAGCATTTGTGAACTGATGGCAGAGTCTATACTTGGTGACAAATGCACTAAGCCACACGAAGAAGTTGTAACCTACAACGATTGCGCTTGTGGTAGCGGACGAACACTCCTTGCTGCCTGGAAAAGAGCAGATAAGTACAATCGTAATTTCTTTGTTGCAGGCGATGTCGATACAACTTCTGTACAGATGTGCGCTCTTAACTTCATGATCCACGGAATGGTTGGCGCAGTTGAGAAGAAAGATACACTCACTCAGGAGTTCTTTTACGCTTACATTGTCAATTCTTGCAAAGTTCCGTATGCCAACAACTTCGCATGCTTGCAATACTATGATGATGAAGTGGAATACAACAAAGCTCTGAAGGTGTTAGAACATCATCTAAAGAACTGGGATTGCATCAAATACCGTCCTAAGAGCGAAGATAAAGATGCTAAGCCAACATATACACCACAAACACAAGAAACCGCCCCTCAGCCAAATAAAACCACTAAAAGCGAGCCTATACAGCTCAGTTTGTTTTCCTAAATTAATAAAGGGAGGTGTTAAGCCTCCCTTTTTATATCCTCGTTCAGATAGTCTATCACCATTCTGTTAGCTTCGTCTATCTTCCTTGTGTCGTATTTAATGTAGGTAGCGGTCACGGCATTGTCCCAAAGGGAGTGACCGAGTGAACGACCTATAACTTCCATAGGTATATCAAGCTCGGATGCCATTGTTGCCCATGTATGCCTGCTCCAGTAGCTCGTTATGCCATCCTCTATAGCATGGACGGTAACATAGTAGCTATGTCTTTCCTTCGTGCCTATTGTACGCAAGTGTCTTGTCAGGTTATTGGCAAAGGTGTTAGTAATTGTTGCATCACCTTCCTCCAAGAAGCTGAGTAGTCTATCTTTCTTCCTGCTTCTATGCCTTGCTATAATCTCCATTGCTTCGGGTTCAACCTTGATGTCGTATAGCTTGCCTGTCTTGTTGCGTTTGTAGCTTATACGACCGTTCTTTAACGCTGTCTTAGGCAAGAATAGCAAATCGCTTATGTTAATGCCGATAAGGTAGAAGCACAGCATGAAGCAATCTCTGTACATAGCCTTCTTTCCTGTCAGCTTGAAGTCTCTTATTGCTCTAAGCTGCTCTAAGGTCAGGCAACGTTTCTTGGTCTGCTCCTTCTTGACCGACACACCTCTGAATGGAAACTTATCTGTCAGCTCATCCTCGATAGCTCGACTAAATGCAACCTTTAATATCTGAAGGTCTGTCTGTATTCCGTTGTCTTTTCTGCCTTTTCTGCGTTCGTGGTCTATGTACGATGTTAGCCACCTCTTGTTTACAGACTCAAATGTACAGTCCTTGTCGTAAACTTCAACCGTTCTCGCTACACGCTCATAGTTCCTCTTAGTATTGTATCTCTCTTTAGTCTTGGCGATACTAAGTATATAGCTAACAAGAGAGTTCCTGTCGCTTCTCTTTGCGCCTGTAACGACTTCTTTAAGGTGCAGCTTCAATTCGTCAACCGTTTCACTCTGATGGCTTAGGATGTAATCTTCCACGCTTGCATATAGTGCTGCCAGTCTTGCGGTCTTAGCCTTTGCCGACCTGTCAGACTTCGGAAACACCATGCCTGTGAACTTCTCAGTTGTCTGTAGACCTGTAGAAATCAAGAATCTCTTATACTTGAAAGTGATGTCGAAAAATACTTTCAAATCTCGGTTGTTCACGTAGACCTTCATAATTCAATCTCCTTTCTACAACTGCGAACAACAACAAATCTGTTCGCATATTGTTCGCAAAATGTTCGCAAAACCACCCATTTTCTCGCATTTATTGCACAATTTTGTACCTGTTTTGCGACCTTTTAGGTATTACTAAATTTTGAAATACTTGATAATCAGTAAGTTGCAAACTAAAAAAGTATGTTTCTGACTGTTATCATTTCTGTGTATACCTATTTATAAAAATTTATATTTTGCTGCAAAGGTACAAAATATTTTCTTAATAGGCAAAAATATCTTATTATTAGTAGTTTATGCTTGTTTTTCATTTTTTTATTTTAACTTTGCAGTTGTCAAAGACATTGCGCTTATTATAGCCCTGTTTTGTATGAGGAAAGTACCTTTAAATAAAAAACTTCTTAAACATCTTAAATATTATGAGTAAAGACATAAGCTCTAATACCACTACTATGCGGTATTTTCAGCGTTATAAGGATTTATTTTTTATCACATTCGGCATTTTGACCTATTCTATAGGTTATACGGCCTTTATTCTTCCAGAGAAGGTTGTGATGGGTGGTGTGGCTGGTATCTCCGCCTTGCTTTTCTATGCATTCAATTTACCACCAGGCGTGATGATTTGGGTCTTGAATGTGATGATGCTTATCCTCGCGTTTAAAGCATTGAACAAGCAATTCGTTATCCGAACAGTTATCGGCGTGAGTATCATGTCATTGTTTGTTGGCATGTTGCAACCTTTCTTCGAAGCACATCCTATTATCACAGTAGGTGAAGATAAGTTTATGCATGTTCTTATTGGTGGAGCGCTTGGTGGTGCAGGCTTAGGTATTGTGTTCTCGCACAATGGGTCCACTGGTGGTACTGATATTATCGTGGCTTTGCTCAATAAGTATACCCGTATGAGTTTTGGTAGAGCGATGCAGGTTATTGACTGCTGTATCATATCATCATCATACTTGTTGTTCCACAGTACAGAACTTATAGTATATGGAGTGGCATTTACTATCGTTGCCAGCGTTTGTTGTGACTATGTTATCAACGGTTCGCGTCAAACTGTTCAATTCCTCATCATTTCAAAGAAATATGAAGAGATTGCCGACACTATTAATAAGGCTGTAGATCGTGGTTGCACTGTCGTGAATGGTAAAGGATGGTATTCTAAGGGCGATGTTCATATCCTTATAGTTTTGGCACGTAAGTATGAATCGCAAGAGGTTTTCAACCTTGTAAAACGTATCGACCCTGTAGCGCTTGTTTCGCAGTCGTTCTGCCAAGGTGTCTTTGGTGAGGGCTTCGATAAGATTAAGTAGAAAAGCTCTGTTTTCATGTTGAAAATTACGTTTGCTAGAAGTCAAACGAAGATTTACTAGTAGTCAAAGGTAGATTTTGCAGTAGTCAAGCGAGGATTTGATAGCAAGCATAAACCCGAGTTTACAGGTTTCGTTGGCGGCTGAAGCAGTATTGGTAATGCTTAGAAGCCAACCTCGGAATAGTGATAAACAAAATGGCTAGATTCACATAGAATCCAGCCATTTTTGTTATGTCTGCTTATTTGTTAAGATGCAATATTATGATATTCTTACATTGCAAAGATATTGAAGCCACCATCTACTACAGCTACAGTACCTGTAACAAACTTAGAGGCATCAGAGATGAGGTATTGAATGGTGCCACATAATTCTTCAGGTTCACCCATTCTACCAAATGGAGTCTGGCGTATAACGTCCTTACCACGTTCTGTATACGAACCGTCAGGATTTGTAAGCAATGAGCGGTTTTGCTCTGTGATGAAGAAACCTGGAGCTATAGCATTTACACGAATGCCTTCACCAAACTTCTTTGCACACTCATGAGCCATGTAGGCTGTAAAATTAGAAATACCAGCCTTTGCCGCAGCATATCCGCATACGCGAGTCATAGGGCGGAAAGCTGCCATAGAAGAGAAGTTTACTATTGTTCCCTTACCTTGCTTTACCAAAGGCTCAAGAAATACCTGAGTAGGGATAACGGTACCTGTGAGGTTGAGATTCAAAACTGTTTGGAACTGTGCAGGATCAAGATCAAAGAAGTTTTGATCAGGACCTATAGTTGCACCCTTCATGTTGCCACCTGCTGCGTTGAGTAGAGAATCGATGCGACCATATTTTGCCAAAATATCCTCACGGTTCTTAATCAATATCTCCTTATTCATTACGTCGGTTTTATAAAATGAAGCCTCGCCACCGTTCTGCTTAATATCTTCAACGATGGCGTTGCCAACATCCTCTTTTCTTCCAAGGATAGCAATTTTAGCTCCTTGCTCAGCTAGATATTTTGCAATAGTGCGACCAAGCACGCCTGTTCCACCTGTTATTACCACTACGTGGTCTTTAACATCGAATAGATTTTTCATTATATTAATATTAATATTATATTTTAAAGATTTGTTTTATTGCAATAGTTATTCAAAGAATCCTGGCTGATGATATGGAATGCCAAGTTCGCGGTCAACAGTAGCAAGAATGCCCTGTACTTGTCCCATGGCAAACATACGACCAAGGAAAGAGTAGCCTGCATTATATCCCTTTGTCTCGTCGCCAAGCATGGTCATACCATGATCTACACGCATAGGAAGTTTAGGATTAGTACTCTCGAAGATGCGAGCCAGTTCGATAATGTCAGCACGTCCGCCAAGATGACTTGCTTCGGTAAAGTCGCCATTAGGGAAGATATGGCATGAACGTAGATGTACGAACCATGTGCGACTTGCGTATTTGCGAGCAAGAGCAACAACATCGTTGTGTTTGCCAGCTGAAAGAGAGCCTGCACAGAATGTCAAACCATTATGAGGGTTGTCCACAGCATTGAGGAACCATTCTATGTCTTCATCGCATGTCACGATACGTGGCAAACCAAGGATAGGGAATGGAGGGTCGTCAGGATGCACGCACATATACATATCACACTCTTCGCAAACAGGCATGATGGCATTGAGGAAATAGCGCATGTTTTCACGGAGTTGCTCCTTAGTGATGCCTTTGTATAGATTCAATAATTGACGGAACAATTCAACTGGATGCTCGTCGTCTTCCTTAATATTACCACTTACAAATCCCTGAGTCTTCACGATAATATTATCAACCAATTTGTGGTCGTCAGCAGAAGTCATCTTAGCTTTCAATCCTTCCACTTCGCTAAGGATGTCGCGATTAATCTTTTCGCCCATAATCTTCCAGTCTTCTGCAGCATTCTCACGCTTCAAGATATGAATATCGAAGTATGCAAATTCAGAATAACTGAAATAAAGGTTTGTTGTGCCATTAGGGTTTGGATGAGCCAGGTCTGTACGTGCCCAGTCCAATACAGGCATGAAGTTATAGCAGATTGTATGTATACCTTCTGCTGAAAGATTGCGCAAACTCTGTTTGTAGTTTTCTATTAGTTGGTCGCGGTCGGCGCCAGCATATTTGATGCTCTCAGAAACAGGCAAGCTTTCAACAACACTCCATCTCATACCGTAGCTTTCGATGTAAGACTTTAGGTCGTTAATCTTTTCGCGAGTCCAAATCTCGCCATTTGGTACATCGTGGAGGGCTGTAACAATTCCCTCTACACCAATCTCGCGTAGCATGGCAAGTGTAATCTTATCATTCTTGCCAAACCATCTCCAGGTTCTTTCCATATTTTGCTTTTTACAGTTTGTTTAAATGTTAGTGCAAAGATAACGGTATTATTTATATATAAGGTGCGATATCGTACATATTACTGCAAAATAGTACGAATATTGTCTATATTTCCATCGTTTTTAGACTCCTTTATGCCTAAAAGGTGGCAGATAAGGGAATAAACATTGACGTTGGTAAAGTGAGGGAATTTTATATGTTTGAAGTCTGGACCAACAGCTCGAAACAAAGCATGAACATCGCTATATTCAGGATCAAAGCCATGAGCTCCTCCTTCATTTGCTTCCCTATCTTGTATAAGCCATCCTAAGTCTGGGTCTACAATGACATCGCCTATGCGACTATTTGTTCCATAGTGAAGACGATCGGGTATATTATTTCTCTTCCATACTCTTGCATGCTCAATACCATGCAAAGCATTATATACAGAATCCTGACATCCTGGTTTTACATAGATGTTAGCCGGAATATTACCCTCAATCTTTACCAACCATTCGTCTTTCAACAAATGACGTATTGGCACATTATTACCTTTTGCTACCCATGCCATACCATGGTCTGAGAGGATAATTAGGTTTATATCATTGGCAATAGGTAGAGCTTGCATACGTTTATAAAAGTTTGTTAGCATAGAGTCAACCTTTTGTACCATTGCTCTAGTCTGTTTTCCTTGTGGTCCAAAGTTGTGGCCATTGCCATCGGGTTCTTCTAAATATCCCATTATAAGGTCTGGACGCTTTTTTTCTGGCAATGCTAATTGCTCAATTATTCCATCCAAACGTTGT
>UMHE01072686.1_pt1 | contig 14388 bp, 9 predicted proteins | sample 1965451 | NCBI WGS metagenome assembly UMHE01 (sample SAMEA4836090, study PRJEB28245) | human gut metagenome | biome: gut microbiome; material: fecal sample | place: Denmark | collected 2008 | reverse complement strand
CTACGATGGGCAAAAGCATCACCAGCGCCAGCAGTGTGGTGAGTAATCTTGTGATATGCTTTCTCATTTGCTCTCCCTCCTGCGGCGAACGACCACCGTCACGGCCACCATGACGACCACCGCGCCGCCGATGATAAGGAACAGATTTCTCTGCGCCGCGTCTGTCTGTGCCTTCACCGCAAGTACGGTATCCCAGTTTTGGACAAGTTCCTTGTCATGGTCGGACAGCGCCTTGTACCGCTTCACCAACCTGTCCACGGTGGATTTCTCGCCCAGTCCCGGCTCGGTCATGGAGATGATCTGCTCCTGGATGTCCGCGTTGAGGCTCTCTATCTCCGCGTACAGCGCGTCTATGTCGCTCTTGGCCTGCGTCAGCTTGGTCATGTAGGTGTCGTAGCCGTCGAAGTCACGGCTCATTTTCAGCTTATTCAGCAGGGCTGTCACCTCGGCATCGTTCTCCGTGGTCAGCTTTTGGGGCAGGGCATCCGCCTGCTGTTGGTCTGCTTCGGTGAACTCATAGCTCCCCGCAAAGGACACCTCGCTCTCCTCCGGCGTCAGTATCTTGGCGGACACGCTGCCGGGGCGGAAGTCGTACAGGATGCTCATACCCTGTGCCTGCCGCCACACGGCCACCAGCGCCAGCAGGGCCTGGTCGGTGGCTATGCTGTTGCTCTCGCCGGGAATGGCGGAGGGGTTGCCGGGATCGGACTCGTAGGAGTGGGCGAAGCCGCCGTCCTCCTGCTGGTAGTAAAACAGCGCGTCCAGCAGGTTGATGCCGTTCTTGATGAACCGGGTGTCGTTCTGCGGATCAACGCCGATGGAGCACAGCGACACGATGATCTGCGACACGGACTCGGAGTTCCGCGTGCCCCAGCTGCGGAAGTCGCCGGTGTCCAGCTGCAATTCGGACAGGCAGCCCAGCGCCTTGTCCACTGGGTCTTTCACGTTGAAGGTCGAATTTCGGTAGTACGGCGCAAGGGCCTGTATCGCCATGGCCGTGATGTCCGGATCTGCGGTGCTGCCCTGTGCAAAGCGCAGGTTGAATCCGTTATCCGGAAGCTGGAAGGACAGTATCCTCTTGATCATCTCCGTGCGGGTGTAAGACGAGCCTGCGGGGATGTTGTACTTCATGCTGTCCAGCGTGATAAGCCCCCACAGCCAGCCGTTCAAGCCCTGCGCCCCGATGTCCACGGTCTTGCCGCGGTCGTACACACCGTCCGCGATGAGGTTGATGTCGTTCCCGCTTTCATCCTTGCCGAAGTGGGTGGGATCGCCGCCGCAGGCCAGCACAGCAAGGGAGATACGATGCCACTCGGTGGCCTTCACTCGATCCAGCTTGTCCTCTTCACGGTATTTTTGCTCAACATAGGTTTGCAAGGCCGCGAGGTAGGCGTCATAGTCATCCTCCACACCGCAGCGGCTCAGACCGATGGGCAGCCAGTCCGTGGCGGAGCTGCCTGCGTAGATCAGCTCGTCCCCGGAAAGGAGATTATCAGTTTCAGACAGTCCCAGCGCAGAACGCTTCTGTTCCATGATGCCCTGAATAGCCTCGCAGATCTGTGCCACTGTGTATTTGCCCTGCGGCACAACTTGGCGCTGGTTTAGCTTCTGCGCCGCTTCCGCCTGTGCTGCCGTCATAGGACTGACGGTGATGCTCACATCCCCAGTGAATGTGCCGTTCTTGAACTGCACCCGGCCAATGATATTGGAACTCTCCACCGGCGTGATGCTGCCCCATGTTTCCTCGGTCCACTGGGCATCCTTACCCACCTGTATCTCCACCGTGCCGGTAAAGAAGTCCGGGTGGTCCAGCGTCACGGACTGCACATAGTACATCCCGTTGATAGAGATGCCACAGGCCACTTCATCCTCCTTGTTCTTACCCACGGCCAGCGACACACGGGCGACCTTATTTGTGGGCAGGGTATGCCCTTCGTTGGCCGTCAGGTTCAGCACATCTGCGCTGTCTACGCCCGCTTTCTCGAACACCCAATAGGGCAGGTCGTTCCCCGTTGGGGCGTTGACGGTGATGCTGTATCCCGCCGCGTAAGCTGCGGGTATCATGCCCAATACCAGCGCCAGCGCCAGCAGAAACGCCGCCCAATTCCGCACTTTTCTTCTCACAGAGGCATCCCTCCCATTTCCGTTTATATAGCCGTATTCGCGTGGACGGAAATTCCGCCCACGCGAATCGGCAGACCGCCCTCTAAGAGCCGTCTATTTCACTTATTTCTTGCTGGCTGCGTCGTCGCGCTCGTCGCGCTTGACCTTGTGGTAACGGCGCACTGCGCCCACGATGACCAAGGCCGCAACGACTGCCACGATGCTCCAGACAATGATGGGATTCTCGCGCACCACCGTGCCGATGACCTCCCACACGGAGTTTCCGCCGCCGCTGGCACCGCCCTCGGCCTCCTGACCGTCCGGCACATCCTCCGGGGCTTCGGAGGTCTGGGTGTCGTCGGTATCGGTGTCAGGTTCTTCCGCGTTCTCGGACAGGCTCTCCATCGTCACCTGCTGGGAATCTAGCCACACGGGGAAGGTCATGGAGGTGCCGCTGGATTCCCACTTGGTATACAGGCGCTCCGTCAAGTTCAGCAGGCTGTCGGTGTACTGTGCAAGGATCTCCTCCACCGTGCCGCTGGCCATACCGCTGCCGGTGGTCAGCCACGTACTGAAGGTCGCCTCGCTGCCGGTATCCATGTAGCGCTGGAGCGCCTTGCCGATGATGTCGCCGTTCTTGCTGTTCAGGCCACTGTGTTCGTTCAAGCTGGCCAGCAGCAGCGCTGCCAGGCCCTTGGCCTCGTCGGTATCCTTGGACTTAGCCGCTGCGGCCATGTTGTCCAGGCTGTTGGTGATAAACGCACGCAGCACGCTGGGGGAAGCCTTCAGCCACTGGGCGAAGGTCTTACCGCCGCCGTTAGCGCCCCACTCGGCGTAAGCGGCCAGCACCAGGCCCTTGATGTTGTACTCCACATCCATATTCAGGCCGTCTTGCAGGCCCTCATCGTCCTCATCGCCTGCGCCGTCGCCGGTATCTGTGCCGCTGCCATCGCCGTTACCGCCGCTGCCGCCAGTGCCGCCGCCGCTGCCGCCGTTGCCGGTGCTGGCGAAGGCGGCCACCACCAGCGCGTTGGCTTCGCCCAGTGTGAAGCTGTCGCCACTTTCCAGCGCCGTGGTGCTGCCTGTGCCCATCAGATCCAGCGTCAGGCTCTTGAGGCCGAAGGTGTCGTCCTTGGGCGTGGCCGTGGCGGTCACGCTCATACCCTTGGGCCCGTAGACCGCGTTATCCGCGTCACCAGTGAAGTTGCGGCTGCTCTTGATGCTCACCGCGCCGCCTGTGCCGCACTCGGCCTTGGCGCGGTAGTAGCTGGTGGAAGTCCCCTCACCAATGGGGACAGGATAGTTGTTCGCGCCCTGCGTCCAGTAGTTCTCGTGTTTGCCGGTGCCGCCGTCCACGCCCCAGGCTACCTTGCCGCTGGCAAAGTCGGCCAGCGTAGCGTATTCGCCGCCCCTAGTGCTGGGGAACTCGGTCGCGCTGCTGGCAAGGTAGTAGGAGTTTGTGACCTTATCTTTACTTTCACTGATAGCAACGTGCTTACCTTCATTATAGGTAAAGCTGTTTTTGACAATGCCCCCGGAAGCAATACCGTAAGCCTTCGGCGCAGTAATCACGCCAAAATTGCAGGAAAAAGATACCCCGGCATCATAGCCCCCTCGGGCCGTAGCACCGTGCACAACAATTCCCGCGGCTAAATTTGTGCCGGTGACAGAGCCTTCGTTTCGGCAACGTGTAGCCTTACCGTTTATAGGCAAATTATATGCAATGCCTCCCGCAAACGTACCACTGACTGTTCCTGTATTCACGCAGCGCTCGGCCAACTGCAAAGCGGTAGCGCTTATGCCTCCGGCTTGAGCACGCTCTCCCGTAGCCACGATCACGCCGCTGTTTTCACATCCAACAGCCTTGCTGCCAGTGCTGCCGCCAAGCATACCGCCAGCTCGGACTGTGCCGGTGACAGAGCCGGTGTTGCGGCAGTTCTGCAAATCAAACTGTGAACACTCATTGTTGGAAATATCAGTAGCTCCGGCGATACCTCCCGCTGTTGTACCTGTTATCGTTCCTTTATTTGTGCAGCTAACGACCTTGATATAGTGGGCTTTTGCTCCGCCATCGGGAGCTCCGGCATATCCGATCAAACCACCGGCAGATCTCCGTGGAGCGCTTACCGCCACATTTGTAGTGATGTTCGACAACGTAATATTCCCGTCATCGACGGCCGCGGCCAAGCCGCCGGCGTGGCCATAGGCAGAGGTCGCCGTGCCGCTGATAGCCAAGTTTCGAATATACGTTGTCGTACCATGAGGACTAAGGCCTTCGAACAGTCCTGCACTGTCATTTCGCGTAACACTAAGGCCGTTGATGGTGGCGTTGTTGCCCTCGATATTGCCCGAAAAAGTAGCCGTATCATTACCGATAGGCGTCCACTCACCCGTCAGTGTAATAGTGCCATTTGCGGGTAAGGCAAAATACTTACCCATGTAGCTAAAGCCCTTGTCATTGACCTGCGTTTGCAGAGCAGTCAGCTTTTCGGCATCGGAGATCTGATACGGATCTGACTCCGTGCCAGTGCCAGCCCAAATAGCATCCCACTGGGCGTAGAGGGTGATATTCTCGGACACTTGGATGGTCGTCCCGGCGGCATACTCAGTATTGCTTTTGTCCTTCCAAACGGCAAACACGCCATTCTCGTGCTTGAAGCCGAGGGTTTCACTGTCTGCTGCCAGTATCGTATACGACTTCGCATTAAACCCGCCGGTAATTATGTCGGGCGTCAGTGTTACGGGCACGCTTATCGGATCGTCAACGCCATCCTTATTCACACCGCCGTTGGGGTAATAGGTAATGGTGATGATCTTGTCGATAAACCGTTCGTCCTGTTTCCCTGTCCAATCCAAAACATGGATGGGCAGATATACTCCCTCGTCCTGATTGACAAACCATGGGGTGCCGCTGCCGCGGTTCTCATTCAGCTTGTCAACCAGCAGTGCAGCGTCCTCGCCCACGGTGTAGGTCTTGTCTGCCTCGTTGTACTTGACTTCGTTCTCAGAGGCATTGTTGACATACGCCTTCTTCTCTGGGCCGTTCAGCTTGCAGAGATAGTAGCTGTTGTCCACCGTGCCGTAGCTGATGCCATAGGTCTTTCCCTCCGCGCCGGTCACATCGCCGAGGTTATAGCTGTTGGAAACTGTGCCGCCACCAGCAATACCGCCTGTGCTGCCGTTGCCTGTGACTTCGCCGAAGTTGGCGCAGTTGGCCGCATCACCAACGCCGACAACACCGCCGACGCTGGTGTAGACTGTCGTGCCGCCTGTTCCCTGCACATTTCCCTTATTCCAACACAGGTTTACTGTGCCTTGGCTGAATCCAACAACACCGCCGACATACGTTAAACTAATGCCGCTGAGCTCGACGTACACGTTCACCATGCTCAAGCAGTTCTGCACTGTGCCGTTTGGCTGCACATATCCCGCGATGCCACCGGCATAAATCATCGCAGCATCTGTAACATTAATCGTGCCCTCGACCTGCACATTCCGCACCATGCCGCTGACTTCACCAAACAATCCGGCACGCTGAATTTCTTTGGCTTGGACACTCATGCCTGTTACTTTGTGGCTGCCGCCATCAAAAGTACCTGCGAATGCGGATGAGTTTTCCAAACCGATGGGTGTCCAAATATACCCAGTCAGATCAACGTCCGCAGCCAGCTCAACGGTTTTTCCCTCGAAATTCTTTCTTTCATTTACCAGCTTTGCAAAGCCGAACAATTCGGCGGTATTGGACAAAGTAAACTTCTCTTTGCTCTCGTCATACCAGCTTGTGTCTGCCTTAGATTCCTTGCTGATGGTGTAATAATATGTATTCTTCGTCGCATCTGTTACACCGTTGCTGTTCACGATGTATGCAAACTCTTTCGGCTCACCGTTCGCACCATAGGTCACGACATTACCGCTGCCGATACCCGCAGTATCTACCGTAACAGTGAATTTCTTGCTTTTGTCACTACTGCCAATGCAGTAGGCGTACCACGTGTCACCGTTATGGAACACGGTCACACCATCTCCGCCTTTTAATTGGATGTCTGTGTTCCCAGGAGCATACGCCTTCGTCAAAGTCAGCTCATATACTCTCCCGTCCACTTTATTCTCGGTAATACCGCCAACAGGAAAAGGCATATTATCCTTCATTCCCCAGGTCACATTTTTCTTCAGGCTGCCTTTGCCGCCGTTCAGTTCCCACGTTACACGGCCAGCGGCGAACTCCTCCGCCGTCCGTGCGCCGGTGTCATTTTCTGCGCCGAAGGTGGACGTTTCCGCCAAATAGAAGCAGTTGGTCACTGTGCTGAGTTCATCTTTTGCTTCGACGACGGGGATACCCGGTTTCTTGCTGTCGTAGACATAGCTGGAGGACACACTGCTCACTATGGCCTTGTCCGTCCCGGCACTGTTCTTGACCGTAACGGACTTGATTTTACCCACCAAGCTATCAATGCTGGCAGTATCGCCATTCACATTGATGGCCCTACAATACTCTACAATACCGCCTTTTCTCCAGTCACTGCTGGACTTCAACAGACGTACCATTCGGCCAGCATCAATGGATACCTGACGAATCGTACCGCCCTCTACTACGCCGAACAGATCGCCGGCTAAATTGGAGATAGTCTTCTTATTACCGTTGAATGTCCCCCTGAACGGATAGTTCTCTGTGCCAATGGGTGTCCAGTCTTTGATACCGCTCAGGTCAATGTCCTCATTAAGAGTGATGGTCATTCCCTGTGTGCTGACCGTGCCGCTGTTGACCATGCGGGCGAGGGCTTTCAACTGAGTACCGTCCTCGTCTGTGATTTTGTACCCGGAAGAAACGACTCTGTTCCAAGCGAGGATGGTATCAAAGTCGTCCGCTGTACCGTAGAACAGTGTGGCGGGGAATGGGCCTGTATACTGAACACCCTCCCCTATAATTTCTGTGCGCGCATTCGCCGCTGCACCTTCGCTGGAAGCAAAGTAAATATTTGCATTCGCGTTAGCCACCTTAATGACAGTGGCAGCATCGTCAGTCACTTCATAGGTGTAATTGTTATCCTCGTTGAGTTCCGTGCCATTCACACTGACTGTTGCCGCGCAATCCGGGAAAATAGGCTTGAGGGTAATGGTCTTAGGCGGGTCTATCAGCTTGGGGTATACTGCGCCCTCAGCCTCATCCACCGCCCAAATTTTCCCCGCAGCGACGTTGTCACCCTTGTTTAGTTCTTTGACGACTTCTTCGCTATTAAAGTTGGCAGCGTATATACCTTTGCTATTATTTTCACTCACATTTTGATAACAATAGCTGCCCGTCTTACCAAATACACCTAAATCGGTTGCCTCGGGATCTGTGCGGTAATACCAGCAGTTGATGGCTTTGCTGCCGCCGCCTACTACACCACCAACGAGCGCCGTCGCCGTAGTAGTACTTCTTACCGTGCCGTAAAAGCCGCAGTTCTGAACAATAGAATTAGTACTATTGCCAACGATGCCACCAGCATTATTTTTGTTACCAGAGTTCACACTTCCGGTCACAATGAGGTTCTTGACTGTCGCGGAGTTGATTGCACCAAACAAGCCTTTATGGGTTTTCGCTTCGTTAATATACAATCCGCTGACAGCATGCCCGTCACCGTCAAACGTGCCTTGGAACTTCTTTTTGTTGTTGCCAATCGGCGTCCATTTATGTGGCTCAGTCTGACCTTCGGCAACCCTTGGCATACCATCTTTATCCAGTTCGTTCAGCAAAATATCTGCCGTCAGTTTGATGAACTTGCCGGAGAAGTTGGTCCCACCATTCACCAGTTGCGCCAAACCCGCCAACTGCTCTGCGGTGCTGATCTCATAGGGCTTATCGGCAGTCCCTGCATCTTCTTCTGCATCCGTATACCAGGAGGTGTCGTCCGTGCCATTCCACGCATCCGCGGCGTTCTCGGCGTTCAGCAGAGCGATCTCGTCATCGCCGTTATTCTCGTCCTCGGTGGGCTGCTCGTCCTTGTTCTCCTCGTCCTTCTTATCCCCATCGGGGGCCTCGTCCTTCTTATCCTCATCGGGCTTGTTGGCGTCGTCGCCCTCACCCTCGCCGGGGTTCTTATCCTCATCACCGGGTTCGGTGGGCTGTTCGTCCTTGCCATCCTCGGTGTTCTTGTCCTCATTGTTCTCGCTGTCCTCGCCGGGGGCGGGATCAGCCGGGTTCGTATCGCCCTCGACGATGGTCGTGCCGCTGCCGTCTACCACCTCCGTGGCAAAGGCCGCGGGTGTCACCAGCGTCAGCGTGAGCACCATGCTCATCAGCAGGCTCACGATGCGCCGGGACAGATTGCTTGTCCGTTTCTTCATGTGATTTGCTCCTCTCATTGTTGAACGTATCTATGTAAAAACTATTTAGTTACTGCTCTTTGGCATCACCACATACAATTTGCCTGTCTCCGGGTCTTCGTACACCGTGCCCTTCTGCTCGAAGCTGCTGGAGGACTGGATGTCCTGCTCCATCTCTTCCGCGTTGTCCAGCTCCTGCATCTGCTCCCGCTGGAGGATCTCCACGCGGGTCTTGCTCAGATCCACGTTCCAGTTCAGTATGACCGCCGCCATCAGGCCGCAGGCGAACACCAGCATCACGTCCGACAGGTTCGCCAGCCCGGACATGGCGTCCACCTCCTCCGTCACATGACGGCGGGAGGAAAACTTACCCTTCAACATCGCTCGTGACCTCCTCCAAAACTGCCTCCATCAGCGTCTCCAGCGACACCATATCGTCGTTGTACCACCGCTTGCGGATGTGGGAGATGACGCTGGCCACCGCCGCGCTGATGACGCCGGCGATGGTGGTGTCGAATGCCACGTTCATGGACTCCGACAGCGTCACCGTGTCGCCCTGTCCCAGCGCCACGATGCCGGGGCCCAGGGGTATCAGCGTGCCCAGCAGGCCGAACATGGGGCCCAGCTTGGCGATCATGTCCGTGATGGAGGTGGTGCGGGCGTTCCGCGCTTCCTCCGTGGCCAGCAGACGCTCCGCCAGTGCCGTCAGCGTGTCCTTCGGCAGGCCGCGGCTCTCCGCCAGCTCCAGCAGGGCCTTCTTCTGCCGCCGCAGCAGGCCGCTGTTTTCAATCAGCTCCGCAAGGCCGTCCGCGCCCGCCGCGTGTACGTCGCGCAGCAGTTGGGGGACGTTACACTTATGCTTGCGGCGCTCCGCGATGTACTCAACCACGATGTCGCCGATCTGCCAGACCGCCCCGGCCATCAGAATTATCAGTATAATGAGGCAGGGGATCATCAGCGCCTGGGCGATGGTATGCAGTATTTCACTCAAAGAGATCATGTGTGTTTGCTCCTATTCCTGTTTCTCGCCCCGCAGATGGGGCGTATTTTTCCCGTTACCTGCCCCGCAGGGACGGGTAACATATTGGCTTTTGTATGTGGTTTTGGTCTTGCCGTTCAACAAAGAGAGGAGGTGGGAGGGGCGGCTTTTCCCCTCCCACCCTTATGGAAAGCTGACAGTCTCCGTTCAGACCGTCATGGCTTGACAAGGGTAACTCAGCAGGACACCTCCTGCTCGGCAGCCTTTACCGCTTTCTCAATTTCGCGCTGGCGGGCAGCGGCATCACGAGCCTCTTTCTTTTCCTGCTCCAGCCGCTTTTTCTCTTTCAGCCGTGATTGCTGCGCCGCATGACTGGCTGCGGCCTTGGCCCGCTTCTCCTTCTTCCTGCGCTCGGATTCCTCGTAGAACAGCGGCTCCTGCACGACCTTTTCCCGCTTGTATCGTACCGTATCTTTCAACTTGGGTTCTTTCGTTGGTGGACGTAGGTGTGCCATTTCCAATACCGCGTCCCAACTGCCGAAGCGTTCCTCGATGAATGTGCCGCCGTCTATCTCGCAGGGACTGGGTGTGTGCCGCAGCAGTTCAGCACGATTGCCGACGTATTGCGCCAAATGCGCCAGCGGCGTATCCGCGTGCTTTTCGGCAAACTCCGCGTCCCGCGCTTCCAGCGCCGCCACGGTACGCTTGGCCACATTACGCTCAAACCAACTCTTGTAGTCAAATCTCTCGCGGGGATTTCTGTGTGACATGGCATAGTCCTCCCTTACAAAAATCGCCGGTTTTCCAAAGAAAACCAGCGGTGATCCGGCAGAAATGAAAATGCGCTGACGAGCCACGTCAGCGCGCACTCCCGCCTATGCCGTCAGGGAGAGATCGCCCGCTGTCCAACACTGATCCTCCATCGTGCAATTCTTCTGCCCTAACGTCACGAAGGGCTTTTTCCCTTCTCGTACCTGAACCTACCTTCTCAGAGCGTTCGCTCCAATGGCTGCTATTCGCCACACGGCATTTCTGCCGCTTTGGTCCATTCCTTACGTCAACAGCGCCGTCCGCAGGGGGCATCACCCCATTCCTTCAAAACTGCCGCCTGACGGTAATGATATACCGCCTTTACAGCGACAGCCACACGACTTCGCAAGACCTTTTATTCAGTTTTTGGCCTCGATTTTTTCGCAAAGTAACATACTTTGCGAAAACTTTCCAATTTTAACCAAATAATAGTATATACCAGCCGTTTTTCCGTGTCAACAACGAGTTCTAATTTTCGACTTTTTTCTGGCATAAATCTGGAATGCCTTGCAGTGCAAGGCGTTCCGCGCTTTTTCGCAAAGTATGTTACTTTGCGAAAATTTTTGTGCCATTTTTGGATAGGAAAAAGGACGCCTTTCGGCGTCCTTTTTTACGTTATTCCTTTCAAAAATCCTATCCCTTCCACGGCTCTGCGCTTGTAGTCCATGGACGAGTGAACGTATAGCCGAAGCGTGGTGCGGACATCGGCGTGGCCCAGAAGCTCACTGACGCTTTTCACGTCCACCCCGCGCTCCACGCACCGCGTGGCGTAGCTGTGCCGCAGGCAATGAAAATTCCGATACCGCACGCCGCAGCGCTCCAACAACACCTTATAGCGGTATTGCATCGCCCGCGGGTCAGGGACGATCTCCCCGCCGGTCAGCAGGTAGCTGTCCGGCTGCTTTGTCTCCGGCTTCAGCATCCGCAGCATCTCTTTCGGAATGGGTATCCAGCGTTCGGAATTTTCCGTTTTCGGTGGCTGCACCGTCAGGCACGTCCCGCCGCCTATCTGCGCGATGCGCTCCACCGTCCGCTGGATGTGCAGCAGTCCCGCGCCGACGTCCACGTCCTGCCATTGCAGGCCGCACAGCTCTCCCAGCCGCAACCCGGTGTAGGCTGTCAGCAGCACACCCAGCCCTGTCCTGTCTGGGCGGCGCAGAATGACCTGCCCCATCTGCTTCAGTTCCGGCTCGGTGAACACCTCCACAGCCTTCTGCCGCACCTTCGGCAGCGTCACATCCTCGCCGTAGCCCACACCGGCCATGCCCACGATCCGCAGCAGCAGACCGCCTACCTCCCGCACCAGCTTGGGCGAATAGTCCTCCTGTAACTGCTGGATGTAGTCGTTGATCTCCGCCGCCGTCACCTCCGCCGCCACGCGCGCTCCCAGCGCCGGCAGGATGTGGCATTGGATGTTGCGGCGGTAGCACGCCAGCGTGGAGGGCTTTACGCTCCCCTCCATGTCCTCCAAAAAGATAGCGGATAGCCGTTCCACCGTGGCGTCCCTGCGGACGTATTTCCTGCGTTCTCCCATTTTTTCAAGCACCTTTCCGTCCCCCATAGGTGCCCTGACTTCATGCAAAAAGCGCCGGCAAATGCCGACGCTTCTCTCGTGTAAACGGGCGCGAAGCCCCCGTTCATGCAGCTCGGTTTCAGGCGTGTGCATTGTGACGCTTACCGGCGCGACCTGACTTATCTCCTGCCTCAGAGGAGCCTCACAGTGACCTGTTCGCGGGGACTTTGACCCACATTCCAACTTTCACCGAAACGCCGCAGCGTTTCAGACCGGTAAGCCTATTCACTTTTCGGGGGCTACGGGTGCTATTATCATAGCCGCTGTGCCGTTTTGCAAGAGGGAGTTTGTTTCGCGGAAGGATACATTTTTGCGGCGTCCTTTGTTCGTTCCCGCAAAGCCGTATGGGAACTGCGTTCTTGCCTGTATTACATGACGTGTTCTCATGCTTTTTTAGCGAAAGTTGAACGTTTACGTATTCCCGTTTTCCGCCACCCACGTCCGCACATAGTCCACGAACAGACGGGTGGAGTTGGAAAGAGCCTTCTTGTCCTTGACACCGATGCCGATGGTACGGTAGAAATGCAGGGGCGCATGGCAGACCTTGATGGGCGTGGGGCTGTGGCGCACCATCAGCTCCGGCAGCAGGCTGATGCCCAACCCCTCCGACACCATGGCCAAGATAGTTCTGTCCTCCCGTGCGATGTACTTCACGTTGGGGCGGATGCCCATCTCGTCAAAGGCCGCCATGATCTCGTAGTCGTCGCCCTCCTCCAGCTGGATGAACGGCTCCTCCGCCAGCGCGGACACGGGGAACGGGTCACGGTCGGCGTAGGGGTGGTCGCAGGGGACGATGACCTGCAATTCATCACGGTGCAGGGCGTAGGTCTGCAAGCGCTTCACCGACGGCAGACGCAGAAAGCCGCAGTCCACTGTTCCGTTGACGATCCAGCCCTCGATCTGGTCGTAGAAGTCGCCGGTGACGACTTCAAACTCGATATTAGGGTACACCTTCCCGAAGCTCTTGAGGATGCGGGGCAGCCACTGGGCGGACACGCTGGAGAACGTGGCGATCTTCACCAAGCCGCTGTCCATGTCCTTCAGCCCCTCCACCGTCTGCATCAGGGAGTGGTGGGCGGCGCACAGCTTTTCGATCTTGGGCAGCACCGCCCGTCCGTCCGCCGTCAGCACCACGCCGCCGCGGTTGCGGCTCAACAGCTTCACGCCCAGCTCGTTTTCCAGCGAGTTGATGGCGTGGCTGATGCCGGACTGGGTGAAGTTCATGGCCTCCGCCGCCTTGGAAAAGCTGCCGCAGGAGACGGTTTTCAGAAAGACCTGATATTTGGAAATACTCATGGCGCACCTCATTTCGAGGAGCATTATACTATACAAGTCCTCATGTTTTCAAGAACAAAGATGCGCTTCACAAACACTATTCGACCTGCTATGATAAGGACATGGTTCAGCCAACCATACTTTTACTTTTCTTTTCCATGAGGAACACCACCTCAAAGCAGCACCGGCAGCGTGTGGGTAACGCCGCCGGTGTTGTTTTTATTCGTTCAGCTTCTGTTCCTCGTCGTGGATGAACATGATGAGGAAGCTGACGGTCAGCAGCCCGCAGGACAGCCAGATCGTCCCCGCGCCCCAATGGAGCGTGGCGGTGCTGCCGACGCCCGCGCCCAGCGCGAACAGCAGCACCACGCCGAAATACGTCAGCGCCTTGTGGAGTATTTCCTTATCCCCCGTATGGAAGTAGGCGCACAGCGCCTCCGTTCCGCTGCGCATATTGCCGATGCACATGGTGCTGGCGTAGGCGTGGCCCCGCACCTTGCGGAAGGTCTGCACCTGCATGGCGCACACGAAGGACACCACGGCGTTGGCGGTGGTGTTCAGCGTTTCCGGCAGGAAGCCCACCGCCGCCAGCAGCACGATCTCCGCCAGAATGATAAGCTGCCGCCAGTGTACCTTCTCCATCCGCTTGAAGTGCCGGTGGACGCACTCCGCGATGTAGATACCCAGCAGGAACGCCAGCACGGGGACTAAGTAGCGCAGCGCCTGTCCCCAGTCTCCCTCGAATAGATGCGTACTCAGCAGCACGATGTTGCCAGTCTGGGCGTTGGCAAACACCTTGCCCCGGCAGCAGTAGGTATAGGCGTCCTGCAGGCCGCCGGATAGGATGATGAAAAAGGCCGTCAGCATGGAATCGGACATCTGCCCGTGATGCTTTTGCAGGAAAGTCATGTGCGATGCCGCCTCACTTTGCCACCGGTGCGTCCGGCCAGTAGATGACGTAGCACTCCTGCATCTCACCCATATAGAAGAAGATGTTTTCGCCCATCTCGATGTGCTCCCCAAAGGTCAGGTCGGGCACGAACAGCCGTCCGCTGGTGCGCTTGGGCCCCTTGATGGTAAAGCCCTCCGCTGTGGGGTGCTGCCGCAGCTCGTTGGCCGCTTCCTCCAGTCCGGGGAAGTGCAGCGTCCGTTCCAGCTCCGCCAGCTGTGTCGCGCCGTTGATATAGACCAGGTGATTTTCGTCCTTGAACCAGTTGATACGCATGATACGTCCTCCTTGGTGGTGATGGAGGTAGTATAGCACAGCGTATGAAATTTGTCACGCGATTGAAAAGCGGCAGGTGCGCGGATTGCGTACCTGCCGTTTTTTGGGTATTCTGTT
>UMHE01039760.1_pt1 | contig 14443 bp, 11 predicted proteins | sample 1965451 | NCBI WGS metagenome assembly UMHE01 (sample SAMEA4836090, study PRJEB28245) | human gut metagenome | biome: gut microbiome; material: fecal sample | place: Denmark | collected 2008 | reverse complement strand
AGATACAAATAAAATCTGAGAAACTCACTCCTTTTGGAGGAATATCAGTTCAAATCAAATTCAGTAATGAGAGGATGTGTACACGCAAAGAAGGACGTTGAAAGGCTTAGTTGCGGATTTGAGGATTAATAGATATACCAATAAAGGAAGTTTAATTTTAGTTATCTTCCATACACACGACATATCCCTATGAAATGTCCATTAGAGAAATCTAAATGAAAGGTTGATAGACTTTTGCCATCGAGCAACACGTCTACACAGTATTTCCCATCATCCTCAGACTCGCGAAGTCTAAACTTTGGAACGACATGTTTTTCAATGCACCAATTGAAATCTTGTTGTATAGATTCGATAAATTCCTCTTCATCATCCGTTTGGTAAGTCGTTATACCATTCTTAATTTCTTTGTATTCAAAAGATGGGTATGTCCAGGCAGCTACAATGCGTAATGGTTCTGCATCATAGTGCTTCCATGCATTAGCTAAATACTCGGCTGTTCCTTTTTTGAAATTGTCTGATGAATCTTCGGTTATTGAACCGAGTTTTCTTAAAGCATTCATAGCAGGGCGATACATAAAATCTCCTGCTAACTCCATCAATTCAGGTAGTTCGGCAGATGAGCCAGTCCGAACTCTCTTATATAGATACTCCACGCGGATATCTTCTATTTCACATTCGGGAGCATTATCCTCTCTCATTTTTTCGTTAAATATCAATCCGCATTTTTGTTCATTCACATCTTCTATGACTTCTGGTGGGACTACACCCTTTTTCTCTAGTTTTCGTACTAAATCGATTGCATTTACATTCCCCTTATCAACTGCTTCTCTTAAAATTTTCCATCCTTTCATCTCATTTTTGGGGATACCTACACCAAACAAGTATGTTTGTGCAAGATTTACGATTGCAATATCATCGCCTAATTCTGAGGCAGACTTCAGCAAATTAAAACCTTTAACAGGATTAGTCTTAACACCTCTTCCCGTTTGATAGCAAACCGCAAGGTTGGCGATTGCCTCTATATGACCTTGCTTTGCAGCTGCGGTAAAATACCTCACAGCATCCTCAGGAGATCCGAGCGTTTGACCACGCATGATAGCATCACCTAAATTAAAGGCAGCTTGCGGATATCCCATTTCCGCAGATGCCTGCAAGAGGGTATAACCATCGCCTGTGTTTCCCTGTTCAAACAACTTTATGGCTCTATCATAAAGTTCTTCTGGTGAGCCTTCGAGATTTGATTTTTTTTGGAAGAATTTAAGTCTTCCTATTAGATTAAATTTCATATATTGAGTTTTTGATGTTTACATATACGCTACAATATAGCAATTTTTTAATGTGTGTATTAGCTCGCTTCTGCCGTGATTTGATTTCAAAATTTCAAATAGTTCCTCATCCAAATACGCATATTCTATCTCGCGCTTCATTTTGCCTATGGATGCAGACTCTCCGGGGCGAGCAAGTTTTTCTATTGCTTCCAACGTATGCAAAGGCTTAAAATGCCAAAAGGGCTCCTTCTTCAAGTGCCAGAATGGAGTCCATACAGTTGGAGCCTTAGTTCCTATATATTTACGCCAATTGTATTCAAACGATACCCTTATAGTATCGTCCAGATTTATCTGATTATTCAAGATATAACCACACCGAACAAGTTCCATAATGCTAATCAGCAAAATGGCCTTATTCGGGAATCTTCGCCCACCTTCAATCTTTACATGAAGATGGGCGAATTCATTCTTGTATGTTGTTAAGCTACTCAGCATCAGATGGAATGTCTGTCAGAGGAAGGGATTCTTTGTTGTTATTGGGTAAATCTTGAAGAATATCTACAAAGACAAAGGGTGAGTTGAATAGCATCTTTTCATTATCCCATTTGTCTTGAAGATATATCAGTCCGGTATTGGCATATGCTTCCATTTCTCGGATAAGCATAGTCACAAAGTTTGAAACATTTTCCTCAGAGCTATTCTCTAGAGACAACCAGTTCCAAGAGAAATTATCAAACTTCTCTGTACGATTTAACAAGGTCATCAAGATAAAGTCTCGAATTGGAGTCGGCTTCCAATGTGATATGTCAGCAAACTCCACTTTCTTGTCATCGTTTGTCAGTGGTGTTTTTTTACCCAATCTCAAACCAATGATGTAGGCGTACATGAAGGTCTGGTAAAAAGCTCCAAAGGTGGAAAAATCACCTTTACCAGTCAAGTCTCCCTTTGTAGAGATACGCTCCATTAGTGGCTTGAATTTCTCGCTATATCTAGGCTTTCTTCCGAAGATAGCCTCTCTTAATTCTTGATGGTTCATATCTTATTCGAAATAACATTTGTGTGACGTTACGAGGCCTGTAGTATCAGCGCGCTCTTCAATTACATTGACGTAGAATGTGCCAGGAATCTTACCACGCTTCATGTCTTCAAGGATTCTTCTTCCAAAGGGTGTAAGCAAATCCTTGGCATTAGGGTCATACAGTTCCTTTATCATGATGATACTTTGGCCAAATACGCCAGGAGCAACTCTAAAGAAATTGTTGACGAAGTTCTCGCCAAATTCAGAGAAAGGAGCATCAGAGATAAATGGATAATCGAATTTCTTCTCATCTCCAATCTTTGATGAAATGATAGCCATCACAATAGCAAGCTGTTTCATGCGTTGGAAACCTGTACCAAGACCCGTTATTTCTCCATTTTGGACATCGCGAATAGATACATTTACCACATCATGGTTACGTTCGAAACGTAATTGACCACCAGAAGACTGGTTTCCTGATGTTAAGGCTGCATACTTCTCGTTAGCCTGTTCTGCTAAAGCCTTAATAGTACGGTCGTATATGTCATCTTTTGTCTGAACTATGATGGCATTAATTTTCTTCATTAAGTCCGCAAAATCTTCATATTTTTGGACAGACAAATCCTTCTTGTATGAATCCAATTTTTGGTTGATTGCATCTAATGAATTCTTCCATGTGGCAACCATACGTTGCTTACTGATGATTTCCTGCTCCTTGGAAGATATTGTAGAGTTTACGACATCGTAGTCGCGTATGATTGCTTTATCATTGAAAGCAGAATTATCCGCATTACCACCCGCATTATTCAATTCGATAAAAATTTCTTCTTTCTTAGCTTCTAAAGCTTCAAGATTCTCTTTTTCAGCATCGAGCGAATCTTTTAGTTGTTCGATTTTTGATTCCACTTGCGGAATGCTGCGTGAATATGAACTGGCAGATTTCTGCAATGTGCCATAGAAATGACCAAAATCATTTCTATTTGTGCTAACCTTCTTAGGACGATCAAGAATCAGTTTTATATGCTCCCATGCAGCAGAGTGCTTTGCTGCAGGCTGCCCACATACTTCGCATACCTCATTTTTTAGCATACGCTCTAACGATGAACTATCAGGAGAACCTTCAGGTAACATTATAACCAATGCTCCATCATTATTCATTTGCGCCAAATCGCCAATGTGTTTTTCTCGTCTTGCATCAAAGGTGTCAAGTTCTTCTTCCAATCCCATGAGCAACCAAGGATTCTCTTCATCGAAGATTTTCTTTGTGATCGACGTCTCAATTCTCTCTATCTCAGCCTTTTTATTGTCAATTTTAATGCGAATATTATCTAACTGCGAACGAATTTCTATTCTTTTGCTTGAATTACCAATGTATGCATCAAGTTCTTCTTTCTTCCTTTTTGCTGCATTAAGTTCATCCGTAGCGTTTTCAATTTCTGCAAAGGTACGCTCTATGTTTGCAACCAGACTATTACGTCTATCTTTATCTCTTTTGCGTTCAGTATCGAACTTAGAATTTTCGGAATCTTGTATTTGAAAAAGGGTGTAAGCTTTCTGTGCCATCTTCTTAGAGATGTCACATATACCCTTCAGTACAGAAATCCCTGCTAGTGTATCGATGGTGTCCGCCAATGCCTTTTTTGAGGATAAATCAACCAGTCTATCCATAGACTCTCCCTGCAACAACGCATAGTTACGCAACGCAAGGGGGATGAACACCTTATTGACGATATCCATTTGCTCATCTTTGTCAAGGATGGGAGTATCTCCGTTGTTCACAGTCTCAATGACGTTCATCCGAGACTCCTCATGAATCAATTCCCCATTCTTGTTAAAGAACAGGGCATACTTCTCCATAGTATACTTTGTTCCCCCATTGGTAAAGACAACTCTGAAGCCTACCTTGAACTCCTTGTCTTCGACTTTGGCCTTGCCTGATGCCATTTTGAATAATGACTCATTAGCATCAACAAAGGCCTTGATATCTGAATCGTACACTTGGTCGCGAAGCAACCACATGAAGCCGTTGTAAAACTTTGACTTACCCATATTGTTATCGGCATTGACAATGTTTATACCCGGCTTAAACTTGTACTCATTGTGTTCGTAACTTCCATAGTAGTTATAGAAGTTCTCGAACGCAACGGAATTGATGATTGTTGCCATATTTATAAATTAAATATTTTTTTTATGTTTTTGAATAGTGCATCATCCGACGTGTGTCGAATTTGCCCTTCTATGATACTTTGCACTACAGTGATTTCTGGGTGCTGAGAAGAGGATTCATAATCCTCCTGAATCTCTGCATCTGGAGAAACTCCTAGAAGTTCCTTCATTTGCGGAGAATCGAGAATTTCTTTGAAAATTTCTTTACCATCCATATTTAATAGTTTTTTATTGTGAAATATCTTCTAATAATTCAGACCAAATTATGCCAAAATGATGGGCTATATCATTAAGTACCTCAAACGCTCCATTGTTGGCATGACTGTTCATTGACAATTCTGCAAAATACGCAACACGTTTCAGTTCGGATTTTACTAAATTGCGCTCCATTCTGCCAAAGCTATCTTCTCTGTTTATAGTCGCAGGAATTACCACTATGTCGTAAATGTAGCTAAACATCTTGTCTGGGTGGTTACGCAGCAAACGACCACGACGCTGGATAAACTCTCGTGGGTTTCCTGTGCTAGATGTAAATATACCTTTTTCTGCTCTAGGCACATCAACACCTTCATCCAAACACTTCATAGCGAACAATATGTCTAATGAACCATCTGCAAACGATTTCAGCAATACAGATCGCTTATCCTTTGAATCTTTTCCGGTAAAAGTGTTGCAACGCTTTTGTGGATATAATGATTTTGTCTCGTCAAGAAGTTTTTGGATAAATGTCATATCATCTTCTTCTGTCAAAGAAACCTCATCATCTATGCCCATTCTTTCATATTTACCCTGAGGCGCATACACGAATGTATATCTCAAATCTTGGGCTCCAATTTCAGAGATAATCTCACGAAAAACTCGGAGCTTGTCGTCACATTTGTGTATGATACGTTTTCTGTTCATCAGAAGTTTTTCAGCCTCTTGCTTGTCTTTGAAGCGTTTCTTTTCACTATCCCATAACAAAGCAAGCTTCTTAGTGAGATAAGAATACAATTCCATCTCATCGTCATTCAAGTATGCCAGTTTAGGATAATAATAGTACTTGCACAATCTTCCCTCACTGATAGCCTTGCTCATAGGAAAAGAATACACATAAGGGTAGTTATCATTGAAAAATGACGCTATATCTTTACTTCCTTCTTCGTCGTATATTCGTTCTGGTGTAGCAGACAAAGCTATTCTTCTTTTTACAGTAAGATTGCGGAAGCATTCTTTGATAGATTTACCTCCGATATTGTGTGCCTCGTCTGCTATGAGTATCATATTCTCAGACAAGACAGGCAGAAGATACTGAAAATCTTTGTTTACAAAAGAATCATACGTTGATACAATTGCGTAGTTCACAATCTTCTTCCTCTTAATTTTCTGAGATATGTCCATTAGCTCTTTTCTCCAAGAAGGATTCAAAGATGATACATTTATTGATTTCCTGAAGTTGAACCCTTTGAGTTCCTCCTGCCATTGTGACACCAAATCTAGAGATGGCACGAGTATTAGCAAGTTGTAAAATTTGTCTTCGTTATATTCATGTAGGGCACAGTTTAGCGAGGTAACAGTTTTACCTGTACCTGTTGCCATTGCAAAAATTCCCTGTTTACCATTGCGAACCCAAGCCTGATATGCTTCCTCCTGATAAGGTCGTGCTCCATCTTTGTACTTCGTTGGGAAGTGTGGAACATCATATGAGGACGACTTTAGCTGAGTGTTATATGTTGCCAAAAACTCCCGTTCCTTAAGAAGAAGATTTTCCGGATCTTGGTTCGGATAACTCGTCATTATCTCCGTACAAAAAAGTTTGGCATCATATATTTTCACACCTTCACTTTCGCCATTCCATACTTTGTGGAAATGTTGTTCCAAATATTGTACTTTTTCTCTGCTATCGTCACCTTTCCATGAACAGGTACATTCCACTGTTTCCAGATTTCCTAAAATAGCGGATGCTGTCAAATTCATAGAACCGGTAAAATGTATCTTATTGCCATTCTCATCGGTAAAGATTCCATATTTCTCGTGAGGTAATCCGCCATCTGTCAAAACTACAATTTTCACATTTACCCTATTGGTAGTGATTAGATAAGCAAGACATTTGAAGAAATGTTCATCTCGTTGGTCAAATGTATTTTTCAAGTGAGTAAATGACTTCACCAACTCTTCATCAAATTTTTCATCATATTCTCCTTTCAGAAGGGCATAGTCATCCATGCTTATATACTTGTTGATATACAGATTCATCCTGCCATTATTAGCGATGAATTGAGCCATTCCAAGCGAAAGCACATTGAAACTGGCTGAACTAAAGTAGCCCAAGCCCAAATCCAACCTGACACTGTTGCAAAGTGCTTGTAAACAGAACTCTATTGGCCTGTGTGCATCAGATTTGGAATATATATGCTGAAAAGTTTTGTCTGCTAACATATCTACAATAATTTACATAGTTCGATGTACATTTTTTCCTGACATGATGAAAGGTTGCCTTCTGAGAAATCGGACTTTGACTTCTCAAACCAAAGACACAGTATCTTTTCTTGCGAATTGACATCTCTGGGCTTTCTACCATAATTCTGTAGGAATAATTTAAACTTTCTATAAAATTCATTCCACTCATTATCTTGCCTTGTAGTGGGGTATCCCTTGTATTGCTCTTGTATGCGTTTTATCTCTTCTTGCTGCTCTTCACTTAGATCATCACTTGTAAGGACACGTCTCCACCAACGGTAAAGGCTATCTTCATCTGAATCACTAGAATTACTGAATGGAAAATGCATATTATCTCTCAGAAATATTTCCATGTCATTGACTCTAAGAGCAAAACTTCTTCTTTTCTCAGGTATATTATACCATGCCGCATAAGTTTTGTCCTTTAAACCATATAAACCTCCATTGAATTGTACAAACTGGTCGCCACTTGCCATTGTTGAACGAATACTATTTTCGGAACTGTCTCTGTACTGCTGAACATGCGCAACAATATCAGTAACATATTGTGGTTCATCAAACTTGGAAAGATACTGCACAATAATATCTCGGATACTGCCGAACTTTACATGATTCCATTCTAACAGACCTACGAGATTGGCAGTTCCGACCATACAGATACGAGGGTCATTCCCAATGAGCGTTTTAATGCTAGACGAAGACTTATATCTATTGGGACAAACTTCTTCTAATTTGGTGAACACATCGTCAATATTCATGGGATTTCCATTCTCATGTAAAATACCATAGATAATATCGGTCGCATTAGCCACTTTCTTTCCCTCCAATGTAAATTGGAAACAATCATTGGGTATTTTCCCAAATTCTTGAATTAGTATGTGAGATAGTATATCTGACACAGCAGTCACCTTGTCAGAGTCGAAATCATTCCAAGCCATAAAGAAAGTGTCGATTGCCAATTGTTCTGCATCGGCCGCTATATCTTCTGTCAAGTTTTCCTCTATTTCATCTATCAATTCAGGTAAATCATTGAAACAAAATGCTTCAGCATATTCTCGTTTTACTAAATAAGTATTCGACCATTTTTGCCTAGATCTTGTTGGTAGGCTCATTGGCTCGCGACCAACTACTGCATACTCAGTCTCAAAAACAATGCTCAAAATGAGGTGGCAAAATTCTAGAGACAGATTACACTTTTCTTCGGCGACATAAGGCTTAATCGTGCTTAATTCCAACATATTCTTATCAGAGATCGCATCCAAAATGTACCCCCATTCGTTCTTGTCAGAGATTATCTTTGAATATATTGTAGAGGATTCTAATTCTTCACTATCAATCTCATGCAAACGTTTTATGGCCTTAACACACAATTGACGGCATCTTTCTCTACTGAGATTATTCTCTTCTGCCAATTCGTCCAAAGATTTCTTCTCGTTGTCTGCAAAAATAGAACAACATGAGTTAAGTATTCTCCATTCTCTACCTTTCTGCCTTTTTATCCAGTTTCCTACTAAATGAAACATCGGCAGATGTCCTTTGGCACTAAGGTACTGATAAGCAAAATCATCCCAACAATTAGCATAAGACAACTGATATTGCATTAACTGCAGCTTTTCCGGTGATATTTCAACAGCAGACATAGCTTCAGATGCTAATTCTTTCAGTTTGATGATAACAGAAGCTATTTCTTCTTCTGTTTTTCGGCCGATATTTTTAAGGCTCTTAATATCTTTATCTTTATGAACGAAATCCTCAATAAAGTCGCCATGATCATGATAATTATTGATACCATTTCTAGCTCTTACAGACAATTCCGAAGTCAGTTCATTGAGAGCATGTCCCAGCATTGCATACTGGGTATCGCCAATCATATCCTTAAGAGTGCATTTCTTTTCAGACTCTTTTTTCTGTATCTCCTCTGATACAGCATCAACTACTTTCTGAATTGATTCAGAAGTATTTTCAAAGTTTCCGAGCGTGTTGACTACGTGGTCGATCAACGCAGGTCTTATCTGATTAAAATCATGTACGGACTTTCTGCCAAAATTTCTTATGCGCAATAATTTCTCATCATCTGCGAATAAGTAATTAACATAAAAATCTTGGACATCTATCGAACTAATGCCGTTCTTAGTGCGAACTGGTACCTTTGATAATTGACGATCCAAGAAAATATTAAATGGCTCAAATTCTTCATCAGTCAATGTGCTAAGCACTACTACAAACTTTTTGTAAATAGTGTTATTTAAAGATATAGCATTGTTATCGATGGGGACTATAGTACTTCTTGTATTTTGCTTAGCCTCCACATACGACACAGGGCTTTCTTCAACTAAAACAGTCTGCGCATTAGCATTAGTATTGTACTCGTCATTATATGACATAACTTCGTTGTTTATGGTATTATTAGACAAGTCTTCACTACCAGAATAAAGTTTGATAAAGGCATTCTCATATTCTTCTATAAATTGAGTTATAGCATATATGTTGTCTTCAGTAATATATGCTCTAGTCGATAAGTACTTCTTAGAACTAAATATATAGTCTAACAAAAAGCACTTTGCCCCTAGTCGGGATATAAACTCTTTTACCCGAATTTCTGCAGAAGAAAGAATAGATTCCAATAGTATATATGGACGATTGTCATCATTAAATAAACAATCCTCCATCTGCTCAATTCCGCAAAGAGCATTATAAATCATTACATCCTCATATAGACTCTTGATTTCAGATATAACATCACAAGAATCATATGAGAAATCATTTATATTTAGTTCATTAAAATGTGCCTTAGGCTTAAGCGCAGAATAAGCTTCTGCGGATATATAACCCGCAGTCATTATTTTATAGAAGCTAATATTCTTTGCTTTTAGCATATTTCGTTTAATCCCAATTCAATTTTGTCAAATAAATAATCAAATCCCACAAGATTTGGATTATCCTTTACGTCTTGCATTATTTTTTCTAGTCCATCATCCAAGTGAAGCTTAAAATATCTAGGCAAATCTTTATCCGACATGCGAATATTATAGTGCTTGCACATGATGGACGCATATACTGGATATAAATTACCGAAAAGCACATTTTTCGAATATTCTTTTCCGCCAGAGTCTTTTATATCCAAAGGCGAGAACTTGACACCACTTTGTAAAGAGCAGGCAATTGCAATTCGTGCTATCACATTCTCTGCACCTAAGCCGAATTTTCTAGTTAAGACAGTTACAGCTTCCTTATTCTTGATGCTTGTTTTTATCTGTGTAAACATAAATTTATACTTTTATAAAGTCATCTACAGGCACTTGCTTGAAATATGAATGAGTTGTATCATTTTCAATCAAGTAAGTCGCATTGATTAGCGGTTTCATTATTTCGTATTCTTCTGGTGTAAGTTCTTTATATAGCAGAGGAAATAACACCACTTGCTTAGATATTTGGGGATAGAACTCCGTTATAATCTTCGCAGCATGGCTTTTATCAAATTTTTGCAACGGAGAATCTATGAACACTGGGAACTGTATACCACTTTCATCGACCAAAGCCTTCAAGATAGATGTCGCGTATAATTGTTGCTCTCCTTTCGACAACGAATCTTTATTGATATGTGTATCATCAGTTGTGTACAATTCTATGTCCATGTCTTCGCCATTTATTACGACTTCTACTCTGCCAATAAAATCTTCCTTATGCATAAGGCTATTCAATACCGACTTAATCCTACGCTCTAAGGAATACTTCTTCTCCTGTTTTAATGAAACTAAAAATGTTGACAATTCATCTATAAGCGTGGCTGCTACTTGGTCTTTCTTTGTATCATTATCATCTAAGCTGACCTTTTTGCTAAGCTCGCTTACCTGCTTGCAAATTGTTGCCATTTCTTGATTCAGAGTACCAAATTCTTCGTGCATTTGACGTAACTCCAAATCCTTCTTTTCGATTAGTTCTTCTAACTGATTTTTTTCAGTACGCAAACGTTTGATTAGTTCGTCACTCTCTTTGCTGTTAATATTTGACAGACGGCGAGAATTACGTTCTAAGATTTGCTTATTCTTACGATAATCATCAGTCAACCTAGCAAATTCTGACTTATATGTACTTGTAATGTTACCATATATAGCCATAAACTCTTCATAATCGTTTTCGGATAGAACGAGTAGAGTTTCATCAGCGGAAATATCTTCCTTGTACTTTGCCAATATATCCTGAATCCCCTCTTGGAGTTGCAAAGACAAATCTTTTTCTATTGGCAATTTGGTCAACATAAGCAGCATTTCGGATGTGATTTCTGATACGATAATATTACGGCTATGCTGGTTGTTCGCTAGCTCACGTTTCTTATAGTCATTCTCAAGCTGTACCTTTGTTTCATTTAAAAGTCTTCCCGTTATTGCAATGGGCGCATAGTCCATAAACAGCTTGAGAGATTTCTTATACTCTACATCCTTTGCCTTTAGTGTACTAATTAGAGCTTCTAGCCTAGCTATCTCAGACGTTGTGGTGCTTTGTCCTTCACGCATAAGCTGCAACTGATAATCTGAGTCCTTTTCTCTCAGGCCTTTCAGCTCAGACTCGATGTTAGTGACCTTGTCCTTATTTTCATTTATCTTTTCAGATAGAGACTCTTGACGATCTAACAGTTTTTGAAGTTTTTCTCTTCCTTCTATATCTGAAGATTTGCGACGAAAACGAAGACGTACATTTTCCAGATTCTTCTTTAAATCTTCATACTTTCTTACGCCTAAAACTTCGTTATAAGCTGAACATAGTTTACGACGATCGCTAGCACTGCCAGTTTCCGCCAATGCTACAATCTGTTCTGAATCAAAGAAGAAGAATCGTGCAATATCCTTGTTTAAAATAAAATCGTTAATGAATACATCCGGACCTATTTCATTTGTCAACTCATTCTTTGCACCATCTATCAAAATATCAACAGACTCTTTGTCTTGAATTATATCATACGATCGTGAAATTTTTATAGAAGTACATGGTAAAGAAGGAATTACGACTTCTGCAAATTCAATTGTGACAGAATATGTTGTAAGAGCTTTTAGCTGCTCTGTTTCTGGTGTATATCCTTTCTTCTTTATTGCAAGACGCACTTCATCACTTAGCACAGTCTCAGCTTCGGATAACACGTCGTTATTCATATTGCTTCGCAAAAACGAGTTGTATCCGTTACTGTTTATATCCTTGCGAACTTCTACCTCGACCTCGGTCATTAACTTTCCATACAAGCACCATATAAGAGAATGTAAGAAAGTCGTTTTGCCAAAGCCGTTTTCTCCGGATATAAGCATTATGTTCTTTTCTTGTGAATTCGAAAAAGACAGCGTATTTACTCCTTTGTAAAGGCGGTAATTATTCAATGTAATACTTCTGATTATCATATATTTCCCTCCTTTACGTAAGTTTCAAGACGAGCTTCCAAATCTGTTGCCAGACCATATTTGCGCATAAGTAGTACCTTGTTTTTTTGCAAAGCTAGCAATTCTTGTATTAACTGATAATGATTATGGTTGTTTAAACATGCCTTTTCTAAAAGCAGGCGCTCTTGAAGTCCTATGGTTGTATTCGGTATATTATAGCCATAGACTTCATTATATATATCATTGACTGTGGTTGTGAAGTTGCCATCACGATACCAAATCACCTGTATAGCTATCAGTTCTTGATTTGTTATCAAATCTATGCTTGAACGGTAATCTTGTGTTTCTTTTTGAACCGTGAGCAACTCTCTTAACAACTGAATGCGATAATCCATTGTATAGTTACCCATCTTGTGACCGCTTTCGTCTACCGCCCATTGTCCGTTACGCCTTGTTTCACATCGATAATCGGACACATTGCGATTAGCTATCAGACGATCGCGAAAATCCAATAAAGGCTTCATCCATTCCACGCCATTTTTTATCAATGCAGACATGGATTTATCTTCTTTAACGACTGTACATATCCAACAGCCAAAACGACTTTGACCGCATGAGCGATGACTATCATCCGTTACCACGGTAGGACATTCATAGTCATCTGCTGACGCATCAAGATATATTTTAAAAAGAATTTGATTGTCAAATCCCCATGGCGAAGGAATCGCATTTATTATCCACCACACCTCTTCCAACATTAACTCCTTTATAGGCGCATATGTATAGGTGTTAGGGTTAAGTGGATGCTTTGACAAACGATGTCCTTTAATCTCATGTCTTCGAATAGAACGTTCGCGCTGCTGGCTCTCTGACAAACGAGTACCAACAAGAACAATAGCTTCTCCATCAGCAGCCACTTGATCCGTTATAAACTTAGATGTAGGCTTAATCTTCATTTTTTCCGTACAGAAACGGAACGAATTATTAGGAGCGGGGTAGCCCTTTCCTATAACGCAACACCAAAATGTGTCTTCCAATTCAGGAGTTGTCGTTGCGACTGTTATTGGCATCTCTTGCTCTTTTGCAGCTTTGCGTATTGCATCCAGCACAACTGTAACATACTCCTCAATTACAGGGTTTTCCACCATTGTGTCATTGCAAACGACATACACTTGTCTCGTCAATCGATGACCTTCTTCCTTCAACTGCTGCAATGCAAGCCAAGTCAACGTGAGAAGAACTGTTGAGTCCTTTCCCCCGCTGAAGCCAATAATCCAAGGGCGATTACACCTATCTTCCTCTAAGTATTGGTCTTTTAATTCTTCAATAATATCATTGATACGTTTGGATATTTTCATTATGACCTTAATTCCGCAACACTTACAACTTAAACTTTTTAAGTACCTGAGCAACAAAAAGTCGCCCAGGATTTTGCCTTGTCGAAGAATTCACTTATCTTAGTGTTGCAAACAAACAAGAGAATTCAACGATAGACGTGGGTAAGGGGATACAGCCACATACCATCCTGCATCATCAGGTTTTTTAAGCCCTTCATTAGGCTTTTTGGAAGCCATTTTCTTAGCGTTTTCTTCACTTTTTCCCATGGCTTCGCCGTCGTCCCCTGCAATAGTGGACGTATCCTGTGGCTGTATATTTGTCTCTTTCATCATGCGAATCAAGTTCGTTTTTGACGTCGGTCATCTGAATCTCTACATAAGAGACACAGAAAAACCGAAAACTTTCGTTCAATCAACGACTTAGGAAATCATGTACGAAAAGAATAGTGAAAAATTGTTGATATTCGTAGAATGTTATTAATTTTTTAACACGCATAATTTGCTAGTTTCCAACATTTTTCTTACTTTTGCAGGAAGATTCTGTGTCTCTTATGTAAAGATTCAGAAAATTGGTTCATTTTACAAAAATCCATTTTTTTATTTTTTTGTGGCTTATAGGACTGCCAGTATTTTGGCGTTGGCATCATCCACTTCTGAACTTTTGATGGAGCGGAGATAGATTTGTGTGGTGGATTCGGAGTGATGTCCTAATGCCTCACTGATGACGGAAATAGAGATATTGTTGTCTCTTGACGCCGTTGCTCAGGAATGGCGGGCAACATAGAGAGTGAGCTTGCCCTTGATTCCTATCTTAGTACCTAACTTCCTGAAATGGTAGGAGATACGGGA
>UMHE01046672.1_pt1 | contig 14453 bp, 10 predicted proteins | sample 1965451 | NCBI WGS metagenome assembly UMHE01 (sample SAMEA4836090, study PRJEB28245) | human gut metagenome | biome: gut microbiome; material: fecal sample | place: Denmark | collected 2008 | reverse complement strand
AGCCGGACGGCAGCCGTCACCCCTTCGACACCTTCATCTGCGCCAAGACCCCGGCCGGCCGCTGGGGCGACCCGGAGGATATGGTGGGCCCCTGCGTGTTCCTGGCCAGCCATGCTTCTGACTTCGTCAACGGCCAGATCCTGTACGCCGATGGCGGCATCCTGGCTTACATCGGCCGTCAGCCCAAGTAACTCCGTCCTTTAAAACAAACAGAAAGCCGCCCGGAAACGTTCTCAGACGCTTCCGGGCGGCTTTTCTTGTGGTCGAGCAGAGCTGGACAAATCCGAACTATTTCCTGCCAATTCATCGGCAGCCAAAGTATCCTCGAAGCGGACGGTTTGAGAGCCGTCTTTATAATTGAACGTGATCAGCATTCTGTCATCGTAGAGGAAAATGGCGTTCACAAAGATCTCAATCAGTGCCTTGCGCTGCTTTTGCTGCGATACATCGAACTTTCTGAATTTCATCAACCAGAATCGGATGAAGTCAGCATTAAAGGAAGGCTTTCTTAGCTTTTCGTCAGCAATTTTGGCGGTCAGTTCATCCTTTTGCGCTTCCAGCGCATCCAAACGCTCTTTGGTCGTCCGTGTGAACAAGCCTTCCTCGATTGCTTTCATCAGGTTGTCCAGTTTTCGGTTCACTTCCCGGAGCTGTTTTTCCAGCAGAGGGATCGCGGTATTCTCCTGATTTTGGAAATCCATGACCAGCTGAACGATTCGTTCAATCACTGCATCATCCTGAATCAGCTTCATCGTCTCCTGAACGACCAGATTTTCCAACCACTCCTTCTGTACGGTTTTCTTGTTACAGCCTTTCTTCTTTTTGGCAGTGGCACATTTATAATAATAGTAGGTTCGCCCGGTAGCACTTGTTGCGCTCTCGCCGAACATCAATGCCCCGCACTTACCGCAGAACAGCTTTGTGGTCAACAAATATTCCTCATCTGCCTTTCCGCGAGCCGGAGCACGTTTGTTTTTCTCCATACGTTTTTGCACACGGTCAAACAAATCCTTGGGAACGATGGCTGGAATTGCATCCGGGACAACGGTATCCCGGAAAGAAAGTTCTCCAATATAGCGGCGGTTCTTTAACATGGTGTTCATGCTGCTGCACGTCAGCTTTCCACCCAGCATATTACGAACCCCTTTTTCGTTGAGGTAGTTCATGATCTCAACGATTTTTTCACCGTTGTCGTACCGCTGAAAAGCCTCCAATACAAGCGGTGAAATCAGCGGGTCGATGCGATAGAACTTATCTGCGTCGATTTTATAGCCAATCGTTCCTGTGCCGCCTGTGCATTTGCCTTTCAGCGCATTTTCGGTCTGGCCACGAATGACTTTTTCGGAAAGTTCCGCCGAATAGTATTCTGCCATACCCTCCAGCAGCGTCTCCACCAGAATGCCCTGCGAGCCTTCTGCAATCGGCTCCATGACCGATATCAGATGGACATTGTTCTTTTTCAGAATCATCTTGTAGTTTGCACTGTCAAAGCGATTCCGAGCGAAACGGTCAAATTTCCAAACCAAAACGATTTCAAACAACTTTTTATTGCTGTCCCGAATCATCTGTTGAAAATCCGGTCGATTGTCTGTTTTGGCAGAAAGTGCACGGTCGATATAGTGCCTGACCACTGTAATGCCGTTTCTTTCAGCATATGCTGTGCATTCCCGAATCTGGCCCTCAATGGATTCTTCACGCTGGTTGTCACTGGAATAGCGAGCGTAGATCACAGCATTCATGGAAAGCACCTCACTTTTACACATCATTGAACGAATGTACGTTTATTCAAGGCTGTTCTTCGTATAATGTATATACCATATTTTGCAAGGGAATGCAAGCTGTGTTTTTACTTGGATTCTTTGCTCTTTAATGTGCTCTTCCGATACTGCATCGGGCTCTGGCCGGTGGCCTTGGCAAAGCGGGTGGAGAAGTTACTGGCATCCCCGAAGCCTGCTTCCTGTGCGATCTCACTGATGCTGTGGTCGGTGAGCACCAGCAGCTCTTTTGCCTGTGTGATGCGGAAGTTGACCAGATAATTGTACGGCGTTGTGCCCATGTACCGCCGGAACAGGCGCAGAAAATAACTCTTGCTCATGTGCGCACTTGACAGCAGATCGGCAAGGGAAAGTTCCTGCCGGTAGTTCTTGCGCAGGGTCTCTGCCGCCTGCAGGATCAGCTGGCGGTTGGTGGTCATCTCCGCCTGCGCAAACAGGCTCTGTGCACAGAGGGCAAGCATCTCGTGCAGGGCAAGACCTGTCTGCACCATGCTGTCCACCGTGCCAAGCTCCATCTGCTCCAGAACAAGTTCAAACAATTCCTGCATCCTGACCCCGGTCAATTGGACCGGGGTCAGTTTTTTGTCCGGCAGAAGCAGCGGCTCCATGGCCGCAACACCGGCACCGTCCAGATGCACCCAGTAGTGGTGCCAGCAGCTCTGCCCCGGTGCGGTGCAGTAGCTCTGTGCCGTGCGGCAGTTGAGCAGCAGTGCCTGCCCGGTCTCCAGCACGACATGGTTCCCATCCTGCTCGATGAGACCGGCACCCCGGAGGGTGTAGAACAGGATATAGCTTTCTTTATCGGTGCGGGCGGTGGAGAACCGCTGTTGTGCATAGAATAGCCCCGCCTCGGTGCAGGAATAGGGCTGTGCACGCTCCGCTTCGCTGAGCGTCGTGCGCTTCCAGATGCTTTCCGGGGTCACATCCATGTTGTAAGTCAGCATTTTTCTCCCGCCTTTCTGCTTCCAGTATAGCGGCTTTTACCCTGTGATGCAAGAGTGGACTTTTCACAAAGAATGCGTCACCTTTGCGGATGGAATCCGCCTTTCCGGGCCGCTATACTGGTACCGGAAAGAGACAGAAGGAGGCGCACTATGCACGAAAAATTTCTCGCCATCGACATCGGCGCATCGTCCGGGCGGCATATCATCGGCTGGATGGAGGACGGGACCTTGCAGACCGAGGAAGTCTACCGCTTCCCGAACAGTGTCCGGCGGGTGGACGGCCACCTGGAATGGGACATCGACAGCCTGTTTGCCAACGTGAAACAGGGCATCAAAGCGGCTTTTGCAAAGTACCCCGCCATCAAAAGCCTGTCCATCGACACCTGGGCGGTGGACTACGTACTTTTGAAAAAGGAACAGCCCCTTTATCCGGTCTATGCTTACCGCGACGGCCGGACACAGGCCGTTCTGGATGAGGTGCACGGCATCCTCCCGTTTGAGAAGCTCTACGAGCGCACCGGCATCCAGTTTCAGCCATTCAACACGGTGTATCAGCTGTATGCGGACAAAAAAGCCGGGCGGCTGGCGCAGGCAGACGATTTCCTGATGATTCCGGAATATCTACTCTGGAAACTCTGCGGCGTCAAGGCCCGTGAGTACACCAACGCCACCTCCACCGGCCTTGTCAACGCCCAGATCAGAGAATACGACCCGGAGATCCTCTCTGCGCTGGGCTTGCCGGAAACCATGTTCCCGCCGCTGACCGCACCCGGCACGGTGCTGGGTCCGCTGAAGCCGGAGATCGCCTCCGAGGTGGGCGGGCAGACCAACGTGGTGCTGTGTGCCACCCACGACACTGCCAGCGCGGTGGAGGGCATCCCGATGGAGCAGGGGGAGGCACCGTTCCTTTCTTCCGGCACCTGGAGCCTGTTGGGTGTCAAACTGGCACAGCCGGTCACCACTCCAGAAAGCTGCAAAGCAAATTTCACAAATGAAGGCGGCGTGGGCTACATCCGCTATCTGAAAAACATCATGGGCTTGTGGATCATCCAGTGCGTGCAGAAGCAGCTGGGCATCTCCTTTGCGGAGATGGTGGAGCTGGCAAAGGCCAGCACCTACACCCGCATTTTTGATGTGAACGATGCGCGTTTCTCGGCTCCGCAGGATATGAGCGCGGAAATCAGAGCTGCCCTTGCTGAGACCGGTGCACCGCCTGCCACGGACGCTGACCTCATCAACTGCATCTATCATTCGCTGGCGTACTGCTACGGCGAAGCCTACCGTGAGATGGAAGCCGTCACCGGGCAGCACTGGGACAAGCTCTACATTGCAGGCGGCGGCGCCAAGAATGCCACCCTGAACGAGCTGACCGCCCATTATACCGGAAAACAGGTCGTGGCCCTGCCCATTGAGGCGACCGCCATCGGCAACCTGAAAATACAGATGAACATCCACTAAGGAGGACAAATTATGCTGGTTGAAACCAAAGCCCGCGTTGGCGTGTTCGCCATTGCGCTGGGTGCCTACCTGCCCCAGTTCCCGACCCTCGTGCCCGAATTTGAGCAGCAGTACGCTGCCTTCAAAAAGACCATCCCGGACACCGTGGAGGTCATCGACGGCGGCATCGTCACCACCAAAGAGCTGTCCATGGCGGCGGGTGATAAGTTCCGCGCTGCAGATGTGGACCTGGTGATCCTGCAGCTGCTGACCTACGCCACTTCCTACAACATGCTGCCTGCTGTGCGGGATCTGGATGTCCCGGTCGTGCTGGTGAACGTCCAGAAGAAGAAAGCCCCGGACTACGCCAACACCGATACGCCCACCTGGCTGGGTGAATTGTACGCCTGCGGTGCCGTGGGCGAGATGGTGGCCGATCTGGAGCGTGCCGGCAAGCGTCATGCCGTCATCACCGGTGTGGTAGAAGGCGGCGACCCGCAGGTGCAGGCCGAGATCGAGGACTGGTGCCGTGCGGCTCAGGTGCGCCGCCGTTTCCGCGACACCAATCTGGCCCAGATCGGCCGCCCGTATCCCGGTATGATGGACCTGTACATCGACGAAACGAATCTCTACAACCGGATGTGGCTGTATACCAAGCAGTTCGACTGGGAAAAGATGTGGGCCATCGCCGACAACATCACCGACGAAGCTGCCATCCGTGCCAAGGCAGAGGATATCCTGAATACCTTCGATATCGAAGGCGGCGGCACGGTGGAAAAGGTCTGGGAGATGGCAAAGTATGTCGTCGCCTTTGAGCAGTGGGTCAAGGACGAGAAGATCGCCTTCATCGCGTCGCATTACGATGGTTTTGCCAAGGGCAAGGCCGGTGTGCTGGACAGCATGCTGATCCCGGCCTTCTCCATGCTTATCAAGCAGGGCGTTGCCTGTGCCGTGGAGGGTGACATCAAGGTGGCTATGGCCATGTCCATCCTCAAGACCATTGCAGGCTGCGGCCAGCTGAGTGAGATGTACTCCATCGACTTTGACGAGGATATCTGCATCATCGGCCATTCCGGTTCCGGCGATGCCAACATTTCCGAGAAGAAGCCCACCATGAAGATCGTGCCGGTGTTCCACGGCAAGACCGGCGGCGGCTATCTGACCCAGTTCTATCCGCACCTTGGCCCCGTGACCTATCTGGGCATCACGCAGGACAAGGACGGTCACTTCAAGTTCGTGGTGGCCGAGGGCGTCAACGAGCCTGGCCCCATCTTCACCTTTGGTGACACCAACATGCGCACCCGCTTTACCTGCGGGGCACGGGAGTTCTGCAACCGCTGGAGCGAGGCAGGCCCCACCCATCACATGGCTGCTGCCACCGGCCGCCACATCGATACCATCCTGAAGGTGGCAAAGATCTTCAATATTCCGGTGGACGTCATCACCCGATAAGCTGAGAGAAAAGAGAGGTATTTTATCATGGGCATTCTGGATATTGCAATCGTCAAGGGCTACATCCGCATGTGCAACGACGGCTGGCTGCAGGGCTGGCACGAGCGCAACGGCGGCAACCTGACCTACCGTATGAAGGAAGAGGAAGTGGCCGAGTGCCGTCCCTTCTTCAATGCACAGCCCGGTGAATGGGTCAACATGGGCGTGCAGGCCGACAACCTGGCCGGGGAGTATTTCATCACCACCGGTTCCGGCAAGTTCTTCCGCAATGTGGAGCCGGACCCCATCCACAGCATCGGCATCGTGGAGATCAACGACAAGGGCGACAGCTGGCGCATCGTCTGGGGCCTGGAAGGCGGCGCAAAGCCCACTTCCGAGTTCCCCAGCCACTTCATGAACCACAGCGTCCGCAAGGCGGCCACGAACGGCGCAAACCGCGTCATCTACCATTGCCATGCCACCAATGTCATCGCTCTGACCTACATTCTGCCCCTGACCGACCGCGACTTCTCCCGTGCTTTGTGGCAGAGCGCCACCGAGTGCCCGGTGGTCTTCCCGGAAGGTGTGGGCGTCTGCCCCTGGATGGTGCCCGGCGGTGCAGACATCGCCATGGCCACCAGCGAACTGATGAAGAAATATCAGGCAGCCATTTGGGCACAGCACGGCCTGTTCGTTTCCGGCCCGGATTTTGACATCGCCTTTGGTCTGGCTCACACCATCGAGAAGAGTGCCGAGATCTATGTCAAGGTGCTGAGCATGAGTGGCGGCCTCATCCGTCAGACCATCACCGATGATGACCTGCGCGCCATCGCCCGCGACTTTGGCGTGACCCTGAACGAGGAGTTCCTCGACTGATTTTCTTAATTACAGTGATGAGCCTTTCAAGAACAAGAAACGATTGATCGATAAGAAGGAGAATAAGAGATTATGAGTGTTTTCCGCGATGATTTCCTGTGGGGCGGTGCATGTGCAGCCAACCAGTTCGAGGGTGCCTGGGACGTGGACGGCAAAGGCCCCAGCGTACCGGATATGTGTACCAACGGCTCCCACACCAGCCCGAAGTGGGTGACCACCCACATCCACCCGGACCGCCTGTACCCCAGTCATGAAGCCATCGACTTCTACCACCACTACGAAGAGGACATTGCTCTGTTTGCGGAGATGGGCTTCAAGACCTTCCGCACCTCCATCAACTGGACCCGCATCTTCCCCACTGGCATGGAGAGCGAGCCCAACGAGAAGGGCCTGGAATTTTACGACCGCGTTTTTGACTGCTGCAAGAAGCACGGCATCGAGCCGCTGGTCACCATCAGCCACTACGAGCTGCCCTACGCTCTGGTGGAAAGGTACAACGGCTGGGCCAGCCGCGAGCTAATCGACTTCTACATGAACTACTGCAAAACCATCTTCGAGCGCTACAAGGACAAAGTCAAGTACTGGCTCACCTTCAACGAGATCAACACCGGCACCATGCCCATGGGCGGCATCCTGAACACCGGCACCATCCAGGGATACGAGGGTTCCACCGCCGATGTGCCAAACGACGAGCAGGCACGCTTCCAGGCCCTGCACAACATGTTCGTGGCCAGCGCCAGGGCTGTCAAGTATGCCCACGACAACTACCCCCAGTTCAAGATGGGCTGCATGATCTGCTTCATCACCAGCTATCCCATGACCTGTGACCCCGCCGACGTGGTGGCCAACCAGAAGCAGATGCAGATCATGAACTGGTTCTGTTCCGATATGCATGTGCGCGGTGAGTATCCCTATTATATGAAGCGTTTCTTCGCCGAGCACAACATCACCATCCATCAGGAGCCGGAGGATGCCGCCATCCTGAAGGCCGGCACCGTGGACTTCTACACCTTCAGCTACTACATGTCCAACTGCGTCACCACCCACAAGGACGCCGAGGACGTGGGCGGTAATATCGCCACCGGCAAGAAGAACCCCTACCTGAAAGCCAGCGACTGGGGCTGGCAGATCGACCCCATTGGCCTGCGCTACACCCTGAACGAGATCTACGATCGCTATCATCTGCCCATGATGGTAGTGGAAAACGGCCTGGGCGCTTACGATGTGAAGAGCGAGGACGGCAAGATCCACGACAGCTACCGCATCGACTACCTGCGCCAGCACATCGAGCAGATGGCCGAGGCCGTGAAGGACGGCGTGGATCTGATGGGTTACACCCCCTGGGGCTGCATCGACCTGGTGTCTGCGTCCACAGGTGAGATGGCAAAGCGCTATGGCTTTATCTACGTCAACAAATTTGATGACGGCACCGGCGACCTGAGCCGGGAGAAGAAGGACAGCTTCTACTGGTATAAGAAAGTCATCGCCTCCAATGGCGAGGATCTCTCCTGATTTTCTGGATCATCTCTGATATCGCGCGATTGTTGTAAAACAGTTTTTCCAAAAAAATGAGATAGACGGCCCGAAAAGAGGCTGGCCTGTCTCATTTTTTAGTCGCATTCTGAAAGTGTTATGAAACAGAAACGACAAGAACAGCATCAAATTCCACCTTTTCTGTCTGGCTTCTGACCCGAAGAAGTCCTTTTCCAAATTATAACGAGACAAACTGAAAACGCATCCTTTTCTACGAAAAAAATCAGAACGATCGTATGCGTCAAACCTTAGTTGCTCCGCAATATCCTGTTGAAAAATCTGTGGGAAGAATTTGACATTTTAAGGTTGCTTTTCAACGCGCACAAAACAAAGCGATGCCCCTTGTCAGTAACAAAGGGCATCGTTGATTATAGTTTTTTAGAACAGCTGTATGGTTACTTCACTCTTCAAGCCTTGTGGCTCGGTGGGCATATACTGCCCCAGAAAATCATTCATCCGGCGGCCAAGGGTGGTGTTCACCTCGATTTCCAACAAATTCTCCCCGGTGTGCAGGGAACCGGAGATTGCATAGCGGTAAGGCGGGCAGATCCGCACACCGCAGTCGGAACCGTTGACCCGGACAATGGCACCTTCCTGTGCCGTCAGGGCCAGCACGGCGGGCCGTGCGGCCTGTGCTTCGTTCAGCGTAAAGCGGAATGCATACCGTGCCCGGCCTGCAAACGCGATGCAGCCCGGCAGACGGTGCAGAGAGACCAGTTTTTCCAGCGGGAGCGGGGCACCATATTCGGCGCAGCCAGTGTCGGCATCGGCCAGCGAAACAGTGCATGCTGTCAAATGAATGCAGTCCGCCGGAACACCGGCAGGCAGAGCCGCCACCGCCTGCACCTGCAATGCAGTCGGGTCATCCGGCACCAGAATGCAGCGGGATTCATAAGGAGCCAGTGTCAGAGCAAAGGCATCCGGTGCTGCCGTCACAACGTTGGCAAAGGCATCGTATACAAAGGCTGCACCGGGCTTTGCACCGGTCACAGTGGTGCAAAGCGGCTGCGTGCCCTCATTCGTGAAGAAGTAGACATCACCGTCTGCCTGCCGAGCGTGGTAGTATCGCAGATATGGTGCCGCTGCGCTCAGATGCAGCGCAGGGATACTGTCTGCCGTAAGGGTCTCCACCAGCGCATCCAGCGTGGTGACGACCGCATGTTTCAGTACCGGTGCCGGACCGCCTTCACAGCAGCGAATGGGCAGACCGCCCACAAAATAAACTTTGACCCCAGCATCCAGATAGCGCTGTACATTCTCCAGCAGTGCAGCAGGCAGAGCCTCGGCGTACGGGATGACCAGCGCACGGAACTGCATGCCGTTCAGGTGCAGCGCACCATCCTTCGCGGTGTCCGCTTTCAGCACCTCACAGGGCACCAGCTCATAGTCGATACCATTGCGGGCCAGCCGGGCCGCTGGTTTCTGGGTGAGCATAAACTCGCCGCTCCATTCGGCTTCGGCCTGATACAGCAGCGCCACCGGAGCCACATGGGTGCCAGACAGCACTGCGGACATCCGGTTGAGGTAGTTGGCTACCTGCCGGAATTCCGGATATTGCGGATTATGGCCGTGGGCATAGAAATGCGGCGGGCAGTCCGGGTCCGGGAAGGGTGCCGCGTTGAAGGCGTGCGGCACAAACTGATTGATGCCGCGCACCAGCATATAGTCCGACAGCCACTTGCACAGGCGGTTGCCTTCGCCCCAGCCATAGGCACCGAACAGCTCACACATGGCACGGCCTTTCTTGGCAGGGTCCAAGTGGGCCAGACTTGCCCCCAGCTTGCCCAACATATAGGTAAAAAACTCGCCGTCCCAGCCGGGGCTGTGCATGCCCTTGAACATTCCCTCATCCATACCGGGCAGCAGTTGCTGGATGACCACATCGATACCGGACATATCCTGATGCGCCATGGCGCGGTAGAAATGCCCCGCACCATAGCCCAGACGAGCCGTGGCATTGTTGTCCTCGATGGTATGGCCGATGTGCTCGCAGTGGTGGGCATGGCACCAGGCCGCCAGAACACCATCAAAGTTGTCGCTGTACAGCTGGCTGACCAGATCCATATAGGTATACTGTGCCACATGAGCGCTCTCATCGCTGCTGCGCAGGAACAACAGCGGCAGCAACGCACGGATGTTCCCGGCAGCACGGTCTGTCAGAGCCGTTCCGGCCAGCTTTCCGGCCAGCAGGTTCTCCATGCCATCCCGCCAGGGCAGGTTCATGGCGCTGTTGTGGCCGATGGCGGCATCCTCCGCCCCGTGGATGTTGCCAAGCCGCGGCTCGTCCGAGAAGAACCCGCGCAGCGTTTTGCCAAACTCCTCCCCAAAGTGGGCATAGATCGGCTCATAGACGGTATCCAGCAGTACCTTGGTCGCCGCCGAATCCAGCGGGTTCAGATAGCCTTCCGTCTGTTTCTCGCCGCCCTTGTAGCTGACAGTGATGACGTTCAGAGTCCACTGTCCATCCGGCAGGTCAAAATCCACGGCCACGCAGGGACCTTCCTTGGGGTTGCCGGGCAGCGGCTGGCCCATGGAGGAAAGCATGATCTCCCCCGTACGGGCATCTTCAAAAGTATAAACTTTGTCCGTCAGGTCGATGGTAGTAGTCGGGTCAATGGTTTCAAACGCGGTTTTGCGGCTCAGGGTCACAGCCAGGATTTTGTCACGCGGGTCGCGGAGGGCATACTTAAGAACAGCGGTCATGTTCTCCATCGGGCCGGCATAATCCAGCGTTTTGCAGCAGAGAAACTTTTTGCACAGCTCCGGGTGCTCCCGCTTGACCGCACCATCCGCAAAACCGGTGGGAAAGTGGCTGTCATCCAGGATCCACATCTCCATACCCGTGCGCTTTGCTTCGTCCAGCAGCAGGGCCAGATCCCGGAACCAGCCCGGACCGTTGAAATCCTTGTGCGGACGGGCTTCCACACAGAAGCCGCCGATGCCGCTTTCGCGGATCTTCTGCACCTCGCGGCGCAGTTCTTCTTCACTTTCTACGCCATGCACCCACAAAAAGGGATACAGAGCATTGGGGGTCTGTCCATGCAGGACATCACAAACGCTTTTCATGCTCGGGTCCTTTCCTTCCGTTTCACTCACTCTGAACATAGCACAGCACCCGTCCCTTTTGCAAGAGGCAGGTGCCATGCGGGAAATATTACGCTTTTTCGTCCGCGCTGGTCACAGCATAACTGCCGATTGCAGAAACCACAAAGGCAATGGCTGCGCAGATCAGGAAGCCCCAGAAGCTGATATCCAGACCTGCGGGGTTGATCATGGACGGGATACGGAAGATGCCGTCACCGCCCCAGGTGTAGAACTTGATGCCCAGGATACCACCGATGACACCGGCAACGCCGCCACCCACGAAGGCGCAGATAAACCGCTTGAAGTTGGTCAGGGCCACGGTATAGATGACCGGCTCGGTGATGCCGCACAGAGCAGAAGCCATGGTGCCGAATGCCGTTGCGCGGGTCTCACCATCCTTCACCTTGAGTGCGTAGCCCAGAGCCACACCAGCCAGTGCCCAGACGGTCAGGCCCAAGATGGCGTTGACCGGGCAGTAACCCAGGGTGGTAAGGTTGTTGAGGATGATGGGGATCATGGCTGCATGGACACCCATCATGACGAACAGCTGCCAGAACGCGCCCAGAACACCGCCGCAGACCACAGGCACCGCATGGTACAGCGCGTTGACACCGGTAGCCAGAGCATTGGAAACGCCTGTCATGACCGGGCCGACCACCAGCAGGGTGAGCGGCAGCGTGATGACCAGCACCACAGTCGGCACGAACATCAATTGCAGCATCTGCGGGATGATCTTTTTCGCAGCCTTTTCGATCCAGCTTGCCACAAAGACGGCCAGCAGGATGGGCAGCAGGGTCTGGGAGTAATCCAGCATCGTGACCTTGAGGCCGAAGAAGGTAAGCGTTTCCTCCGCGCCCACGAAAGCAGCCAGCTTCGGGTACAGCATCGCTGCGCCGATGACAGCAGCGGTATAAGGATTCATGCCAAAGACCTTGCCGGCCGAGAAACCGACGATGATGGGCATAAAGTACATCAACGCATCGGCCGCTGCATACAGGATCAGGTAAATGCCGTTGTCACTGGTGAGCACACCGAAGGTGGTCAGGATGGTCAGAACGCCCTTGATGATACCACCGGCGGCCATGGGTGCGATCATGGGCAGGATGCAGCCGGAAATGGCCTTGAAGAACTTGTTGAAGAAGCTGTCCTTCTTGACTACACGCATGCTTTCGGCCTTGGCCTTGCCGGCAGCCATGGCATCCTCCGTCAGGCCCAGCTTTGCCTTGACGACGGGGCACAGGTCAGAGACATAAGTACCGATGGGGATCTGGTACTGTCCTGCACCGTGCACAACGCTCATCACGCCTTTGATCTTTTTGACCTCGTCATCCTTGACGATGCTCTCGTCTGCCAGCACAAAGCGCAGACGGGTCATGCAGTTCGTCACACTGACAATGTTCTCTTTGCCGCCGACTGCCGCGATCAGCTCATCGGCAAATTGATCGTAGTCTTTTCTTGCCATGATCTTGTTCTCCTTCTCTTTGACATCTTCCAAAATACGCACAAAAACTTGACACAGCTGGCATTTCATTGTATGCTTGTGTCTAAATCGTACCTGTATTGTACCGTATCCGGCACGGTGTCACAATCTCAAAAGCAAACTCCGGTGCTGACAAAATCAAACTTTTCGTCGAACGATACTGGCAAAGTTTAAGACACTCACTGACAAAATCAAACCTTTGGGGAGGTATCTGCCATGCTGGCGCGTGAGGCATTCCGGGAAATGCTCTTTCCCCTCAGTGAAAAAGAACTGCACTACCGGGAGCACCCGGAGGATTCTCTGATCTATTTCAAAAATTTCCGGTATGAGGGCGAAGCGGCTGTTGTGACGGGTGCGGACAGCAGCGATGAGATCCTGTTTTTTCCGTCCCCTAAAAAACAGGCGGCCTCCAATCTGCATGGTGTGATCTCCCCCAAAATTGCGCCCCGCGTGCTGGAGGGAGGCAATCTGGCCTTTAACAAGCAGACCCGTTTTGGCATGGTGCCGCTGCACCGCCACAACTACATTGAAATGAACTATGTGTACTCCGGCACCTGCGTGCAAGAGATCAACGGCCAGACGGTTGAGATGCACACCGGCGATGTGACCATTCTGGACCGGGATGTGGTGCACCGGGTGTTGCCCACCGGCGAAAACGACATCCTGCTCAACTGCCTGATGGGGCAGAATTATTTCAAGGCAAGCTTCATCGAGCGGCTTGCCGCCAGTGGAGCGGTGCCGCGGTTTTTTTTCCAATGCGCTGAACGAGCGCAACGATTACGACCATTATCTGCTGTTTCATACGGAGCGGTCGTATATTTTCCGGGATCTGTTTGAGTGTGTGTTCTGCGAATATCTGGACCCTACCACCTGCACGGCGGGTGCGGTGGAGAATTATATGAGCCTGATCTTCATCGAGCTGGCACGCTGCTATCAGGGCAATCAGGAACACGAATACCACAAATCCAACAAGAACTACCTCACCGAAGTGCTGCAATACATGGATGACCACTGCATCGACTGCACACTGGAAAGCACCGCAGCGCATTTTGGCTTCCACCCCAATTACCTTTCTCGCATGGTCAAGGAGGGCACCGGCAGTGCCTTCAAGGATCTGGTATCGGATGGGCGGCTGTCCCGCGCCGCCTTCCTGCTGTTGACCACCGAAGCACCTATTAGTCAGATCGCCAACCAGTGTGGCTATTCCAACCAGAACTTCTTTTATAAAAAGTTTCAGGTGCGCTACGGCTGTACGCCAGCTGTATATCGTGCCACTGGCGGTGCCCTGGCAGAAGATATACGTTGAAAAGCAGAACAGTTTTTTATCCGAAACATAGACTTGAAATTTCAGTATGAATGGGTAAAAACTTATGGAAGTGTCCGCTATGCTGAAAGCTTCCAATTTTTTCTATAAGTCCTACTATTATTGCTTTACCACAATAAAATACTCAAAACCATCTTGACGCACCTTGCAAACCATGATACCCTTTGTCACAAATCACATTATCGCAAGATAAGAAATTGGCTCAACCGAAACTTCATATTTGCGATATGCAAGCCAACGATGTTGCCGATGCATTGAAAAGTTGGCTTGCTATGAAAAGTGGTGGTTCTCACCGTGATAACCACCACTTTCAGTGAGTGATTGCCCCCAAAAGAACGTACCGCCCCACAACACACCCGATCGTTTTGCCGCCGTTTCACCCGACAAAATCCTTCGCCTGTACTGCGTGGGCGGTCTTTTTCTTTTCCGGGAAGCTGTACCTTGAAAATTTCATGAGCCGTCCGAATGTGATACCGGCTTTCCGGCCAACGCCGCTGCAAAACAGGGGCAGGAACTTCGTTCGGGTCAAACGGCGATCAACATACACGAGCAGCGGAACTCTCTACTTA
>UMHE01034109.1_pt1 | contig 14460 bp, 14 predicted proteins | sample 1965451 | NCBI WGS metagenome assembly UMHE01 (sample SAMEA4836090, study PRJEB28245) | human gut metagenome | biome: gut microbiome; material: fecal sample | place: Denmark | collected 2008 | reverse complement strand
AACTCCATGCCCTTCAGGCAATTAAATTGGAGCTCAGTATGACACGTCTGTCAAAGGCACAGAAAAGAGGAATAGAGATATGTATGTCAGGAGAAAAGACATAAAGCCCTTTGATAAGAAGGTATGGCTTGCTTCGCCGACGATGCATGGTGACGAGCTGAAATATATCACAGAAGCCTATGATTCCAACTGGATGTCCACGGTGGGCGCAAACATCAACGAGGTGGAGCATATCGCGGCGCAGAAGGCGGAAATGAAGTACGCGGTGGCGCTGTCCTCCTGCACGGCGGCGCTGCACCTGTGCGTCAGGGCCGCGGGGGAACGGCTCTACGGAAGACCTGCCATCGGCCACGGCGCAGTGGAGGGCAGGCGGGTGTTCTGCTCCGACATGACCTTCGCCGCCACGCTGAACCCGGTGGTCTATGAGGGCGGCATCCCCGTGTTCATCGACACCGAGCGGGACACATGGAACATGAACCCCCGGGCTTTGGAAAGAGCCTTTGAGATTTACCCGGAGGTGCAGCTGGTGGTGGCGGCGCACCTGTACGGGTTTCCCGGCAAGGCGGACGAGATCCGCGCTGTGTGCGACACCCACGGCGCGCTGCTCATCGAGGACGCCGCCGAGTCCATGGGCGCTACATATAAAGGAAGGCAGACGGGCAGCTTCGGCGACTACGCGGCGATTTCCTACAACGGCAACAAGATCATCACCGGCTCCAGCGGCGGCTGCCTGCTGACCAATGACTTGGAAGTGGCGAACAAGGCGCGGAAGTGGTCAAAACAGGCGCGGGAAAACACGCCATGGTATCAGCACGAGGAAGTCGGCTACAACTACCGCATGAGCAACGTGATCGCGGGCGTCGTCCGGGGTCAGTATCCGTATCTGGAAGAACACATCGCCCAGAAGAAAGCCATCTGGGAGCGCTACCGGGACTGTCTGCGGGGTCTCCCTGTTGAGATGAACCCCTTCGACCCGGAAACGTCCTGCCCCAACTACTGGCTGTCTGCGCTGGTAATTGACAGGAACGCCATGTGCCGTCAGGTGCGCAGCGACAACGACGCGCTGTATCTCCCGGAGCAGGGAAAGAGCTGCCCTACGGAGATCCTGGAGGCCATCGCGGGAATCAACGCGGAAGGCCGCCCCATCTGGAAGCCCATGCACATGCAGCCCATGTACCGGATGAACAGCTTCATCACCCCCTCCGGCGAGGGCAGGGCAAAGGCCAACGCCTACATTGCCGGCGGCGTGGAGGACGTGGGTGCGGACATTTTTGAACGGGGTCTGTGCCTGCCCAGCGACAACAAGATGACGAAGGAGCAGCAGGAGCAGATCATCCGGGTCATCCGGCGGTGCTTTGAATAGTTTGGAAAGGCGGCGTTTCATTGCGGAGATTCATCTTTAATCTGGTCAGCGTGCTGTTCAGCGCGGTGAAATTCGGGATCATGAAGCTGTTCCATTTCCATCATTTTTTCTATTCCGGTGTTCAGCGGTTTTCCCCTAACACGGAGGTCGTCATCGCGGAGGGCGGCACCATCCGTCTGGGCAGGCATGTCCGTGCCCACAGAAGATCAAAGCTGCTGGCCATGGACGGCGGTACGCTGGAGATCGGCAGCAATACGGCGCTTGGTAATGGCGTCAGCGTCAACTGCATGGAAAGCATCGTGATCGGCGAGGGCGTGCAGATCGGCCCGGATACGAAAATTTACGACCACGACCATGATTACCGCGTCCCCGGCGGCATCGGGGCGGGAAAATTCGTCACCGCACCGGTGACGATCGGCGACAACAGCTGGATCGGCTGCAATGTGGTCATCCTCCGGGGAACGAGCATCGGCAAAAACTGCATCGTCGGCGCGGGAAGCGTGCTGAAGGGTGCATATCCGGCGGGCAGCGTGATCGTGCAGAAGCGGCAGACCACTGTGACGGTGTACCCAACAGGAACGGAGAAGTAACGATGGAGCATAAACCTTACGGCCCCTACGAAACGTATTTCAAGCGGCCGCTGGATATCCTCTGCGCACTGGCCGCGCTGATCGTGTTCGGCTGGCTGTACATACTGGTGGCGGTTCTGGTGCGCATCATGCTGGGCAGCCCGGTCATTTTCAAACAGCCCCGTCCCGGCAGGGACGAGAAGATTTTCGACCTCTACAAATTCCGCTCCATGACCGACGAGCGGGACGAAAACGGCGAGCTTCTGCCGGACGAACAGCGGCTCACGAAATTCGGAAAAGTCCTTCGCACGACCAGTCTGGACGAGCTTCCCGAAGCGTTCAATATTCTGAAGGGGGACATGTCGGTCATCGGCCCCCGGCCGCTGCTGGTCAAATATCTGCCCCGGTACAGCGAGCGTCAGCACCGGCGGCACGAAGTCCGCCCGGGGCTGTCCGGCTACGCGCAGGTTCACGGCAGAAACACGGTCAGCTGGCAGGACAAATTTGAAATGGACGTAAAGTACGTAGACCACATTACCTTCCTCGGAGACCTGAAGATCATCTGGGACAGCGTGATGGCGGCATTTGTAAGGCGTGACGGCATATCCTCGGAAACGTCTGTCACGATGGAGGAATTCATGGGAAACGGGATGGTGGCAAAGTGAAGCGGCTTGTGATCCTCGGCGCCGGCGGGCACGGCAGAGTCGCCGCGGATATCGCCGGAAAAAACGGCTACGACAGCATTGCGTTTCTGGACGACACGAAAAAAACGTGCGGACGTTATCCCGTGATGGGGGAAAGCGCCCGGTTTTCGGAATATGACTGCGATTTCTTCGTAGCCATCGGCAATCCGCAGGTTCGCAGGCGGATGCAGGAGATGCTGCTCACCGCCGGGAAACAGGTCACGACGCTGATCCACCCCTCCGCGGTCATCGGGGAGGACGTGACCCTCGGCACCGGCACATTGGTTGCGGCGGGGGCGGTCATCAACCCCGGCGCGGTCATCGGCGATGGGTGCATCATCAACACCTGCGCGTCCGTTGACCACGACTGCGTTCTGGAAGACTTTGTGCATATAGCCGTGGGCGCCCATGTGGCGGGGACAGTAAGCGTCGGCGCGGGAACATGGATCGGCGCGGGCGCGACGGTGAGCAACAATCTTCAGATCTGCGGCGGCTGTATGATCGGCGCGGGCGCGGTGGTTATCAAAAGCATCACGGAAAGCGGGACATACGTAGGCGTTCCCGCGGAGAAAATCAAATGAGAATTCTGATCCTGACGAATTTCGACGTCGGCCTGTACCAGTTCCGAAGAGAGCTGATACAGGAGCTTCTGACGAAGAACGAGGTATATATATCCCTCCCCTACGGGGAACTGGTGGCGCCGCTGGTGGAGATGGGGTGCTTTTTTTTCGACACGCCCATGGAACGGCGGGGCATGAACCCGGTCAGGGACGCAAAGCTGTTTGCCACCTACCGGCGCATATTCCGGGAGGTAAAGCCGGAAAAAGTGATCTGCTACACCATCAAGCCGAACATCTACGGCGGCTTTGCCGCGCGGCTGGCGGGGATACCCTACGCCGTCAACATCACCGGACTGGGGACAGCCTTTGAAAGCGGCGGATTGCTGAAAAAAATGGTCACGGCGATGTACCGGCTCAGCTGCAAGAAGGCGAAGGCGGTATTTTTTGAGAATGCAGAAAACCGGCAGATTTTTCTTGACGCGAAAATCGTGAAAGAGCGCCAGACCTGCCTCTTAAGCGGGGCAGGGGTCAATCTGGAGCGCTACGCCGTGGCGGACTACCCGGCGGGGGACGTTGTAAAATTCCTGTTCATCGGCAGGATCATGCGGGAAAAGGGCGTTGACGAGCTGCTTTCGGCCATGAGACGGCTCACCGGCGAGGGCGTCCCCTGCACGCTGGACATGGTGGGCGGATACGAGGAAGATTACGGCGCGGTGGTGGAAGAAGCCGAATCCGAAGGGTGGTTAAAATACCGGGGCTATCAGGAGGATGTCCGCCCGTTCATCGCCGCGTCCCACTGCTTTGTTCTGCCCTCGTGGCATGAGGGAATGGCAAACACCGACTTGGAATGCGCTGCTTCCGGCCGTCCGGTGATCACCAGCCGCATTCACGGCTGCATGGAAGCGGTGGAGGACGGCGTGACAGGCTTCCTGTGCGAGAGAAAGGACTCAGGCAGCCTTTACGCGGCAATGAAGCGGTTCTGCGCCCTGTCCATGGAGGAGAGAAGAGCCATGGGCTTAGCGGGCAGGAAACGCATGGAAGCCGTGTTTGACAAGAAAAGGGTCGTCGAAGAAACGATCAAACGACTATAATCTGCGCATAACAGGAGGTGCCGGAAGATGAAGGATCAGCCGCTGGTCAGCGTTATCATTCCCGTTTACAACGTGGAGCGGTATCTGGCACAGTGCCTTGACAGTGTGATTAACCAGACATACCCGAATCTGGAAATTATTTGCGTCAACGACGGCTCCCGTGACGGCAGTCCGGATATCCTGCGGCGGTACGCGGATGAGGATGCGCGGATACAGGTCATCGATAAGGCGAACGGCGGCGTATCCCGGGCGCGGAACGACGCGCTGGACTGCGCCCGCGGGGAATACATCATGTTCGTGGACTCGGACGACTGGGTCGAGCCGGACGCCTGCGAAAACGCGGTGAACGCAATGCGCGAATATGACGCGGATATCGTGATGTGGTCGTATGTGAGCGAAACGGAGAACCGTTCCTCCCGGAAAGTCATCTTCCCGGAAACGACGGTTTTTGAAAAGGAAGAAGTCCGGGCAAAGCTGCACCGAAGATTTGTCGGGGCAATGGGAGAGGAGCTTTCCCACCCGGAGCTGGTGGATTCCCTCTGCCCGGTCTGGGGAAAGCTGTACAGGCGTTCCCTGATTCAGAAAAGCGGCGCCAGATTTGTCGATCTGGCGGAGATCGGAAGCTACGAGGACGGCTTTTTCAATCTGGAGGTTTTTGGAAAGGCCGACAGGGTGGTGTATCTGGCAGCGTACCTGTATCATTACCGCAGGGACGGGTCTTCCTCGGTCACGTCCGGGTACAACCCAAGGCTGTATGACCAGTGGCAGACGCTCTACGACCGGATGGAAGCCATCATCCGGTCAAACCAGCTGGGCAGCGAGTATGAAGCCGCGCTGAATAACAGGATCGCGCTGGGCATTCTGGGGCTTGGGCTGAACATTACGGTTTCCACTCAGTCAATGGGGAAAAAAGTGAAGGATATCCACAGGATCATCCGTCAGGAAAGGTATCGGAAGGCGTACAAAAACCTGCCCTTAAATTATTTCCCAATCCACTGGAAACTGTTTTACGGCTGCGCCAGACATGGATTTGCCTTTGGTGTGTACGTGCTGCTCACCGTGATCCAGAGGATTATTTCAAGGTAAAGGAACAAGAAAATGATTATTCATTTTTCGGTTTTGGCCGTGATTCTGGTCTGCGCCCTGATCTGGGAGCGGCCAATCCGGTATCACAAGCTGAATTCCATATATTACGGCGAACGCTACGATTACAAGTCGCCGCTGATGCCCTGGCTGATCGTGTTCGGCTACATCGCCTATCTGGCCGCCATGCGCTCCGGAATGAACGATACCTCCGGCTATATTCAGTCGTTTGAGCATATCCCCGGCACATGGGACGACGTTTCCAGAATCCTTGACGGGGACGGCAAAGACAAAGCGTTTGACATAACCGCCAACATCTTCAAGATGTACGTGAGCGACGATTACCACGGGTGGTTTGGCCTGTTTGCGGCGGTGGAGTCCTGCATTTTCATTCATGTGCTGCGCAGGGAGTCCGTCAGCTTTCTGGACAGCTGCTTTGTGCTGTTCGCTACCGCACTGTATTATAATTACTTTTCCATGATGCGGCAGTGGTTTGCCGTGGTGCTTCTGTTCGGCGGCACAATATTCATCAAAGAGGGAAAACCGATCCCCTATATCCTTTTGTGTCTCTTTGCGGCGCAGTTCCACAACAGTGCGTATCTGTTCATCCCGGTCTATTTCATGGTAACAGGCAGGGCGTGGAGCCCCAAGCAGAACCTGATTATTATTGCGGCTGTGGTCGGCCTGCTTTTCCTAAGGCCGATTCTGGATGCCGTGGAAAGCTCTCTGGCAAATTCGACCTATGACTATGCGGTGGCGGCCATGAACAGCGATTCCGGTTCTTCCATCATCCGCCCTGTTATCGCGGCGGTGCCGGTGGTGATCGCGTATATCCACCGTGACCGGATTGATGCAGGCAATAAAATGATACACATCTGCATCAATATGTCGCTGATAAACTTTCTGCTGAATCTTCTTGCGACGTTTACATGCGGACTGTACGTGATCCGTCTGGCAACGTATACCGCCGGCTACAGTCTGATCCTCTATCCCTACCTTCTGAATGTGACGGTCAGCAGTCGAAACAGGAGCGCCCTGAAAGTGGGATTTTACATTCTGTATTTTATTTTCTACTGCTATCAGATGTCCCATCAGGGTTCGTGGGGGTACAACAGCGACATTCTGGGAGTATTCTCCTGAGAGGAGAGGTAATGCATGACGGCAGAGCCAGTCAGGGTTTTGAACCTGTTTACCATCATGAACCGCGGCGGCGCGGAGACCATGGTGATGAACTATTATCGGAACATCGACCGAAGCAAGGTGCAGTACGATTTCATGGTGCACCGTCAGGAGCGCGGCGCCTATGACGATGAGATTGAGGCGCTTGGCGGCAGGATCTACCGGATGCCGCCGATTCGCCCCTGGACTGCCGGGGAGTACCGGAAGACGGTGCGGGCGTTTTACGCAGAGCATCCCGAGTACCGGGTGATCCATTCCCACATGTCCGAGCTTGGCTATTACGATTTCCGGGAAGCGGAAAAGGCCGGTGTCCCGGTGCGCATCTGCCATGCCCATAACCGTCCATACGGAATCGACCTCAAATCTCCCGTCCGCTGGTATTACAAGGCCATGATGCGGCCGCATATTACAGATCTGTTCATATGCGGCAAGGAATCCGGGGACTGGCTGTTCGGCAGGAAGAACGAAGCCCGCTTCATCCAGCTGAACAACGCCATCGACGCCCGTCAGTATGCCTACCGCCCGGAAATCCGGCAGAAAATGCGGCAGTCGCTGGGCATCGGGGAGGATCAGCTGGTCATCGGCCACGTGGGGCGCTTTTATCCGCAGAAGAACCATAAGTTTATCATTGATATTTTTCAGGCTGTCCGGACGAAAAATCCCAAAGCGGTTCTGCTGCTGGTGGGAAATGACGCCGGTGAGGGCGGAAAGGAAATCCACCGGAAGGCAGAGCAGCTGGGGCTGACCCCGTGGGTGAAATTTCTGGGAACCCGCGGCGACGTGGCGGAGCTGCTTCAGGCGATGGATGTGTTTCTGTTTCCGTCGCTGTTCGAGGGGCTTTCCGTCGCCAGCATCGAGGCGCAGGCCGCCGGATTGCCGGTGCTGATCTCCGACAGCGTCCCGATCGAGTGCAGAAAAACGGATCTGGTTCATGTCCTGCCCTTGAGCGCGCCGCCGGAAGAATGGGCAGACAGCGTTCTGGAGCTTGCCAGAATCCCACGCCGCAATACTTATGAGGAAATCAGGGACGCAGGCTTTGACGTTGTGGAGAACGCCAAGTGGCTGCAGGCGTTTTATTTACAGGCAGCGCAGAGATAGGAGGGAGTTATGCCGACACTGACGATCTTTACGCCCGCCTACAACCGGGAACACACCCTTCCCCGTACATATGCTTCTCTCCGGCGGCAGGACTGCAAGGACTTCATATGGCTTGTGGTGGACGACGGTTCCACCGACAACACGGCGGAGCTTGTCAAAGTCTGGCAGGCAGAGGAGACGGAATTTGAGATACGCTATCTCTACAAGGAAAACGGCGGAATGCACACCGCCCACAACGCGGCCTACGCGAACATTGACACGGAGCTGAATGTCTGCATCGATTCAGACGACGCGCTGGCAGACGGCGCTGTCCGCTGCATTGTGGACCTGTGGGATAAGACCGACCGCCGGAAATACGCCGGTATCATCGGACTGGACGCCGATATGAACACCGGAAAGGTGATCGGGACGGGCTTTCCCGAAGATATGAAGGAGACCACTCTGGCTGGATTTTACGACGCGGGCGGCAGCGGCGACAAGAAGCTGGTGTATCGCACCGACATCATGAAAGAATTGCCGCCGTATCCGGTTTTTGAGGGAGAAAAATATGTTTCTCTGGGATGGAAATACCAGCTCTGCGACCAGAAGTACAAGCTGGTGACCACCAATACGGTGCTGTGCAATGTAGAATACCAGCCGGACGGCTCCTCCAGAAACATGCTGCGGCAGTACCTGCGCAATCCCCAGGGCTTTGCGTTCATTCGCAAAGAGAATCTGAAGTACATCAAGGACTGGAAGCGGAATGTGACCGACGTGATCCACTACTGTTCCAGCAGCCAGATCAGCGGGAATCCCCACTATGTCCGGGAATCCCCCAGACCGTTTCTGACAGCGCTGTGCATTCCGGCGGGACGGCTGCTGACGGCGTATATCAGAAAGAAAGCACGAACGGAAGGGTAAAGAAAATGGCGGCAGAAAAGAAAATCGGTGTTGTGATCCCGGTCTATAACGCGAAGCGATATCTGCGGCAGTGTATCCAAAGCGTCCTGGACCAGACCTTTCAGGACTTCTGTCTGGTTCTGGTGGACGACGGTTCCCGTGACGGAAGCGGGAAAATCTGCGATACATACGCGGCGAAGGACTCGCGCGTTTGCGTGATACACCAGCCCAATCAGGGCGCGGTGCTGGCACGGGCTGCGGGCGTACTTTCGGAATATGCCCAGACGGCAAAGTATATCTGCCTGTGTGATGCGGACGATATGCTGGAACCGGACGCGCTTCGTGTCCTCTATGAGGAAGCCGGGAAAAATGATCTGGACTGCGTGTGTGCCGACATGGCAAAAATGTGGAAGGGAGTCAAACTCCACAGCAAATTTCACGCCCCCTGCTTTGAGCAGCCCAAAGTATATTCCGGAGAGGATATTATCAACGATTTATATATCAGCTGCTTTGGTATCAGCAATTATCCCGTGTCACTGTGTGCGAAGCTCTATCGCACGGAGCTGATCACACGGGTAATGGGTTATCCCCCTGTCGTATGGTTTATGGGAGACGATTTGAGCATAACACTTCGTCTGCTGCCTGAAACGCGGCGGCTTGGCATTTTGCCGGAGGCAGTCTACAATTACCGCATCGGCGGAAACACGTCCCGGTATATGCCATATATGCTGGATGATTTTCTGCGCCTTTACCGTTTCAAAACGGAAATGCGGCAAAAACATCCCATGCCCCAGGATGCGGAGTATTTCATGGCAGTTGAACTGCTGAACGTTCTGATGACTTGGTTTGAGATGTACAAACGGCAGGGAAAGCACACTGAGATGGAACTGATAAAGGAAATCGGGCGTGTGGCCGCCCTGCCGGAAGTGCAGGATGCTTTGAGAGTGTTGCAGGACAGAAATAAAAAGCACCGGATTTCAGGATATCTGGAGCATGGAGAGTATGGCAAGATCGCGGAAATGGTGATGCAGAAGCTGAAAAAGGAAGCGCCCAGGCGGCTGCTCAGGCAGATTCTGTATTCGCTGTAAACGAACAGGAGCATATATGATACCCAGAAAAATTCACTACTGCTGGTTCGGCGGGGGGGAAAAACCCAAATTGGCACAGAAATGTATTGCCAGCTGGAAAAAATACTGCCCGGATTACGAGATCATCGAGTGGAACGAAGATAACTTCGACGTGAACCGCAATGCCTATACGCAGATGTGCTATAAGGAGAAAAAGTATGCGTTCCTGACGGATTATCTGCGGCTTCTGATCGTGGAGGAGCACGGCGGCATTTATTTTGACACGGACGTGGAGGCGGTGCGTTCCTTTGATGAGCTGCTGGACAACCCGGCCTTTTTCGGCTTTGAGAATGACCGGTTCGTCAACACCGGCGAGGGCTTCGGCGCGGAACCCCATAACCCGACGGTGCGGCAGATGCTGGCAGAATACGACCCGCTGCTGGACGGGCAGCATGGAACGATCGGCTGCCCCCGGCTCAATACGGATGCGCTGCTGAAGCTCGGGCTGGAGCTGAACGGCGAAAAGCAGAAGCTGAGCGGCGCCGTGGTATTCCCGGAGGATTATTTAAACCCCAGAAGCAGCGTCACCGGCGAATTGCGGAAAACGGAGAATACCCATTCGATCCACTGGTATTCGGCAAGCTGGATGCCATGGCACAAGCGGCTGCGGTCGGCGATCAGCAAACCTGTGCATTTTATCCTGGGGAGGGCAAAAGGACGTGGCAGATGATACAAAGCGGATGAATGTCCTGTATTCCAGCGACGATAACTATGCCCAACATATGGGCGTGTCGATCTACTCCCTGCTCAGGCACAACGCCGAGTTTGAAAACATCCGGCTGTACGTGATCGACAATGATATCTCGCCTGAGAACAGAGATAAACTTCGGGAAATGGTGAGCCGGTTTTCCAATGCTGAAATCATGTTTCTTCCTTTCCTTGAGTGGAAGGAAAAGCTCCGGCTGAACATGAGCTGGGACATTTCCATCAGCTCCTATGCCAGACTGTTTATGGGGGAGATGCTGCCCGAAACCGTTGACAGGGTGCTGTATGCAGATTGCGACATGATCGTCTGCGAACCGCTCCGCGAGCTTTGGAACACGCCATTGGACGGCAAGGTGTTGGCGGCGGTGCAGGACGGCATCAGCGCGGACACCAAGGCGGCCGTTGGATTGCAGGCCGGAATGCGCTATTTCAACGCAGGACTGCTTCTGATCGATCTGGCGGAATGGCGCGCCCGGAAAACGGGGGAAAGATGCATGTCCTTTATTGAAGGACACGGGGGCAATGTCGTCCATCACGATCAGGGCGTCCTCAACGGTGTGCTGATGGGAGATTATGTAAACTTACCCATAAAAGACAATCTCATGACCATCCATTACATGCTCAGCCGGGAAAAGCTGCTGAAATATTTTCAAGAGGAAGCAGGCTTTTACCCTCAGGAGGAAATAGAGGCCGCGAAAAAGGCACCGGTGATCCTGCATTACACCCCCAGCTTCACCAGCAGACCGTGGTGCAGGGATTGCAGGCACCCGCTCAAGGCGCTATACTGGGAAAATCTGGCGCAGACCCCGTGGATGGGAGCCGCGCCGGAAAAATCGAAGGATAAGTGGTATGTAAAACTGATGAACTGGAGATATCGGAATCTCCCGTTCTGACAGGGGGGCACGGAATGATAAGCGTTATTGTGCCGGTGTACAATGGTTCGGCGTACATCGAGCGGTGCATCAACTCCATTACCGGAAGCACGTTCCGGGATATTGAGATCATTGCCGTCGAAAACGGATCGACGGACAATACATGGGAGATACTGGAAGCGCTGGCGGCCGGAGATAGCCGGATAAAACCGATCTCCACGGAGATACGCGGGCTGTCCAACGCGCGGAATATCGGCATTGACCATGCGTCGGGGGACTGGATCGCTTTCGTTGACGCCGACGACTACATCAGCCCCTTGATGTATGAACGGCTGGCGGAAGCGGCGCGGACACACGGTGCAGATCTGGTGCTGTGCGATTTTGCGCAGGGGACGGAAGAACATTTCGACTTTACGGAGGCAAACCGCCCGGCAGAGGGCTGCAACGCGGCGGAGGAACTGACAAGGGACGATTACTTCCGGAGAACATACCTTCGGGCGCAGTACAAATACAGCGTGGCATGGAACAAGCTGTTTCGCCGGGAAACGATGGGGAACATTCGATTCAACCCGAGCCTGCACTACATTGAAGACAGAAACTTTGCGATTCAATTTGTCCTGAACAGTAAGAAGGTGGTTTCCATTTCCGAAACCCTGTACTACTACTATCGGAACGGGAATTCTATCTCCAATTCGGCGGGCCAGCGGCAGAGGGTCGGGCAGGTATACGATACGCTTGAGGATATCGATATTCTGGAGCGCTCCGGGGAGAAACTGCTTTACCGCGACTGCGCCTACGCGAATCTGCTGCAGCTGGCGGACTTCAGGCTGCGTCAGGCGAAAAAGTACCACATGGACGATGTGCAGCAGGAGCTTCGCCCAATCATCGCCAGAGCAAGGAAAGCTGTGATAAAGGGAGAACTGCCGCTTAAGGAAAAGCTCCGGTTTTTAGGGGAGCACTACTATTATGTGCTTCGGGGCTTACGAAAAAAGTGATTGGAACAGAGCATGAAACGGAAAATCATCATACTGCATTTTAATATGGAGCTTGGCGGGGCGGAGAGCAGTCTGCTGGGACTGCTGGATACCATCGATTATGACCGTTATGACGTTGACTTGTTCCTGTATGCCCATGAGGGCGAACTGATGTCGATGCTCAACCCCAATGTCCGTCTGCTTCCCGAGATGAAGGCGTACCGGGCGCTGACGGAATCCATGAAACAGAATTTTGCGCAGGGCTGCATCCCGATTGGGATGGCGAGGGCCGCGGCGAAGGTCAGATGTGCCCTTTCCGGAGGCCCGATGCAGAGCGGACATAACTACAAGCAGTATTTCCACAAGCTGTGCATCCCCTATCTTCCGGACATTCCGGGAGACTACGACCTTGCGATCAGCTTCAATGACCCCCATTACATCGTCGGGAAAAAGGTCTCCGCGAAGGTCAGGATGTCATGGTTCCACACCGATGCTTCTCAGATGGTCTTCTGCGACGCCATCGAGAAGGAAATGTGGGGGATGTCCGACTACGTGGTGAACGTGTCGGATGCGTGCAAGCAGGCGTTTGACGCGAAGCACGGCTATCTGACGAACAAGTCCATTGTTGTGGAAAACATGCTGTCAAAGAACCTTGTGCAAAGCAGAAGCGCGGCATTTTCCGCCGAGCGGGAGATGCCGTCAGACGACAGCATTCGCCTGCTGTCGATTGGCCGGTTCTGCGCTGCCAAGAATTTTGACAATGTGCCGGATATCTGCCGCCGGATATTGGCTTCGGGCTGCAATGTAAAGTGGTATCTCATCGGCTACGGCGGGGATGAAGCGCTGATCCGGCAGCGGATACAGGACGCCGGGATGGAGGAGCGGGTCATCATTCTGGGGAAAAAGGAAAACCCGTACCCCTACATCAAGGCCTGCGGCCTGTACGTCCAGCCCAGCCGGTATGAGGGAAAATCGGTGACCGTTCGGGAAGCCCAGATCCTGAACAAGCCCGTGGTGATCACCGGTTACGCCACCTCCGCCAGCCAGCTGGAGGACGGCGTGGACGGCGTGATCGTCCCCATGGACAACGAAGGCTGTGCGGCGGGGATCGCGGCAGTGCTTCGGGATGAGGCGCTGCAGCAAAAACTGACCGAAAACACGAAAATAAGAGACTATACAAACGCCGGGGAGATCGAGAAGATCTACAGGCTGCTGGAAAACGTATGAAGATCAAAACAATTACCTGCCATGACGTGTACAATGTGGGCGCGAGCTTGCAGGCCTACGCGCTGGTGACCTACCTGCGCAAGCTGGGGCATGACGCCCAGATCATTGACTATAAGCCGGACTATCTGAGCAATCATTATCCGCTTTGGGGGCTGGGAAACCCCGCATATGATAAGCCGGTCATTCGGGAGCTGTATAACCTTGCGAAACTGCCGGGGCGGCTTAAGGCCAGAAACGGGGAGCGGAAAGCGGAATACGACCGGTTTACCGCGGAGTTCCTGCCGCTGACCCCGCGCCGCTACACGTCCAATGACGACTTGAAGCAAAACCCGCCGGAAGCGGACGTCTACTTTGCGGGAAGCGACCAGATATGGAACTGCTTTTTCCCCAACGGAAAAGACCCGGCGTTCTATCTGGACTTTGCGCCTGCGGGCAGCGTCAGAGCGTCCTACGCGGCCAGCTTTGCCATGGACGACATTCCGGAGGAATGGAAGCCGGACGTGAAGCGGTGGCTGTCCGGGCTGGATCATATTTCGGTTCGGGAAAGCTCCGGGGTGGCAATCGTGGAGCGGCTGGGCATTCCGGGGGCCGTGCAGGTGATGGACCCGGTGTTCCTGCTGGACAGCGAAGCATGGGCTTCCATTGAGAAGCCCTTTCCCAATACGGAGCCGTATGTCCTGCTGTACGATTTTGACCGCAATCCGGAGATGGTTCGCTTCGCGCGGAGAATGGCGGAGGAAAACGGATGGAAGCTGTACTCGGTGCTTTCCTGCAAAGAATGCGACAGATGCTTCGAGCAGGATGGGCCGCTGACGTTCCTGAATCTGGTACACCATGCGCAGTTTGTGGTATCCAACTCCTTCCACGCCACCGCGTTTTCGCTGATTTTCCGGAAGCAGTTCGTGGTATTCAACCGGCAGGAGCATATCAATACAAGAATGCGGGACCTTCTTTACGGCCTTGGCCTGCGGGACTGCCTGATGGACAGCGCCGGCAGGGACTGCCCGCGGATCGACTACCCACAGATTTTGGAAAGATTGGACGAGAAAG
>UMHE01080568.1_pt1 | contig 14470 bp, 14 predicted proteins | sample 1965451 | NCBI WGS metagenome assembly UMHE01 (sample SAMEA4836090, study PRJEB28245) | human gut metagenome | biome: gut microbiome; material: fecal sample | place: Denmark | collected 2008 | reverse complement strand
GTGCAAAGATACAACTATTTGGGAATAATACCAAAGAAAAACGTTTTTTTTTCGGTAGTCTGCGGAAAACAACATTCCTGGTAGATGTTTCTACACTCTCACCGATATGCCCCTATATTAAGGTACAGACCTTATAAGGGGAATGAAAGTTGAGGCGAGTTAAATTAAAGGCTTGCATAACAGTCAGCAGCCTCCTTACGTGCTCGGGCAAAGTCTATTTGAGCCTTTGCTTCCATTTCTTTTTTACGTTTTACCATGTCTCGCAATACGGCAATTGCTTCTTCACGAGTTTTAATTTTTAAAGCCATATTTATTCATTTTAAAGTTCTACTTCTGTTTGCTTGCAAAGTTAAGCTTTTATTTTGAAAGTAAAAAGAAAACGAGAGAAAAAGTTTCAAAAAATATTATTCCAAAGAGGGTGCGTCATGGACTGATGACACACCCTCTTTGAAATATTATACTTCTTTCCTATTCTTAAGCACCCAACCTCCGAATTGTATGAAGCTCCTATATATAATAAGGTGTAGGGCCGTTAATTAAAAAGCAGTCGATAGTGAAAAGTTCACTGCCGACAGACTAACTTGTTTTTGAGTCTGTAAAGTTATCTCCATAGGGGCTCGGAAATCCAATTTTCAGGAAAACCCATAGCTGTCGGATCTACCTGTGAATAAGAAGCGAGTAAGGATTTGAGCTTGTTCTTGAAGTCCAATCCGTATCCCATGGAATCAAGCCAATATGCAATACAACAGGCTATAGCATATACTTTGTTTGCATCTACACCTTCTATGTGCACCCATGCACCACGTAAAGAAGCGCTCATTTGAGGAGCTGTAGAAAGATAACGGTTCCAGAGGCGTGAGTGGTGAGCGCAACAGTTTCTCAAGACAGTTACGCTACGCATCCAGCTTTCCAATACCTCATGCTGAGGAAGATTGAACTGACGAGCTACACGCTTCTTCAATTTCTTGTCACAGAAATTGTAATAGAGTTTTGAAAGCGTACCGAATGATGCCAGTTCAAGAGTTTTCCATGCTGGTGGGAAAATTGGCTTGTCATAGTTGCGCCTATGCTCCTTGATAAAGTCCTCTTTACTACGTTGAAGCTCTCTGTCTATGGAGTTCATATTCTCAATAAACTTATGTTCGTCATCAGCAAGGCTTGTATCAAAGAACCAAAATGGTCCATGTTCCAATGAGAACTCTTGTATAATTTTTGTGCGCAAAGCTATCTCTAATCGTTGGATAGCTTTGAACATCAAGTCTCTCAACTCCATATCAAAGTTGTAGAGAGCTACGGCATCTTCAAATCTACTATTAGGCTTAAATTGATGTGAAGTTTTATCTGCCTCCATTGGACGAAGGTATTGAACAAAACGAAAATAACTGACCTCTCCAAGAAATTTTGCAGTCTTGGATGAATCTGCAATATTTAAGCCTCTACTTTTTAGTAGTTCTATTTGTTCAGAAATAGAAAGAGCCTGCTTAGTGTATAATCTTAATGTACTCATAAAAAGCAAAAGACCCGCCCTGGTTCGCTGTTCTAATGGGAAGCGTGGCGGATTCTGTTGCTGCAAAGATACGAATAATCATTGACAATACAAACTTTTTAGCAAGAAAAATCATTCTAAAGTGGATTCTTTAACATATTTATATTTAATAATGCCAAATCTGATCATAGAATCACGTTTTGTCAGTGGAGAAAAGTTTCTAAAAATATCGCTTTGTTTTTTATCTCTTTCCTATTCTTTAGCACCCAACCTCCGAATTGTATGAAGCTCCTATATATAATAAGGTGTAGGACCGCCAATCTCCCCTATATATGATAAGGTGTAGGTTTTATATGGGCAAAATGGAGAAAAAAGGGGAAAATGGACGGGTTAGAAGCCCAATATGGGGGCTATTTTATAAAAAACATAAGAAAATTAGCCTTTTTTGAAAAAAAAATGCTCAAAAACTTGCAAGTTTCGAAAAAAATACTTATATTTGCAACATAAAAAATCTCCCGGCTGGAGATATTTCAAAGACGATAAGAACTGAGTGGCGATAAAAAGCCACAATATTTAAGAACGATAAAAACTGAGTGGTGATAAAAGCCACGATATTTAAGAACGATAAAAAAAATAACTTTTCTAAGAGGACCTTTGAAACTGAAAAAAGAACTTTTCTAAAAGTGCAGACTCTTTTCATCAAACGGAACTCTTAATTCGATATAGAGAATTAATTAACAACTTCCTTCCGAAAGGTTGGAAAAATCGTATAACTTTATAAATTATTACCGTATGAAAAGAAAGTATTTAAGCGCGCTGCTTATGGGTGCATTGACAATTGCCTCGGTAAGCACATTTACTTCTTGTAAGGACTACGATGATGACATCAACATGAATACGTCGCAAATCAAGGACTTGCAGGAACAATTAAAGACTTTGCAGACTGCGTTGGATCGAGCCAAGAATGATGCAACAACAGCACATGCAAACTTCGCTACTAAAGCGGATCTCAATTCTCTTCAGACCGAGGTAGCAAAGTTGGTAACTGCAGAGAAGTTACAGAAAGCCATCGATGACTTGAACGCCATTATCGCAGGTAAGGCAGACAAGGCTGACCTCGACAAGCTTGCTGGAAGAATCGATGCTATTGATGGTTCTCTCAACACAATCGGCACTACCTTGAACACTTTGGACGGTGCTGTGACTGCTGCTCAAGCAAACTTGAAGACACAGGGCGAGACTCTTGAAACGTTGAAAGAGAAGATCAGTTCACTCGAAAGCAAGAAAGTTGACTTGGAGGCTTACACCGCTAAGATTGCTGAGTTGCAAAGGGAAATCGACGATGCTAAGGCTGCTGTAGGTGACGTTACAGAAATCAACAAGCTGAAAGAAACAATGAAAGCTATCAACGATAAGGTTGACAAAGTTGCAGCAGATGCAAACGTCCTCACTGTCATGATAGCAAAGCAGCTTAAGTCTTTGGTTCTCAAACCAGACTTCTATTGGGAAGGTCTTGAGGGTATCGAGGCTCCTTGGGCAGAGCCAGAAACATACACCTTCGGTGATAAGACCGAGTTTAATTACAGAGTATATTTTGCTGAAGGATTCGAGACTATCAAGGCTACTGTAAACGATAAAGTTCCAGCTAGACCTGGCGAGAAAGTTTACTTGCAGAACGGTGCTATTGCTAAGTATCACATGAATCCTTCAACAGCAAGCTTGGAAGGTGCACAATTCAGCTTCTTCACAAACCTTGCTGAGGTATATACACGTTCTGGTGATGAGACCATCGCTACTCCAAAAGAGGTTAAATATGTTGCCAATGGCAAGAACACAGTTGTTGATGGTATTTTGAGCGTTCCATTCACTATCAATACCAAGAAAGTTAATGCTTTGTTCACAGAATGGGCAAAGGGCAAGGATTCTAATGGCAATCAAATCACAGACCCTGTAATTCCTAACAATGGTTGGGAAGATGAAGAAGACAACCAGGCATACGGCTCTAAGTTGCCATTCATTGCTCTTCAGGCTCAGATGAAGGATACAACTATCACATCTGACTATGCTGTTGTAACTCCGGCTAAGTACATCCTCAAGGCTCTCGCAGATAACGCTCCTGAGACAGTTCTTGACCAGAACACATTCATCAAGGGTACCCCACATACAGGTGTTATTGGTGACAACCACCTTTATACAACTTTGTATGGTCATAATGGTGAAGAATATGGTAAGAATTTGGCAGATGCCCTGGATCATGGTGTTATCACAATGCCAGCTACTCACTCTGTAGTATATAATGAGACCATCGACTTGAAGCCATTCGTAGAGACTCACTTCGACTACGAGACATTCGCTAAGTATGGCAAGTCATATAAGGATCAGACTATGAACGATGCTGAGCTTGAGGCTCTCGGCTTGCACTATGAGTTCATCCCTATCGACTATTACCTCGGTGAGGAGACAACTAGTGAGACCGCTCACTTCGAGCAGATTGGTGACAAGACTTCTGGTGTATTCGCTCCTCGTTCTGTTGATGCTGAGGGTAATACCATCAAGGGCCAGACTGCAACTAAGGAAGCTGTAGAGCGTGAGCCATTGGTTCGTGTAAACTTGGTTGATGGCGAAGGCAACATCGTACTTTATGGTTACATCAAGGTTCGTATCGTTGAGAAGCCAGTTGTTGACATGAAGGTTGAGGTTAACCTCGGCGACTTGTACTTCAACTGTGGTGATGAGGGTAAGATGACTTGGTCACAGGTTGAGAACCTCATCCTCTCTAAGTTGGGTACAGACGGTATGACCAAGCAAACTTTCGAGAACGAATACTATCTTGAGAATGAGGGTGGTTACACGGTAATGCCTACAGTTGCAAATGGTGGTACATTGTACAATGATGGAGATAAGTGGTATGCAGTACGTTACTCTGACGCAGACAAGACCAAGAAGGTTAGCGATGCAGACTCTTACGGTCGTGTATGGTACACACCTCATGACAACGCTACTGGCGGTCAGGGTTGGGATAACCAGACCAACGTATTGGTTTGGAACTTCACAACACGTCCTGATGCAGGTAAGATGAATGCAGCTTCTTACAAGAAGTTGATGGAGGAAACTGGCGTTTCTTACGCTTCTAAGGGTGAGAATACCAAGGCTCTCTATACATGGGTACGCTTCGTCCACAAGTTGAATGGTACTTCTATCTGGGTTAAGTTGAACTTCGCTCCTACGAAGCTCCACTTCGAGTATGGTAAGATTGCCAACAAGGACTTGCACCACTGGTTCCAGTTGAACTCTACATACGTTCCTGGTGGTGAGAACGACCTCGATGTTCACGCTAACGTTCCTACTCCTGCAGAGTATGGTCAAAGAGCTCTCACAACAGACAAGTTTGACAAGGACTTGTTGGAGTACTGGAGAAACAAGAAGTTACTTGTAACTCTTGAGGGTAACAAGGATAAGTTCGGTAAATTCTATAATGCAGACGGCACCGCAAAGACTCAGTTGGACTTCGGTTTCGTATTGCCTAAGAAGGATGTAAACTCTACTGTAGATGCTGTAAATGGCACATGGGATGTTAAGGGTGCTTCTGGTTCTGTTTGGACTTTGAAACTTTCTGACAGCAACCACAAGATTATTGCAATTGAGCAGGATGGTGTTGTATTGGCTACACCTGAGACAGTCGCTGAGCTTCGTCAGAATAATTACGACTTCAAGTACTCTATCCTCCACTACTTCGGTGATGAGGGTATCAATGACAACGCTGCTACCGACCTCCTCAACAACATGGGTCGTCGTGACGCAAAGGGCAATGACATCAAGAACGATTACTTGACAGACAACATTGATAAGACATTCACTGCTTATCTTGAGGTAACTCTCTCTGATGACCCTTGCTACCAGCCATTGGTTGAGAACAACTTGTTCAACGTACGCTTCCTCCGTCCAATCAACGTAGCTCCTAAGAATGTAACTTGGACCGATGCTTTGAATGCGGAGGAGTCAGTTAAGTTGACAGACTTGGTTAGCATCAAGGATTGGCGTGACTACAGCGTATTGGTAAATGGCAATTACGCTGATAACACCAACGCACAGGTTCCTTATAAGTTCTACAACATCACTGACTTGGCAGTAATTCGTGAGGAAATCCGTTCAGACGCTATGGAAGATATCTCTGTACGTACTGCAGCTGCTCTCACCGACGCTAAGAAAATCGCTGAGTTGCCTATCGTTGACGAAGTTCCTTCTTTGACAAGCTACAAGATGGAGCATGGTATCACTACAGCAACTTACTTGAAGGTTTACAATGGTAATAACCAGGAGATCTTCGACAGCGAGCAGCATGGTACATCACCAAACGGTATCTGGACTAAGGGTGCTGGTGATTACGTGAACTATGGTAAGATCAACTATGTAAACAATGGTGGTGGTGCACAAATCTTCCACATCTACGTACCAATCGCAGTGAAGTACGCTTGGGGTAATGTGAAGTACAGCAACACAAACTTGCGGACCTCTGGTGTTAAGACAAACCTTGACTACACTCAGAAGGTATGGGCTGTCATCACAGTTAACAAGACTGTAAACTCTGGCGCAAAGCGTCACTAAAATTTACAGATCATCTTTGAAATAAGGAGGGGGTGTCAACTCATTGACACCCCTTTTATTCTTAATAAACATTTATTATTATGAAAAAGATCGTATTATTCATTTTCGGATTGGCTGCCTTGATGTTCGCATCATGCGGTCAAAAAGAAAAGAACGTGAAACAGCTGGAGCAGCAATATCTCGTTCAACCTGTTGATTCTTTTTCGGGCAAGGACACATCCGAAGTTATGTACTTGGTAAATAGCTTCATTGACAAACTCAACCAAAAAGACATCAAATCAGCTGTCTCCATGCTTTCTTATCTAGATGGCAACGATATTGTACCATTGCCTGCTGGACTCGCCAAGCGTCAATGCAATGCCTTGGCCAATGCACAGGGAGTGAAATACACCGTTGACCGTTTTGTGTTCAACGAGGAGAAAGACAATATCGTAAAAGTTAATATCTTGTTGTTTGAAAAGAAGCCAGGCGATACAAGACCTAACAGCATTTCTCTGTATCTCAAACCTATCCGCAGAGACAACAGATGGTATTTGACAACTGTTGACAATATCACTGACTCAAACAACATGGGTGGTACCAAAATTCAAAACTAATTTTAGAGAATTATGGAATCATATAAATATTTATTGGCAACAGCCTTTCTCGCTTCTTTAGGAATGAATTCCATGGCACAGGCTACCTATACAGACAAGGATGGCAATGAGTATCAGTTTAAGAAGCACGCATTCCTGGATATCCAGGGCGGTGCTCAGTACACACTCGGTGAAGCTAAGTTTGGTGACTTGATTTCTCCTAACGTTCAGTTGGGCTTAGGCTACCAGTTCTCTCCTGTCTTCGGTATGCGCTTGCAGGCTAACGGCTGGCAGAGCAAGGGCGGCTGGTCAGGTTTCCGCGCAAATTCTGGAGAGACTCCTTACAACGCTACCTATAAGTTCAAGTATATGGCTCCTGGTGTTGACTTCATGTTCAACCTCAGCAACCTCTTCTGCGGTTGGAACCCTAACCGTGTGCTGAACGTTACTGCTTTCTTGGGAGGTGGTGCTAACATCGCTTGGGACAACGATGAGGTGAATGAGTTGGCTGCAACCATGAAAAAAACTAGTGCCTACAACCTGGAGTATCTCTGGGATGGTACCAAGGTTCGCCCTTATGGTCGTGCCGGTCTTGAGTTGGCTTTCAAGGTTAGCAAGTCTGTCAGCCTGATGTTGGAGGGTAATGCCAATATTACTTCTGACAAGTATAACTCAAAGAAGGCAGGTAACCCTGACTGGTATTTCAATGCTTTGGCTGGTCTTCGCATCAACCTGGGCAAGAGCTATACCAAGAAGGCTAAGCCGGTAGAGGAACCTGCTCCGGCACCAGCTCCTAAGCAGGAATATGTAGCTCCTAAGCCAGAGCCTAAGCCAGCTCCTGTAGAGAAGAAGGTAGAGGAGATTCGCCGTGACATCTTCTTCACCATCAATTCTTACAAGATTGCTCCTGCTGAGGAGGCTAAGATCCGTGAGGTGGTTGACTTCCTTGGAAAGAACCCAGAAGCTAAGGTTGTTGTTACTGGTTATGCTGACAAGGGTACTGGTAACGATCGCATCAACGACCGCATCGCTGCTAAGCGTGCTGCTGCCGTTGTCTGGATGTTGGAGAAGCGCTATGGCATTCCTGCTGAGCGCATCACAGAGGACTCAAAGGGTGCTCGTGTTCAGCCATTTGCTGAGAATAACATGAACCGTGTTTCTATCATGATTGCTAAATAAAGTATGAACAAGCCTATGTATATGAAAATGTTTGGTAAATATATTTCTGCCATTCTCTTGCTAGCTATCCTTGCGCTTGCCACATGTTGCAGTCAACCTTCCAAACAAGGGGCTGCCAATGATGCAACAAGTGCTAAAAATTCAATAGCCTTTCTTGAGAAAGAACATGATTTTGGAGAATATCGAGAAAAGGAAACGAAAAGATACGCTTTCAAGTACAAGAATGCAGGCAAGTCTCCACTTGTCATATACAAGGCTGAGAGCGATTGTGGTTGCACACAAGTCAAATTCAATCCACAGCCTTTGATGCCAGGCGAGTATGATTCTATCATTGTAGTATATGATGGAAATGGCTTTTTGAACGGTTCTTTTAGAAAGTTCATCAACATATACTCAAATGCTTCAGAAAAGCCAATGGAGTTGAGCATCAAGGGCTGTTATTTTGATAAGAGTGAAGAATGATTCTTCGCATGATGTTTGATTATGTAATAACAATCAAATTATAAACTTTTATAGAAACCTGCGTGTGGGCATGAACCATACTTACGGGTATCGAGATACCAGTTCATACAAGGGTACAGGTAATGACGTCATCAACGACCGCATCGCTGCCAAGCGAGCAGCAGCTGTGGTTTGGATGCTGACAAAGAAATATAATATACCTTCTGAGCGCATTACAGAAAAATCTAAGGGTGCACGTGTGCAGCCTTTTGCAGAAAACGCAGAGAACCGTGTAACGATCATGATCGCTAAGTAGTACGGTAAGTTTATAATGCGACAATCAATTATTTTAATTGGTGGCGGGGCATCCTCAGGATGCCCCGTTTTTCTTTCAGATATCCCTTCCTTCTCCCGCTCATTTTGTTATTTTTTCACCATTTCTTGCAGTTTCTCAATATTTTGTTGTACCTTTGCAACGTATTAAAAAATAAGCGATTATGGGACGAGCTAAAAGAATACCTTACGGAGTGTCTGACTTCATCGACATCATTGAGAGAAATCAATATTATGTCGATAAGACCATGTATATACCTAAGTTAGAGGATGAGCCTGATGCCTTGTTCTTTATTCGCCCTCGCCGATTTGGCAAGAGCTTGTTTATCAGTATGCTGAGGGCTTATTATGACATCAAACGTAAAGATAAGTTTGATAAGTTGTTTGGCAACCTTTGGATAGGTTCGCATCCTACAGAAAATCAGGGAAAGTATCAAGTCTTGTTTCTTGATTTCTCCAAGATAGGAGGTTCGATAGACCAATTGGGAGAAAACTTCAATGCCTATTGCAATGAATGTATTGATAGCTTTATCGAAACTTATCAGGAGTATTATCCCGAACGAGTAGTGGAAAGTGTGTTGAAGGCAAAAACTGCTGCCAGAAAGTTGAATGCCATTGGAATTGCTGCAGAGAAAAAGAATCTTCCACTTTATCTTATAGTAGATGAGTATGACAACTTTACCAATGTTGTGCTCAATGAGCAGGGGGAGGAAGTGTATACGGCTCTTACCCATGCCAGTGGTTTTTATCGGGAGATTTTCAAGGTGTTTAAGGGAATGTTCTCTAAAATCTTTATGACAGGCGTAAGTCCTGTTACACTGGATGATTTGACCAGTGGATTCAACATCGGATGGCATATCTCTACCAAGCCTGCCTTTAATCAAATGCTTGGTTTCTCTACCGAAGATGTAAGAGATCTCTTCACTTATTATAAGGAGAATGGGGAAATTCGACCGGATAGTGATGTGGAGGCTATCATAGAAGAGATGAAACCATGGTATGACAACTATTGTTTCTCTAAGAGTGCGTTGAAGACTCAGAGTAAGGTTTTCAACAGCGATATGGTGTTCTATTATTTGCGAAATTATCGTGAGACAGGTGAAGGTCCAGAGAATATGATGGACCCTAATACCAAGACAGATTATGGCAAGATGAAGAAATTGCTGCAGCTTGATAAACTGGATGGCGACCGTAAGGGTGTGCTGCGCACTATCATCGAGAATGGAGAAATAATAGGTAATATTGAGGAAAGTTTTCCTGCCAAATTGTTGGTAAGACCACAGATATTTATCAGTCTTCTGTTCTATTATGGAATGTTGACAATAAAGGGAACACGCGGAGACCAGCTGGTGCTTGGCATTCCAAATAATAATGTTCGCAAGCAATACTATACCTATCTGCTGGAGCAATATGAGGAAGTCTGAAACCGATATGCTGATGCTCCAAGAGTAGAAGCCTTGCGTCAAGGTACCAAACTCCATAAGATAATTATGCAGTTTGAAGGGTATCAGTTGAGGAAGATAGATGAAATTGATTAAAGAAGATAAGCATTTTGTCTCTTAAACTCTGGGTTTTGGTTAATTTTACATCTTTTTTTCCTCATTCTCATTATTTTGTTGTACCTTTGCAGCTAAAATAATAATAAATTGCAAGAAAATGGGAAAGATTATATTGACGGGCGACCGTCCTACAGGTAAACTTCACCTGGGTCATTACATCGGCTCTCTGCAGCGCCGAGTACAACTTCAGAACGCTGGCGACTTCGACAGAATGTTCGTTTTCATGGCAGATGTTCAGGCTTTGACTGATAATGCCGACAATCCTGAGAAGATTCGCCAGAACATTACAGAGGTGGCTCTTGACTATCTCTCTGCGGGCCTCGACCCACAGAAGTGTACACTCTATATCCAGAGTATGATTCCTGAGTTGGCAGAGTTGACTACCTATCTGATGAACCTCATCTCTGTATCTCGTGTTCAGCGTAACCCAACCGTGAAGACTGAGATCAAGATGCGTAACTTCGAGGCAAACATTCCGCTCGGTTTCTTCTGCTATCCTGTGAGTCAGGCTGCCGATATCACCGCTTTCAAGGCAACAACCGTGCCTGCCGGTGAGGACCAGGAGCCTATGCTGGAGGTAACCCGCGAGTTGGTTCGCCGCTTCAACCAGACTTATGCACCTGTTTTGGTAGAGCCGGAAATCCTGCTTCCTGAGATTGCCTGCTGCCGTCGTCTTCCAGGAACTGACGGTAAGGAGAAGATGAGTAAGAGTCTCGGCAACTGCATCTACATGAGCGACGATGAGAAGACCGTTTGGAAGAAGGTGAAGAAGATGTCTAATGGTGAGCCACGTATGAGCATGGAAGAGCCTGGACATCTGGAGGGCAATGCCGTGTTCACTTATCTTGAGGCATTCTCTACTCCTGAGGACTTCGCAGAGTTCTGGCCAGAGTTCAAGACTTTGGATGAGTTGAAAGACCAGTATGTGAAGGGTGGTATCGGTGATGGCACCTGCAAGAAGTTCCTGAACAGCGTCATCAACAAGATGCTCGACCCAATCCGTGCCCGCCGTCATGAGTTTGAGCAGGATATTCCTGAGGTATTCAATATCCTGAAGAAGGGTAGCGAGGATGCCCGCGAGTTTGCAGCCCAGACTATGGACGAGGTTCGCAAGGCGATGCGCATCGATTACTTCAGCGATGCTGCCTATATTGAGGAGCAGGCTGCGAAATTTAGAATTTAATGTTGAATGTTGAGTGTTGAATTATAGGGCGCATGCCTAACTCAACATTCAACATTCAACACTTAATTATGAATAAACGAATATTACAATTAGCGGTGCCGTCGATAATATCCAATATCACGGTACCGCTTTTGGGTTTGGTTGATGTCGCTATCGTCGGGCATATCGGCGATGCGGCTTACATCGGAGCCATTGCCGTAGGGTCGATGCTCTTCAATGTCATCTACTGGCTTTTCGGATTCCTGAGAATGGGAACCAGCGGAATGACTTCGCAGGCTTTGGGAAGGAGAGATCTGGCTGAAGTTCTGAGGATCTTGGTACGCTCTCTCAGTATCGGTGTGGGGATAGGAGTGCTGTTCTTCGTTCTTCAGAAATGGCTGATAGGCTGCGGACTGTGGGCGATGTCGCCGGAAACGGATGTCGTGGAACTGGCACGGAGATACTGTTATGTCTGTATCTGGGGAGCCCCGGCTGTGCTCGGACTCTACGGATTTACGGGCTGGTTTATCGGTATGCAGAACACGCGCATTCCGATGATGGTATCTCTGACACAGAATGTGGTGAACATCGTAGCCTCCCTGCTGCTGGTCTTTGTCTGCGGGATGACGGTAGAAGGCGTGGCGCTCGGAACGGTCATAGCCCAATGGTGGGGATTTCTGATGGCATGTCTGTTCTATCGCTTCCATTATCGCCGGTTAAGCAAGTATGACTATCGCCGGCATCTCTTTGCTGCCGAACCACTGAAGCAGTTTTTCTCGCTCAATAAGGATATCTTTCTCCGCACCCTCTGTCTGGTGGCGGTAAACCTCTTCTTTACGGCGGCAGGTTCCAGGGAGAGTACCATCGTGCTGGCTGTGAATACGCTGCTGATGACGCTCTTTACCATCTTCTCTTATTTTATGGATGGTTTTGCCTATGCGGCAGAGGCGTTGAGCGGCAAGTATTATGGAGCCCGAAACATGGGGGCATTTCGCGAGGTGGTCAGAAGAACGATGGGTTTTGGAACTGTCGTGGCTGTAGGTTTCACCTTATTATATATAGTGGGTGGCGAGAATTTCCTCTCTTTGCTTACGAGCGATAAGCAGGTGATAGCTGCATCGGGCGAATATTTCTGGTGGGCTGTGCTGATTCCGCTGTCTGGCATGTCGGCATTCGTCTTCGATGGTATCTTTGTAGGCATCACCCAGTCTAAGTCGATGCTCTGTTCTACTGCCGTAGCCTCGGCTTCGTTCTTTGGTCTGTTCTTCGGCTTGCATCCTTTTTGGGGCAATCATGCCTTGTGGTTGGCCTTCATTCTCTACCTTCTGTTGAGGGGAATCGTACTGTTCGTCATTTACCGTAAAAAACTGCGGTAAATGACGAATAGTGTTTTTATAGAATATTTTAGTAGAAATAATGCACATCTTTCATAAAAATTGCACACTGAATTATAGTGTGCGCATTTTTGTGAAAAACTACATTAATATAGTTTAAATCTTAGGCTTATATTCTTTTTCTTAGCCGAAAATTAGTAATTTCGCAGAGCAAAACTTAAAAAGAAAAGAGTAAATGACAGCAGAAGAATATTATCAGCAAGGTAACGCCTGGCGCAAGCAGGGTGACTTTAAGCGTGCCCTCGACTGCTATATGGAGGCCATTGCCCTCGATCCGGAAAGTCCTGCCGTAGCAGCCAAGGAGATGTTGGATGATATCATGAGCTTTTATTGCAAAGACTACTACAATCCATAACAACCGACATGTGGACAGCAGGAGCTTTGTTTACTCCAATGGTAAAGATAATTAGTAAGAAATTAGAATATGAGTAAGATTAAAGGGGCTATTGTAGTCGACACCGGGCGTTGCAAGGGATGCTCGCTCTGTGTGGAGGCGTGTCCTCAGCATGTCATCGCATTGGCAGAGAAAAAAGTCAATGTGCATGGTTACCGTTATGTAGAGGCGGCTGTACCTGAAGCATGCGTTGGTTGCACCTCGTGCGCCATCGTCTGTCCGGACGGCTGCATCACAGTTTATCGTAAGAAGGAGGACTAAACAATGGCAAATCAGGAAGTTACATTAATGAAAGGCAATGAGGCGATAGCCCATGCCTGTATCAGATGTGGTGCGGATGGCTTCTTCGGCTATCCTATCACACCTCAAAGTGAGATTATAGAGACGCTGGCTCTGCTCAAGCCATGGGAAACATCGGGTATGGTGGTTCTGCAGGCAGAGAGTGAGGTGGCGGCTATCAACATGGTTTATGGTGGCGCCGGTGCCGGTAAGCGTGTCATTACCACTTCTTCAAGTCCGGGTGTGGCTTTGATGCAAGAGGGTATCTCTTACATGGCAGGTGCTGAGATTCCAGGCGTTATCGTCAACGTGCAACGTGGCGGTCCGGGTCTGGGTACTATCCAGCCATCCCAGAGTGATTATTTCCAGGCTACCCGCGGTGGTGGTAATGGCGACTATAATGTGATTGTGCTGGCTCCTGCTTCTGTTCAGGAGATGGCAGATTTCGTTGATCTCGCCTTTACGCTTGCCTTTAAGTATCGCAATCCTGCGATGATTCTGAGCGATGGTGTCATCGGTCAGATGATGGAGAAGGTGGTTCTGCCTCCTGTCAAGCCTCGTCGTACAGAGGAGGAGATTGCCAGGGAGTGTCCTTGGGCTACTATCGGTCGTCCGAAGAACCGTCCTGTCAACATCATGACCTCTCTGGAACTCAAGCCTGAGGTAATGGAGGAGCGCAATATTGCTCTTCAGGAGAAATACAGAAAAATCCGTGAAACCGAGGTTCGTTATGAAACCGAGCAGATGGATGATGCCGACTATGTAATCGTAGCCTTCGGTAGTGCGGCACGTATCGCCGAGAAGAGCATCGAGAGTGCACGTGAGCAGGGCATCAAGGTAGGATTGTTCCGTCCTATCACCCTCTGGCCTTTCCCTGAAAAGGAGATTCATGAACTCGCCAAGACCAAGAAGGGCATTCTGGTTGTAGAGATCAATGCTGGTCAGATGGTTCAGGATGTGCGACTGGCTGTGAATGGTCAGACTCCTGTGGAGCACTTTGGTCGTCTGGGCGGTATCGTACCGGAGCCGGAGGAAATCGTTGAAGCATTAAAGAAGTTAATAA
>UMHE01058332.1_pt1 | contig 14489 bp, 22 predicted proteins | sample 1965451 | NCBI WGS metagenome assembly UMHE01 (sample SAMEA4836090, study PRJEB28245) | human gut metagenome | biome: gut microbiome; material: fecal sample | place: Denmark | collected 2008 | reverse complement strand
TTACCTTCCATGGGTTACGACATACCTACGCCGCTGAAAAGTATACATCTCTCGTCAACGGCGGCATGACGCCCTTGGACGCCCATTTCACTGTGTCCCGCCTGCTGGGACACGAGCGTCCGGACGTGACGGACATCTATCTGGCGTCCGTGAAGGGAGGTTCTGTCCGTGGAGAATAAGTACCGTGACCTACATGAGTTGCCCATGACCCTGCGGGTAGAGGACTTGATGCCCATTCTCGGCATCGGACGCAACACCGCCTATGAGCTGATCCGCAGCGGACAGATACGAAGCGTCCGTATCGGCAGGCAGATTCGTATTCCGCGGGAGGCTCTGCTGGAGTTCCTGCGGAAGTAAAGTTCTTCGTCGCGGAAATAAAACTTGCACAATAGCCGTGCGGGATATATCATGGAGGTGGTACATTCCGCGCGGCGGAAAGGAGCGTATATGCCGCGTACAAAAGCAGGAAAAGGAGCCGGCGGTGCCGGTTCTATCAGAAAAATCACAACAACACGGAACGGAAAAACCTATACCTATTGGCAAGGCCGCTACACAGAGGGCTTCGACCCCGGCACGGGCAAGCAGATCCAGCGCAGCATCACTGGAAAGACGCAGAAGGAAGTGGCGCAGAAGCTGCGCCAGATCACGGCGTCGCTGGACGATGGCACCTACAAAGCCCCCTGCAAGCTGACGGTAGGAGAATGGCTGGACATCTGGACACAGGACTATCTGGTGTCGGTCAAGCCAAGAACTGTGGACAGCTATAAAACAACGGTGGAAAACCATCTAAAGCCCGCTTTTGCTGCAATGAAGCTGGACGCCTTGAAAACGCAGGATGTGCAGCGGTTTTATAACTCTTTGCAGGTAGAGTGTGGAGACAGAAAACCACTGTCAGCGAAAAGCGTTCGCAATATCCACGGAGTTTTTCACAAAGCGATGCAGCAGGCTGTAAAGCTGGGGCATATCCGCACAAATCCAGCCGACCCCTGTGATTTGCCTCGGGCGGTTCGCAAAGACATTCATCCGCTGGATAATGAAGCTATTGCCCGATTTCTGAAAGTAGCCCGTGGACACCGCTATGAAGCCATCTATGTGCTCACACTCTTCACCGGTCTGCGGGAGGGCGAGGTGCTGGGACTGCTGTGGGACTGCGTTGACCTTGAACGCGGTGTGATCGTTGTAAACAAGCAGTTACAAAAAGAACGGCGCGGAAAGGGTGAATATCACCTTGTCACCACAAAAAACGGAAAGAGCCGCCAAATCACGGCAGCTCCATTCGTGGTCGACCTTTTGAAAAAGCAGCGGCGTTTACAAGAGAGCCAAAAGCGGCTTGCGGGAGAGGCATGGGAAAATAGCGGACTTGTGTTCACAAATGAAATGGGACATCACCTTTCAGCACAAACCGTTTACCTCCACTTTAAGAAGTTGGCGGGACAGGCCGGGTTTCCCTCTGCGCGTTTTCACGATCTGCGTCACTCCTATGCAGTTGCCTCTTTACAAAGCGGCGATGACATCAAGACAGTGCAGGAAAACCTTGGTCATCACACAGCAGCGTTTACGCTGGATGTCTATGGTCATGTGACAGAACAAATGAGACGCAGCAGTGCTGACCGTATGCAACGGTTCATCGAGAGTCTGCCGCAAGAATAAGGCTAACTGTAAGGCTAAAATGGCTTCAAGGCAAAAGAAAAATCCTTGAAACCATTGCGGTTTCAAGGATTTTTGTTGGTGCGCGAGGCGGGACTTGAATTAGCGACGGCGTGTAAAATGGTGTAAAGGCGCGTCTAAAAAGTGTAGTGTTTTCAAGGCTTTCAAGGCTTGCGCGTAAAATGCCGTAAAACTCTGAAAAAGCTGTAAGGGGAAAACATAGGGGAAAAAAGTAGGCGGTTTCGGAAAAGAAAGAGGCTCCAAAACGGAGCCTCTTTGTACCGGCGCGGAACATCACAATTTACTTTGCAACGATCTCCAGATAAAAGCATACCCTGCCGGTATATGTATCTGCAATCAGGCCGTCCCTGTCCACAACGTCAAAACTCAGAGTACCGTACTCAATCGGGAAATTGCTTTCACTGTCAAAGACCGCCACCTTCGGGAATGACTCCGACGCGATATTCTCAAAGGAACCGTCGGCATTGTAGCGGATCACCTTTGCCAATGCGTCAGGCTGTCCCTTTGTCCCGCTCAGGTGGAGAAAGCCGTCATTGCCGAACGATTTTCCACCGTCAATGTAGACGTTCAGAACATAGCCGTCAGGAAGATTGTTCTCCGTCAGGTGAATCGGCAAAGCTGTACCGTCAGTGTCAAGATCCTTTCTGCTTGGTATGGCGATTTCATAAGCGGGAAGACTTGAGCTGCGATCCACGGAACCGCCGCCGGAATTATTATCGGAATCCGGCGCGGAATCTGGCTCGCCTTGCTGCGTGAATGTTATCACGCTCTCAATCTCACTTCCAGCGGCGTAAGCTGTGACGCTGCCGGCGACACACAGACAGAGAAGCATACACAAAAGAGCTGCGAATTTTGCTTTCATTCATTCTACCTCCAAATTGACGGCGACCTCTGCGCCGTTTAATTCCTGCTGACTGTATAAGTCATAGCAGGAGTATTGCAGGATTGCCCCGGTATAGCTGCCGCGCGAAAGCGGCTTTGCTATGGTTATGTTCTCTATCTTCGTATTCGGAGCTATCCTGTCGGATGAATAGAGCGTTTCCCTGTCGAGTAAAAGGGAAAACTCCATAAAGCACCTGTTGCTTTTCGGATTATAGAAATAGACTTCCTGTTCCGTCTGTCCCGCCTTTAGGCTGATTTCGTCATACCCCGGCAAGGCGATACTTGGAGCCGCTGGGGAAAGGTCGTCGCTTTCGGCTACTGTCCTGCTGCTTGTCAGTCCTACTCTCGCCCCGATAAAGGACAGAGCAAAGACCGCGACGGCGGCAAGCAGCAGAAATGCTATGCGCGTGATCTTTTTCTTTATCATGGTCAATCCTCCTCTGCGCCGGTACAGGAACAGCATACTGACACGGCGGCAAAACGTACAGGCAAAGCAGGTGGGTAACTGTCACACATTCTGACATGCCGGATCCGCTGGCTGCCGTCGGAAAGCGTGTTACTGTCCGCCACCCTTTTTCCATCGCCTGATTGTAGAATCATCGGCGGGGCATGAGTTGACCGCGCCGGAGATTGTCCCCGCTATGAGCTGCGCGGCATAGTGCTTCTGCGGCTGGATACTGTCAGGGGCTTCGAGGTGGAGACGGCGGCACTGAGCGCACCATAGGCGGCGGAGCAGATAGGCAACCGACCGCCCCGTGTCATCCAGAACCACGCGACGGCGACGGTCATAGCCGCACAGATAGCCGCCGCATACAGGGCAACGCGGACGGTCGAGGTTATAGATTACCCGCGTACCGTCCGCCTGTTCTTCCTCCCGGTACCGCTTCACAATCAGCATAATGTGAAGCTCTGGTCTTCGGTGTTTGCCTATAAAAATAGACCGCCCTACTTATGCAGGACGGTCAAGCCTCTCCATTTTCCATGTTCAGGAGGGCATACATTATCATTTGATTTATCAATTCATTTCTGCTGATACCAATTTCTGCAGCCTTTTGGTCAATTTCTTCAAGTGTGCTGATTGCGAGCCGGAGAGAAATAACCTCTTTTTCAGGCTTTCGCGGTGTAAACTTTGCCAATATAACCGCCTCCTCTCTTGTAAAAGTATATTCGATATGCTATGCTTAGAACATATTCAATATTTAACATCTATTATTGAATACTAACATTGTTTTACAAAATGGAGGATCAAAAAATGTCGGCAAAGAATATGGTTATTGCAGGTGATTACATCGGCCTTATTACATTTAAGGGCGACAAAAAAGGCTTCTCATTACCGAGAACAAATTCTTCGGCGCAAAGAAAACCTTCATCAACAAGACTACCGTAGACCACTACGAGCTGGTCATGCAGGAGGGCAGTTCCAGCATGGGCAGTGGTGTGGCCCGTGGTGCTGTTGGCGCAGCACTTTTCGGCGGAGTCGGCGCTATCGCCGGCGCAAACTCTGCCAAGAAAAATAGCGATTACACGGTTTCCATAGTATTCAAAGACGGTACAAAAGCCCTATGTGAGTTGGATAACGCAATGTATAAATCCCTTGTTACTGTTTTATATTGACAAGTCAGCCCGTCAGCAGCATTGATCCGCTGACGGGCTGATTTGTTACGCACCACGTTTCAACCTTTCAATTTCGTCCTGCATCTCACGAACGCGATTTACTGCATAGACAGCATTACACACCTCGATATGGCCGTTCAGTTCGTCGATGTCTGCCCGTACTTGCAAAAACTGCTCCCACAGCAGATAAATCAAGTTGTGAAGTCGAATCACTTTTTCGCCTGCGTCTGCTGGTGCTGCATCGAGCATAGCGGTTTCAATGGAATACATCAGACTGTCGAGCTGATCCATCTTCATAATGATGTCTTCTAAAGTTTTCATGTAAGAGTCACCATAGCCTTTCTCGTATCGCCTTACCCTATTTTTATCTTGACAGCGGCGTCTCTGTCGTGTACGCTAATCACAGGTAAGCGGCTTCCGGAACCGAGTATCTATATTCCTGAGAGTTCTTCTAAAATTTCCCGTAGAGGGAGCCTTTGCAGCTTGGCCCGCTGCAAAGGCTCTCTTTGCTTATGCCACACAAAACCGGCGTGTTGTGGTCTGCTTGGTAAACCGCTCTGCCACATCGGGGAGACTCTTTTTCAGAGCCACCGTATCCAGTCGGGAGGAAGTTACCTGCTTCCATGTAATCCGATACTCGCCGGCGCGAACTTCCTCAGCATCACCCATAGCGGCCTTGATTGCATCCTTGAGGACTTCTGCCTCCGCTGTCGCTTCTTCAATAAGGCTCTGAAGCTGGCGCAGCTCACGGGCCTTGCTTTCCATTTCGTTAATGCTCATATTGTTAACCTCCGTCATTTTTTACAGGAGAGATCAAGCGTCCGGCGGCTCTGAGTATCTATCCCTTTGGGAATTTCTATCAATCTTCTCCGTTCCGGCTCTCATGTTGTCGCGTTGGCTATCGACCTTCGCTTGATCTCTTGTCCCTTTCGATGATACTAATATAGCACTATTTACGGGAATAGTCCATTGGCGATATAAACATATTTACGGGAATATATTTGTTACTTTTTATATTGACGGGAATATATAAAGTGGATATAATAGAACCAGATTATCCAACTGGTTAAGGAGGCGTAACCACATGGCTGTTTCAAAAGCACAGCAGAAAGCTGTTCATAAGTATGTAAAAGCAAACTATGACCGTTTTGAACTGACACTTCCGAAAGGTCAAAAAGAAGAAGTAAAGAATTTTGCCGCCGCTCAGGGGGAAAGCGTTAATGCGTTCATTGCCCGTCTGATTGAGGAGGCCATGAAAAAGGAGGGCGTTTCTGTATGAGCAACCGTGAGAGAATCATCAGCCTTTTAGACAATGTCCCTGATTACAAAATGGGCTATATTTTGGCGTATGTACAGGGAATCACCGCCGATGAAGAGGCAGACGACGCATTTTGTCAGCGTATGATTGAAAATTATGAAAACGACCCCGATCCCGAAAAGGATAAGACTTACACCCTTGAGGAATGTAAGCGGGAATGGGGGCTTGCTTGATGTATCAAATTGTCATCAAGAAGAAAGCGAAAAAATTCATTGACCGTTTACCGCTCAATGAGAAAAAGCGTGTTGTCGCAGCAATCGAGCGATTGCCAAACGGCGAGGACATTAAAAAGCTCAAGGGTCACGCTGATCTGCTTCGCCTGCGCGTCGGGGAGTACAGGATCATTTACACCGTGGATCATGGGGAGCTTATTGTCATGGTCATTGACGCAGACAACAGAGGACAGATTTATAACCGATATTGACAGACAGAGGCCGCAAGGGAAATTTCCCCTGCGGCCTCTGAGCTTGTTCTATGTCCCGCGGACAATCCGATGGATTATCCACGGGACTGTCCAATATTTTAATCCGGCTTTTGGCGTCGCTTAATCATTTTTTCTCGTGCTGCACTTGCGCTTTCCGAGCCGGACTGAATGCCGTGCCGCGCAAGCATTTCTTGTCTGGATTTTTCAGCGCCAAACAAAGCCCGCGCAGCATCGTTTGGTGTCACTGGCGTCTGCTGTGCGCCTCTTGTCATACGCTGATAGGCTTGTTTTGGTGTGACATATCTGATTTTGTCATTGCGTTTCATTCTGGACACCTCCTAAAATCTCGCTAAAGCGTCAGGAAAGCCCGCGCAGTACATAGGGAGTACTTTACCATCCCGCCGCTCTGCGTCGCTTCTGCGGCTTCTCAGCGGTTTTCTTGTTTACGCTTCTTTTCGCCCAGTCCATAATCATTTACAAGGCTTGCACCGGTTGCCGCATTAAATTTCTCAATCATGCGGTCAAGACAATCGCAAAAAGTCTTGTCATGCTCGCCGCCGACCGCCACATGGGCGAGTTCGTGCAGGAAAAGCAGTTGAAAATACGTTGGATATGCTATTGCCCATCGTGCAATCCCTATTGCGTACAAAGTCCCTGCGTAGTTGGTCACGTCTTTCCAGCAAATGGCGTCATTTGGATTGCCTTTCTGCTGATTGTATAGATAAAGCAAGCGAAGTCCATACCGATACAGCAGTTCTGGAAAAAGAACAGGCATATCTTTCAGAAGTTTCCGAATTATTTTGCGTTCGGCCTGCGTCGGATAGTAAATTTGCTCGCCTTGCCGCATTATCCATTGACGGATACGATGTTGCTGATACTCGAAATCAGTCATACGGGCTTTTCCTCCTGATCTCGTGGTATGGCAAAAACAAACACGTCATCCCCCTCATGTCCTGCCAATGGGACAACAGAGCCGTCAGGTAACTGGACGGCGTTCAATGCCCCGCGCCCATCCCACGGGAGGACAATTTGAACAGTATAGAGCCGCCGCGACCTGCTCCTTTTCATCTGCCTCGCGGTCGAGGGCGTCCGCTATGCCGATAGCCTCGCCGAGCCTGTCACCCTCAAAGCCCGGACTTCGCGGCATCCCGTCCGACTTAGAGGAGGCGGGGGAGGCTGCGCGATCCCGGATTGCATCGGCTCGCGCCCGTAATAGAGTGACCTCCCGCACGGCAACGGCGTAGCGGGATAGCCACTCTTTTACTTGTACTTGATCTGTTGACAATGCCCCGCCTCCCTCCGTGCTGAGCTGGGTTTTCCCCCACACCCCTTTTCCGCGATCACTCCCATAGGGAGTGATCATGTGTCTCTTTCCTCTGTAATATTTCTCTTATCCTCTTACTCTGTGTCACTCAACCGTCACATTGTGACGCTTTGCGCTCACGGTAACGACGCATACGCTCTGCGCTCTCTCCCTCGCGTCCAATTTCGACAAGCTCGCTTCTGGCAAGCATCATAACTGCGTCACCATCTACCCGCTCGACAAGGTCAAGACGCTCCATCCAGGTAAGCGCAGATTTTACGATTTCGGGGTCAACCCCAATATCGAGGGCAATTTCATCTTCGATACTGGGGAGAATCCGCCGATAGTCTATCAGACCGTCGCTTTTCAGCGCCTTGCATTGCATCATCAGATAGACAAGTACCAACGTGTCACCGTTTTCCTGCGCTCGCAGCAGCTTTATATTTCTGTCATCAAAAAACCGCTCTTTTAGCTTCAGCCAAAAAAATTTTTTCGGCTTGGCTGCGGACTGCGTCGGGATCTCGCTCATTCGCTCACCTCCGCCGCCGCAGCTATTGCCTCCTGCGCGGCACGGATCACCGCAAGCGTCGCGTTGGTGTGCGCGGTCATCATTGCAACCCACCGGCGCAGTTCCTGCGTATCAGCAGGACGGAAGTACCCGCCGCCAACCTCTGCGGTTGATGACAGGATAAGCAACCCCGCTTTCCGATCCTCCGCGATCCGGCGGCGGAGCTGCCTGTCGGGTATGCCGGTTATTGCCGATAGCTGCCGGCGGCTGACTGCATTCTCTGCCCCGACGGGCAAAAGATCGTATATGCTTGTCTTTCTCTGCCTCGCTGTGCTATACTTCTGTTTGTGGGACTGCTGGCCTGCTGTGTCGCATCCCGCTGCCTGCTTCGCCGCGTCACCGGCGGAGCGGGCTTTTTTATTGTCCGTCACACTTTTCACCTCCTGCCTGCGCCGCAACCCATTCCCGCAACCCTTCAGCAGAAACAAGTGTCCTCCCACCAACACGAAAGGCAGGAAAGTCTTGCCTGTGCAGCAGTGTATACACCGTCGGACGGGATACGCCGAGCGCGGCGGCGGTTTCGGTGACTGACAGGGTTACTTTATCAACCGTTCGCAATGTCTGCATCGCTGCATTCCTCCTCCCGTCGGGCAATCTTCTCAATCGCCCCCATGAGCTGGCGCTTCTCATCGGCTCGCAGTTCAAAGCGCATACGGCGTGTAAGTGTCGCGTCGCTCACGCCGATTTCGGCCGCGACCATCCAAAGTTTAACGCCTGACTCCTGCGCTGCGGCTCTAATGTCACTGTTTGCTCGTACCACTTCTTTACACCTCCAGTTTGTTCAGTTTATTTGAATAGGTTTTTGCTGTCATCGCCAGCTTTGCCGTTGACATCATCATTATATCGTGCTATTATGTTTCTGAAAATAACCAAAAGTGAACATATAATTTCTGCAATCAAAAGGAGATGTTAATTTGGATAACATCAGAATCAAAACTATAGGCGAACGCATCAAGGCAGAGCGTGACCGTGAAGATCACAAGGTAACGCTCGACGCTCTCGCCGAAAAAATCGGAGTGACGCGGCAGACGATTTCAAAGTGGGAGAAAGGAGAGGGAGCGGGTCCTACCGTTTGGGATCTTATCAGGCTGTGCGAGTTCTTTGACTGCGATTATGGTTATCTCATCGGGGACTACGAGTGCAGGACGCGTAGAGCGACTGACATTGTAAAGGAAACAAGTCTTTCCGAGACTTCGGTAACTCGCTTGTTGGAAGCAAAACAAGATGCAAGCCTCATTCTCTTCTTAAACGAATTTCTTGAAAGCCCACTGATCGAGCTACAAAAACTTGCACAAGCATATATTTCATACTTTTACGCAAGGAAGATCATTGCGCCTGCGTGTGAGAAAAATAAAGACGGGCTTGCTGGAAAACAGCTCCGGATTAAATTTACTGTCAACGATAGTGACACCTTTTCGGGCATCAACATTCAGGAGGTGGGGGACTACACAGAGTTCAATCTTCTCCATAGCTTTCTTAGAATTTTTGAAGCAAAAACAAAATAAAAAAACCGCCCCCGGCGCTACCAACACCGAGGACGGTATATGCAGTTCAAACCCTTACCACAGAATCAAAACCGCACTGTTATTTTACATGACAGGAGCGGCAATTACAAGGAGGAAATAATATGCCGCGAAAGAAGAACACCCGCGCCGCACAGGGAGCAGGCAACATCCGCAAGAAAACAGTCGTGCGGAACGGGAAAGAATATACCTTCTGGGAGGCGCGTGTCACCGTTGGGCGCGATCCCGGTACAGGAAAGCAGATACGGCGCAGCTTCTCAGGAAAGACGCAAAAAGAGGTGCGCGAGAAGTTGCAAGCCGCCGCTGCCGCTGTCAATACTGGGGACTATTTTGAGCCGTCAAAAATGACCGTCGGACAGTGGCTCGACACATGGGCTGCGGAGTATCTGAACAGTGTAAAGCCTCGCACGGTCGAAAGCTACAAAGCGAATATCAAGCAGCATATCAAGCCCGCTGTCGGCGCTCTGCGGCTCTCTGAGCTGACCGCCGTTGACGTGCAGCGGCTCTATAACAACTTGACCAATAAGCGCACCAACAAGCCGCTGTCCGCGAAATCAAAGAAGAATGTTCACGGCACTCTGCACAAAGCTCTTGAAAAAGCCGTTTCGCTTGGATACATCCGGCATAACCCCGCTGACAAGCCGGACCTACCCAAAGTACAGAAAGCGGAAATAAAGCCGCTCGCAGACGATGAAATGATCTCATTCCTCGACGTTGTCAAAGGCTGCGAATATGAAGCGGTATATGTCACCACACTGTTTACGGGAATGCGCGAGGGGGAGGTACTGGGGCTGACTTGGGATTGCATCGACTTCAAAGGCGGCACGATCACCATAAAGCAGCAGCTTCAGAAAGTCCGCGCCACCGGCGGCGAGTACATCCTTGCTCCGACCAAAAACGGAAAAACGCGCATCATCGCACCGGCAAGCTATGTCATGCAGATTTTGACAAATCAGTGGAAAACACAGTATGAGCAGCGCCTAAAGGCGGGGCCCGCGTGGAGCAACCCGCTCAACCTTGTCTTTACAAATGCTTTCGGACGGAACCTCTGCGCTCAGACTGCCTATCTGCATTTCAAAAAGCTGGCTGCGGCTGCCGGCGTTCCCGCCGCCCGTTTTCACGATCTGAGACACAGCTACGCAGTTGCCGCGCTCCGCTCCGGCGATGATATAAAAACCGTACAGGAGAATTTAGGACACCATACAGCGGCATTCACGTTGGACACTTACGCTCATGTAACCGAGAAAATGAGGCAGGAAAGCGCCCGCCGCATGGACCGCTTCATAGAGGGCATTCAGGCGGCAAAAAAGGCGTAAAAAACTCTGTAAGGGGAAAACATAGGGGAAAACACCTGTCCATAGACGCAACAAAACCCTTGAAAACGTAGTGTTTTCAAGGGTTTTCTGCTTGGTGCGCGAGGCGGGACTTGAACCCGCACGTGCGTAATGCACACTAGAACCTGAATCTAGCGAGTCTGCCAATTCCACCACTCGCGCGTCGAACAAGTGAGATTATAGTATGTAGAGGTCAAATTGTCAACCCCTTTTTTCAAAAAATTTCAAGTTTTTTCTAAGTTTCTTTAAACCTGCACTGACCCTCCGGCATCTGCCGGAGGGTCAGTGTATTCTATCCTAAAAATCCGCTCATATCGGGTACGGAGTCGTCCATCGTGTCGTCGTGGTCGCCGTTGGGCATGTTGAAGTCATTGTCCTCTTCCTCATCTCCGAAGAAGCCGTTCCAGCCGCCCAGCATCATGAAGGCATCCTCCACCACGATCTCGTCGTGCCCCTCGATCAGCTCGCGCTGGTAGTTCAGCACCGAGCCGGTGACGGTGGTCACATTGCCGTCGCTGTCCGCCATGTTGACGGTGTAGCTGGGCGCGGTGTGCATGGTGCACACGGAGGTGGGCGCGTTATCCGCCGCCACCAGCGCCGTATAGACGCGGCTGCCGCGGACATCCAGCGCGCAGTTCTCCGACGCCAGCATACCGCTGTCGGCGCAGACGGCCACACTGGTCAGCCCGGCGCAGGAGAAGAAGTCCTTGTCGGGCAGATCCTCATGAATGGCCTTCATGACCTTCTGGAAGATCACGGCGCAGGGGTTGCCGCTGGCCACGATCCGCTGGTTGTGCTCATAGCCCGCCCAGACGGCGCAGCTGTAATAGGGCGTATAGCCCGCGAAGTAACGGTCCTTGTTGCTGTTGGTAGAACCGGTCTTACCGGCGATGTGCATACCGGGGAACTGCGCCTGATAGCCGGTGCCCTGCAGGGATGCCTCCTGCAGGAGGCTGTTCATCAGCGCCGCAGTGGTGTTCTTCATGGCCACGGTGGACTTTGCCTCGTTCTCCAGGATCACGTTGCCGTTGGCGTCCTCCACGCGGACGAAGGTGCGGGGCTTGGTATACACGCCCTCGTTGACGAAGGTCGCGAAGCCCGCGGCCATCTCTTCGGTGGTCACGCCCTTCTCAAAGCCGCCCAGCGCCATGTTGCCCACCTGCTGGGAGTCGGTGTAGGTCAGGTTCTCGAAGCCCAGCTTGTTCACCAGGAACTCGTAGGAGCGATCCACGCCGTAGGCCAGATTTGTCCGCACGGCGCAGGTGTTCAGGGACTGTCGGAGCGCAAGGTGCAGGGGCATAAGACCCTGATAGCGCCAGTTGTCGTTTCGCGGCCACACGTCGCCGTTGAGCAGCATGGGGTAGTCGTCGATGACGCTGGCGCCGTTGATGGTGCCGTCATCCAGCGCAGGGGCGTAGGTGGACAGGGGCTTGATGGCGGAACCGCACTGCCGCGCGTTCACCGCCCAGTTCCACACACGGTCGGCCTGCTTTTCACCGGCGCCGCCGATCATGGCCACCACATAGCCGTTGGTGGGATCCACAATGGTCAGCGCGATCTGCAATTGATCCTCCACCTGCTCGCCGGCGGAGTTGGTATAGCTGCTGGTATAGGGGATGTTGCTCAGATCGTAGCACACATCCTCGGCGATCTTCTGGTACTTGGGGTTCTGGGTGGTGTAGATCTTATAGCCCTTGCCGTGTACCATGTCCCACGCCTGCTCGTAGGCGGTGTAGGTGGTGCCGTTGTCCCGCACCTTGTCGGTGATGCCGTACTTCTCCACCAGCGCGTCGGCCACATCGCCGATCATGGCCTCGGTGAACCAGGAGTACCGCCCCTTGATGGTGGGCTCCTCCTCGTCCGCCGGGGATTCGGCATCATCGGTGGACGGCTCCTCCGGCTCCGGTTCGGTGGCGGTGCCGTCGCTGCCCACATACTTGCCGGAGATGGTGAAGCCGTTGGAGAACACGATGTCCTCGGCCTTGGCCTCGTCATACTCCTCCTGGGAGATCTTGCCCTGCTCCAGCATGGCGCCCAGAATGGTCAGCTGCCGCTCGCGGTTGTTCTCCCGCGTCCAGGAGCTGAGGGTGGGGTCGTACATGGAGGGGTTGTTGGTGATACCCATGAGGCTGGCACATTCCGCCAGCGTCAGGTCGGACACATCCTTATTGAAATACATGCGGGAGGCCGTTACCACGCCGTAGCAGCTCTGGCCGAAGAACACCTCGTTCAGATAGGCCTCCAGTATCTCGTCCTTTTCGTAGCGCTTTTCCAGCTCCAGCGCCCGGTAGATCTCCGTGATCTTCCGCTTTACCGTCACCTCGTTGTCGCCGGTGACGTTCTTCACCAGCTGCTGGGTGATGGTGGAGCCGCCCTGCACGTTCTTGCCGAACAGGGTGTATACGATGGCGCGGGTGGTGCCCCTCCAGTCCACGCCGTGGTGCTTCTCAAACCGCTTGTCCTCGATGGCGATGGCGGCCTCCTGCAAATACTTGGGGATGTCCTCCAGATCCGTCCAGATGCGGTTCTCCGAGTTCAGGTACAGCGTCTGGTACATGACCCATTCGCCGGTGTCGGGATCCTGGCTGTACAGCTCCGTGGACACCTTCGTCTCGAACTCGTCCAGATAGACCTCCACCTTACCCCGCATGGTGCTGTTGATATACGCCATGAAGATACCGGAGAAGATGGTCAGCGTCACCACGAATACCAGCAGCAGTGTGCCGATGATCCGCCCGGCCTTCCGCCAGCCGTTTTTCTGTTGGGGCGTCATATTGCGGACGCGCTCCTGCGCCTCGTGCTGCACGCGCCGCGCGCCCTCCTTCGCTTCCGTTTCTATGTGCCGGGCGCTCTGCCGGATGCGTCCCATAAAGTCGGGGGACGACGACCGTCTGCGCTTGTTCTCACTCAAGACAGGGCACCTTCCTTTCTCTTTGATGTTCCTGTTGTGGCTTTGTACGGTGAGCGGCATGTTTGCATACCGACCCAGTATAAGAGATATTCTACCATACCTGTCAACTGCAAAAAAAGAGATTTTTTGTTAAATTATGCCTTTCCCGGCAGGCTATTCCCGTTATTCTCCCCCGTTTTCCGGTTTTTCAGTCCCGCATGGGGCATAAATTGCCGAACAGTTCCTCTTGCGTTTTTCCTCCGCTTCGGGTATACTATGGGCAACAAGACAAAGGAGGACTTCCCATGAGCGAGGAATTCGGCCCCAATTTCATCACACTGACGGATGAGGACGGCAACGACATAGAGCTGGAATACGTGGACGCGCTGGAGCTGGACGGCCAGACCTACATGGCGTTCTTCCCTGTGGTGGAGGACGACGCGGACGAGGAAGCCGCCGAGGAATACGGTCTGGTGATCCTGAAGTCCGTGATGGAAAACGGCGAGGAGCTTCTCAGCACGCTGGACAGCGACGAGGAGCTGGACAAGGTCTACGACCTGTTTATGGAGCAGATCCTGTCCGACGAGGAGGAGTAATTTTTCGTCCTGCCGATGACGGAACGCCGCCGGTTGAGCCGGAAAATTGGCTGGATTTTTCGCCAAGACGAGGCGCGGCGGTGCAGCGAAAAAGATACACGCCACTCCTTCGGCAGGATTTTTCGTCCTGCCGATGGCAAAGCGGCGATGGCGTACTTTCTGTACGTCGAGCCGATTTGACGAAGGCAGGGCGGAAAATTGAGCGATGGGCAGCGGTTCTATTTATCCTGACATTGGTTATACGGGACGTCGGATCGGTAGATGGTTTGCAGGCCTCCCGCCTGCCTTCTGCGGGCGGACGCTGGAAGCAGTAAAGTCGGCCGGAGACGACCCACCTGCGAGCTGTGCAGGTTATAACATGGCCGCTGC
>UMHE01031422.1_pt1 | contig 14744 bp, 9 predicted proteins | sample 1965451 | NCBI WGS metagenome assembly UMHE01 (sample SAMEA4836090, study PRJEB28245) | human gut metagenome | biome: gut microbiome; material: fecal sample | place: Denmark | collected 2008 | reverse complement strand
TTAGTCATAGTAAGTTGTGGTTAGTTATAAGGGTCTAAATACATTTTTTGAAGCAATGATCACCCAACGAAGTGACAGATGAAGGTATATCAATGGAAGTTAAGCCGTTACAATTCTCGAAGCAGCTATCCTCCAAAGCAATAACAGAATATTCAACTCCATTATTATCTTTAACCTTTTCTGGTAGAATAATATCACCTGAATAATGTTCTTTCATTTTTGGTAAAAGCGTGGCAGTCTTCATTTTATGGTCTAAGCTAAAATGAAGATTTTCAATCACTTCCGTAAATGCATTATTTGTTGTCATAAGCATCATTTTATTACAAAAACAAAAAACTCTAAAATGTATTATAAGAAGATTTGTTATCACTTACACACTTTAAACATCTGAATCCCCCTTATTTCTATAAGCAATATACTCTTCTATACATCCATTTTGCAAATATACAAAATTTTATCTGAATTTATCTTTTTAATAAGCATTTAATATCGGGTGAGCCGATTTTTGGGGTACGCAATGACGAAGTCTGGAAAAAAAACTGGATGTAAGCTTTGGGAATATATCCCGCTTACATCCAGCATTATGTTTTTTTATTTGTATGTATCTTGTTTAATAGCTTCTTGCGATGATGACACGATATTTAGCAGGCTTACCGCTAACCATGTCGACACCTGGAGTCTGCTCGTATGCGTAAGGCACGCAACGGATAGTAGCCTGAGTCTCTTCCTTGATCTTAGCCTCAGTCTCTTCTGTACCATCCCAATGGCAAAGGAAGAAACCGCCATCCTTAACCCTCTCCTTGAACTCCTCGTAGTTTTCGCATACGTAAACGTGGTCGTCACGATATTTGCGAGCCTTCTCGAAGATGTTTTGCTGAATGTCTTCAAGCAACTGCTTTACATATTCTACGATTCCCTCTACAGGACGAGTCTCCTTTTCGAGAGTATCACGACGCATAACTTCGATTGTTCCCTCTTCGAGGTCGCGACCGCCCATAACCAAACGTACAGGCACACCCTTGAGCTCATAGTCTGCAAACTTGAAGCCTGGACGCTTGTTGTCTGCATCATCGAACTTAACGCTAATGCCAAGGCTACGCAATTCGCTAATGATAGGGTTGAGCTTCTCAGAAATAGCGCTAACCTGCTCAGGCTTGCCGATAGGAATTACGACTACCTGGATAGGAGCGAGGTGTGGAGGAAGTACAAGTCCGTTATCGTCTGAGTGAGTCATGATGAGGGCGCCGATAAGACGTGTAGAAACACCCCATGATGTAGCCCATACATACTCAGGCTTGTTCTCCTTATTAAGATATGTAACGTTGAAGCTCTTAGCGAAGTTCTGACCCAAGAAGTGGCTAGTACCACTCTGAAGAGCCTTGCCATCCTGCATCATAGCCTCAATAGTATATGTGTCGAGAGCTCCAGCAAAACGCTCAGTCTCGCTCTTCACACCTGTCAATACAGGCACAGCCATCCACTTCTCGGCAAAGTCGGCATAAACCTGAAGCATCTTCTGTGCTTCCTTCTCAGCCTCCTCGCGTGTAGCGTGTGCGGTATGACCTTCCTGCCACAAGAATTCAGATGTGCGGAGGAAAGGACGAGTACGCATTTCCCAACGCATTACGTTACACCATTGGTTGCACATCAAAGGCAGATCGCGCCATGAGTGAATCCAATTCTTGTATGTATTCCAGATGATAGTCTCGGATGTAGGACGAATGATGAGCTCTTCCTCAAGACGAGCTGAAGGGTCTACTTCTACGCTATTGCCATCTTCGCTCGACTTCAAACGATAGTGGGTAACAACGGCACACTCTTTAGCAAAGCCCTTTACGTGTTCTGCCTCTCGGCTAAGGAATGACTTAGGGATTAGCAAAGGGAAGTAAGCATTCTGCACACCTGTCTCCTTGAACATCTTGTCAAGCTGCTGCTGCATCTTTTCCCAGATGGCATAGCCATAAGGCTTAATCACCATACATCCGCGTACTGCCGACTGCTCAGCGAGGTCGGCCTTTACTACCAAGTCGTTGTACCATTGGCTGTAGTTATCAGCTCTTTTGGTCAATTCTTTTAGTTCTTTTGCCATTTTTATATTTTGGTTTTATTGTTTCTGCATTATCATTTCTATAACCCCTCGATAGTGAAATCTATACAGTTTTTATAGTATTTCCTACAAGACAATAGGGATTTTCCCATATCCTTTAAGGAATTATTGATTAATTTTGCCGCAAAATTACAAAAAAATGTTGGGATAAGGCAAACAATGACGAAAAAAGAATTAACTTTGCATATCCTAAGGTAAAAGAAGCAAACTTTTAATCAATTTTAATAACAACAAACATGAAGAATCTTAAAATGATGACTGCAGGCCTTTGCGTGTTGGCTGTTTGCAGTTGCTCTACCAAAACTGGTACAGGAGCTTTGATTGGTACAGGAGCAGGTGCTGCTCTTGGTGCTATTATTGGTAAGATTGCAGGTAATACAGCTGTAGGTGCTGCTATTGGTGGTGCTGTAGGTGCGGGAACTGGTGCTATCATCGGCAAGCATATGGATAAGGTGGCTGTAGAAGCTGCTAAGATTGAGAGTGCAAAGGTTGAGGAAGTTACAGATGCTAATGGTTTAAAGGCAGTAAAGGCAACATTCGACTCTGGCCTTCTCTTTGCTTCAAGCAAGGCTGTTTTGAGTGCTGCTTCAAAGAATGATTTGGCTAAATTTGCTACTATGTTGAAGAACAATTCTGGTTGCCAGGTAGACGTTTATGGTCATACCGACTCTACAGGTAACGAGGGTATCAATCAGCCTTTGAGCAACCAACGTGCACAGAGCGTTGTAAACTATTTGGTAAGCTGCGGCGTTCCTCGTTCACAGTTTGCTAATGTTGTTGGTAAGAGCAGCTCCCAGCCTGTTGCTGACAACTCAACAGCTGCTGGTCGTCAGGCTAACCGTCGTGTAGAGCTCTATCTCTATGCAAGCAAGGCTATGATTGAGGCTGCTAACAATGGCACACTCAAGTAATACTGGGTTTTACATACTACCATGCAGGTGCAGGCGTATTAATAAGAAGTATGCCTGTTCCTGCATGTTTTTTTCTTAATAAAAGAATCTGTTTTCTTAAAAGAAACATTTTTCTTAATAAAGAACTCAACTTCAAAACAACACTCGTGAAAAAGCTGAAGAATATACTGAAATGGATAGTGGCATCATTTTTTGCCTCTACTATTCTTGCTGTCGTAGCCTATCGCTTTATTCCTGTTTATTTCACTCCATTAATGTTCATCCGTTGTATGCAAACAGGTAGCCTCACCATGCATCATCATTGGGTGCCATTAGACGAAATGTCGCCACATATGCCCGTGGCCGTGATGGCGAGCGAAGACTCAAGGTTTTTGCTACACCACGGCTTCGACTTCGATGCCATAGGCAAGGCTGCTAAGCGCAATACTAAGGGAGGAAAGAAATATGGCGCCAGCACAATCTCGCAGCAAACAGCTAAAAACGTATTCCTTTGGCCTGGTCGTTCGTGGGTAAGAAAGGGATTTGAGGTTTATTTCACGGCTCTTATCGAGATGATGTGGAGCAAACAACGCATTATGGAGGTTTATCTCAACTCTATTGAGATGGGCGATAGGATATATGGCTTGGACGCTGTGGCAGAAAACAATTTCGGCAAGCAGGCTTCTGAATTGAGTCGAGGCGAATGTGCCTTGATAGCTGCCACTTTGCCTAATCCACATATTTATAGCTCGAAAGATCCAAGTGCCTATATGCGCAAACGCCAAAGAGCCATTAAGGCAAATATGAGATACATTCCGTCGTTTCCTAAGGAGGGTCAAGACTATAATCCAAGTACTGCCGTTGGTGGCGTGTATCATAAGAAGAATTAAACCATCAATATGGACTACAACATACAAGACATTCTCTCGCAGCTCAACGAGTCGCAACGCAAGGCCGTGGAATATCTCGACGGTCCGCAACTTGTTATTGCCGGCGCAGGCTCGGGCAAGACTCGTGTGCTTACATATAAGATAGCCTACCTCATAGCTCGTGGCTTGCAGCCATGGAGCATCCTTGCCCTAACCTTTACCAATAAGGCTGCCAAGGAGATGAAAGAGCGTATCGCCACTATCGTGGGCGACCAGGCTGCCTTGCGACTAAATATGGGCACCTTCCACTCGGTATTTGCACGCATACTTCGTGCCGAGGCTGAGCATATAGGATATTCTTCGCAGTTTACTATTTATGATGAAGCCGACTCGCGTTCGCTACTCAAGAATATCGCTAAGGAATTAAAACTCGACGACAAGCAATATAAGCCTGCTACCGTGCATAAGCATATTTCGTTGGCTAAAAACAAACTTGTGGCTCCCGAAGCTTATGCTGCCGACAACTATATTGCTGAGCGTGATGCTCGTGCGCAGATACCGCAAACAGCAGCAATATATCGCATATATCAGCAACGACTCTTGCAGGCTAATGCTATGGACTTTGATGACTTGCTGGTACTCACTTTCCGTCTGTTGTCGGAAAACGAGGCGGTAAGGAGAAAATATGCCGAGAGGTTTGCCTATGTGCTCGTGGATGAGTATCAAGACACCAACTATGCTCAGCAACGAATACTTACTCTCCTTACTCGCGAAAACCGACGCATCTGCGTAGTTGGCGACGACTACCAAAGTATCTATGCCTTTCGTGGTGCCAATATCGACAACATCCTCGACTTCCAACATCAATATCCTAATGCTTTGCTCTTCAAGCTTGAGCGCAACTATCGTTCCACTCAAACTATCGTTGAAGCTGCCAACAGCATCATGCAGAAAAACCGTAGGCAGATACCGAAGCAAGTGTATAGCGAGAATGAGGAAGGCGACAAGATTTCGGTAATCGAGACCTATTCTGATAAGGAAGAGGCTATCGTGGTTTGCAATACCATTAAGCGATATGTGAATCGTGAGAATAGCCAATATTCCGACTTCGCTATCCTTTATCGTGCCAACGCCCTTTGTAGAAGTTTCGAGGAAGAATTGCGCAAGCAAAATATTCCGTATACCATCTTTGGCGGTCAGAGCTTCTATCAACGAAAGGAGATAAAGGATGTGATGGCATATTTCCGACTTGTAGCCAATCCTAATGACGAAGAGGCTTTCCGTCGTGTGGTCAACTATCCTGCTCGTGGCATAGGCAACACAACAATTCAGAAACTTGCTTCAGCTGCCGTAGAATATGGCGTTAGCTTCTGGCAATTGTTGGAAAATCCTATGCTCTATAAGCTCGATGTCAACAAGGGAACACTCACCAAGCTCGACCGCTTTAAGCAGCTTATAGATAGTTTTGTGGCTGAGGTCAACGTTACCGATGCCTACACTCTTGGCGAGGATATCCTCAAGAATAGCGGCATCATGGCCGACCTTGCTGCCGACGTGACGGTAGAGGGCGAAACTCGTCGTGAGAATATCGATGCCTTCATTTCTTCTATCCACGACTTTGTAGAGGCTCAACGCGAAGAGGGTAGGGAGAATGATATTTATCTCTCTAACTATCTGCAAGAGGTGTCGTTGCTTACCGACCTTGAGAGCGACGAAGATGGCGATACTCAAAATCGTGTGTCGCTCATGACGGTTCATGCCGCAAAGGGATTGGAGTTTAATACCGTCTTTATCGTTGGCGTAGAAGATTCCATCTTCCCAAGCCAAATGAGTATGGACTCGCCACGCGGTCTTGAAGAGGAGCGACGACTGATGTACGTAGCCATGACTCGTGCCGAGAAGCATTGCTATATCACACATGTGAAGTCACGCTTCCGCTATGGCCGTGCTGAGTTTATGAATCCAAGCATGTTCTTGCGCGAGATTAGTTCTAAGTATGTATCTATGCAGAATCAGTCTATGGGCGAGTCGTCACGTGGTTCTCGTTGGGGTAGCGACAACTACGAGTCGAATACCCCTTATCGTGGAGCTCATGGATGGGATAGCGATACTCCGCATTATGGTCGCGGCATGCAAAACAATCGTCCTGTTGCCGACCGCTTTGTTGCCGACCCTAAGCCGAAGATTACTCGTGGCAATAGAAGTGAAGAGGCTGTAGACCCATTCTCAGATAAGTTTAAGCAATTGCTTGCTGCAAGTGGTGGCAACTTTAAGCGTGTGTCGGAAGCCATGACAAATGGTGGACGTCAGATGCCGTCGGCATCATCTTCTGGCTCTTCGCTATCGTCAGCAGGTATGTCTACTTCCTCAAGTTCCCAGTCGTCAGCTTCTGCTGGTTCGCTTCATACAGGCAACGTCATCGAGCATTTGCGCTTCGGAATTGGTAGGGTACTTAATGTAGAAGGTTCGGGCGAGAATACTAAGGCAACCGTAGAATTTGAAAACGTAGGTACTAAGCAGCTACTCCTAAAGTTTGCCAAGTTCAGAATCTTGGAGTAATCTAAATGCTAATAACGATTAGTCGAATTGTTAATTACGATTAGTCGAAATGCTAATTACGATTAGTCGAATTGCTAATTATGATTAGTCGAATTGCTATTATTTGAATATGTGGGAAAAGATTAAATAGTAACCAGCCAGGAAGGCAAACTAAAACGCCCTGCAAAGGATAAAGTGTTTATCAGCCTTGATAACACTTTTCCCTTGCAGGGCGAATTGTTTATTGGGATTGAAGGAATATTTCTTCTTAGCAAGTTCAATGACTGCCTTACCCTGCTTGTTGCTAAGGATGAGGTTGCCATTTTCGTCGATGCTGAAAGAGTTTACTTTCTCCAACGCGCCAAGAACAATCTGCTCGTTTGTCATGTCTGCGCACAACATCTGTGTGCATCCCATCTTTGAGAGATCGAGCTTGTTGTCCTTTATTTCCATGGTTCCTGTCAGATTGTTGCAACCTGTGCAACCATATACATTCTTTTTGTCTACCTCAAAACCGAGGAATGGAATCTCGTCGCCAGCATTCTTGTTGATAGCTGTGCCGTTGACTTTCTCAATTGTCCATTCGCCATTAAGGTCGGCTGATGATACTACTTGCTTTGATGAGCTGCAAGCACTTGCCATTACTGCAGCCATAGCGATAATGAAAATGTTTTTCTTCATGTTATAAATTTTGGTTGTTTTTAAAAAATAATATATCTCATTTACTTTTTTACTCTTTTATCTTTTTACTTTTTTACCTTTTTACCTTTCTTATTCTTCCTTCTTCCGTTGAAGTCTTTTTTTAGGATGAAGCCCAGACCTTGGGTGTTTAGACTATTGCGAGTGAAGTAGCGGTCGTTAGACTGGTTGTACACACGCACGGCAAGGTTGCCGTTAGGGAAGAGAAGATAGCGAAGGTCGAAGTCGCCGATGAAACTTTGTGTGGCATTAGCGTTGTCGCGATAGCCAAACTGACCATTAAAGAGCAGACGATTGTTGAGCAGTCTACCGCTCAGCAGCCCCTCGTATTCGGCGTTGTTCCATCCCTCGTCGCCAGTAGAGATATTGGCTCCAAAGTTCCAGTTGTTGTTATTAATAACCGTTCCCAATAGCGAGTTTATCTGCTGACTTATCTGTCCGCTCAATATACTCTGCATGGCCAACGTAGTCTGACTTTGTGCTTCACCTTCGGCATTCGCGTTGTTGTTGCCCTGCGAATAGAATCTTCCTACAGCAAGCAAATAGATAACCTGCTGGTTCATCTCCTCCTCGCTATTTATGAGGTTGTATATCATCTGCTTGGCGTCGCTACTAACCGTAGGCATATCTAATCCGAAGTCTACCTTTGGCTGATTAGGCGTTCCTGTGATATTCATGAGACAGTTCACGCGGATGTTGTTGCTCGTAAACGAGCGACCTAACTGCAAGTCTGATAGGCTCACGGAGTTTACAGGATACATAGCCTTGAGGTTCAATATCGCATCATACGGATTGCCACCAAAAGCAATTGTGCCGCCAGGCATGAATTCAAAATCCTTGTGCAAAGCATTCTGAATGGTAAGTTTATATACGCCACTCTCCACCAAGTAGTTGCCATAGAGGTCGAAAGAGCCCTTATTATAATATGTGGCACGAATAACGCCCGAACCGCGCAAGTCGATATAGTCGCCACTTGTATTGTCCATTATCAAGCGTATCGTTGCCGTAGGTTGCGTATGCACCAAGAAGTTGAGACGTATGTCGGAAGGCATATCAGCCAGGGTCTTCAATCCCTGTGGCAGATTTATCTTCGTACCTTGTAGTTGCATAGAATCTCTATCCACCCAGTTTATAAACTCTTGCGACTTTATGGCATCAGGACTCGAAACATTATATGTTACGATAGAACCCTCGTTAGGCACAACGTCGATATCCATCACCACTTCGCCACTTCGTCCGCGTATGTTGCATTGGCCCGTGGCATAGGCTGTGCCATAGAATGTGCTGCCATCCGAGCCATCGAAGTTGTATGCTAAGAGGTTGTTGGCTTTCACTCCGATATCGTAGGTAAGGCGCGAGAGATGCTGATGATGCAAGCTTCCTGTCACCACGCCTGTGTTGCCTCTATGGTCGATAATGGTGTCGCCAGGCAATTGGATTTCGTTCTCCAATAGTCGCACATGAGCATTATTAAATGAATACTCCGTGTTCAAACTTGAAATACCAATCTTTCCAGCTATATCGAGGTCGCCCGTGAGGTTTAGCGCACTTAACGATCCCCATAGTCTCACGTCGCCATTAGCATTAACATCGCATTTGTCCATGAAGCTGCTACAGAAGCCAAGCATAAATTCTGCCCTTGTGTTGTGGGCAGAAATGCCGAGGTCTATATAGTTGCGCTTTGGCGATACATAACCATTAATGTCTGTATGTCTGCCACCTTCGTCTTTAGCTTTGGCGTTGATGTCTATCTGTTCCTGCTCGTTGTTCCAAGCCACGTCGGCATATAGAGTTCCCATTCTTCCTTCTTCGAATGTGAATTTATCTACCGTAAGGTTAGCCTTGGCATGAGGTGTGCCAAAGGTTCCTGAGACAAAAGCTTTGCCCGAAGCATGACCGTCGAAGTCTACAGCATGGAAGTTGACGAGGTTAAGGATATAAGCCACATCAACATCCTTCAAGTCTACCGTTAGCGAATCTGAATTATCCTCCGTAGCCAAACCGTTGATATGAATATGCTGGTCATCATGCTCTATAGCGAAGTTCTCTATCTCTATATGTTTTGGCGAATAGGTGAGGGTAGAGCTCATGATATCCCAGTTGGTGTTGTCTATCATCATATGCGATGGCATGATATTTACCACAGCCTTCACCTTGCCTTCTTCGTTGCGTGAGAATTGAGCGTTGGCATTCATGTTGCCCTTTATGTGCAACTTGCTATGATTATCGAAGACGAGAGCTGCCGAAAGCTTATTGTTTGCAGCCATAGCGTCGAGAGCGTATTCTGCCTTATTGCCGTTGCTCAACATCTTCTTTGCTTTAAGAATTGCGTTAAGAGCATCTGCAGGCGTTGATACAGAAAGCGAGATGTCGGCATAGTCTTGGTCGCTAATGCTCAGTTGTGGCACAGATGCCTGTATGCTTAGTTCCGACTGCAGACTATTCATATATCCATCTATTCGCGCAGGCTTCTTTAATGCTACGGGCACATTCAATAGTCGTTGCAGAGGTTCGGTATTCATGATGTCGGCATAGAACAGCATTCGGCAGTCAGGCGCCTTGCGAGTTCTGATAGGTGTGAGCTGCTGTATGCTTGGCAATTTCTCTGCCACCAGATTCTCTACATATTGTATGAGGTCGGCTATATGGAATTGTCCTGTTATGCCAACGTTTGCAAAGTCGGAATTTAGCGTTATGGTATGTCGCTCATCGTTGTAACGTGATGATAGCGATACGTTTCTTATATTATAAGTATCTTCGGCAGTAGCCATGCTGAAGTTGCTAATAGTAATATTACCATTTGCATTATCGACGTTGGTACCTACAAAGTCGGCATCCACATTTGCTGCGAAGCATGCGTCGCCCCATTTGTCTGTCAGTCCTAACGCCTTTGGACAGATGTTGCCCAACTGCAACAGCAAATCTGCCTTTGGATGATCGGTAGCGAAGGTGCCGTTGGCATTTAGCTTTATGTTATCGTCGTTGATAGCAAGCTGTCCGCTTATGTTGTTGCCATCAAGTTTTCCGTCGATATTGATGTTGGAATATATATAGCCGTTGTATTGAAATTTGTCGATATTGCCATTAGCCGTCAGCTGCTGTATCTTGCCAAGAATGCCTTTACGAGCCTTGCCATTACCAGTATTTTTAGTTTCGTTTTTCAACATGGCAGTAACTTTAATTTCTGTTGCCAATATGCCGAGCTTGTCGTTGTCGAGAATTTCAGCAAGGTTGCAATCGTTGGTGCTTACAGATAGCGACAATTTTCTATCTTCCTTTCCTCCGTCAATCTTTAGCGAGCCTGCACTCGTCTTGAGATTGCCGTTGGCAGATATGTCGTTACCCTTACCGCCAATAGAGCCCACGAAAGCTATATCGCCAAGGTTGGCGAGTGGGGTAGGCATAGCCTTGTTAGGGTTGAAGGCTTTTAGAACCTTGTCTATAGTAGTATTGCCAACCTTCAGCAGGGCTATATTCGCAATCCATTTTGGCGAATCAAAACCATTACTTAGCGAACCGTCAGCACTAAGTTTTGTTGAGCCGTTGTCGGTATCAATCTCCAAACGGGCAACTTTCATGCTTGTTCCAGTTCCTGATATTGACGTCGAAATGTTTATGGTATTTGCAAGTTTTGCAAGCTCCGGAACCACGGCTGCCAAGTCGGGCAGGTATACATGGCTATGCTCCATCTCGGCTTCATATTGTAGCGATGGCAATAGCGACTTGCTATCCTTGGCATCGTAAGTAGCTACTGCTTTATCTACATTAATTTCAGACTTTGGCAAAGCAATATATAGCTTGTCGATTTCTGCTTTCTTCTTACTTGCTATAGCTCTAAGTTTGAAATCACGAAGTTTAAGTCCTGATTTGTCTTTCAAGGCTAACTTCTTGATATTTAGATTTATAGAATCGTTGGTAAGTCTGTTGAGAATTATATGCGCACTTATATCGCTAAGGTCTATATGCTTTAGCGATGTTAGTCGGAAGTCGGGAGAATCCAGCTGGTTGTATCTCACCTTGCCATGACGTATCACCAACGAGCCAATCTCAAGATTCAAAGGCTTCTTGGTCTTGGTGGTATCCTTCGATGCTAAGGCGTCGATGATGAATTGAAGGTTGGTATTTGACTTCTCGTCCTTGCGATAAATGTTGGCATCAAGACCGAAAATCTGTGCCGACGATATCGTGATGCCACCCTTCACAAGGTCTGTAAATGATATCTTTGCCGAAAGGCGAGTGGCTGTCAATAGCTTTTTGTTAGCCTGGTCGTCTATGCGTACATTATCTATAATAACACGGTTGAGCAATCCAAGGTCTATGCGACCGATGCTCACCTTGGTGTCGAGAGCATTACCGATGAAATTGGCTGTTTGGCTACCAACGAAGGCTTGTACTGCCGGAATATTCAGCAGAACTACGATACTAAGATACAGAGCGCAGAGTGTCCATATCGTGGCATTTATTATAGTCTTCAGTCTTTTCATTTGTAAACACCATTTTACAAATTGTGGTCAATAATTTTGCAAATGGTCTACAAAATTACAAATTTACTTGTTTACGAGCAACAAACGAAGTTATTTTTATCATTTTTTCCTATTTATTCTGTAATTTTGCAGCTATCAAGCATAGAGAATAATAATTATTCCTTATTAATATATAGTTATGATCAGAAATTTTGAGACGCACAAGGGATTAGACATTTCGCTCGTAGGTCAGGCCGAAAAGCGAAAGGCTGTTGTGTCGCCTATTGGTGACTTTGCCCTTGTTCCCGACGACTTTGCCGGTGTTGTCCCCAAGGTTGTTGTTAAGGAGGGTGAAAAGGTGTTGGCAGGCGACGCTTTGTTTGTCAACAAGAATTTCCCTGAGGTGAAATTTGCTTCTCCTGTCAGCGGTACTGTTAGTGCCGTTGTTCGTGGCGACCGCCGCAAAGTGATGAGTATTAAAGTTACTGCCGACGCAGAGCAGCAGTATCGTGACTTTGGTAAGCTTGACTTGGCTTCTGCCGATGCACATAAGGTAAAAGATTTATTACTCGAAGCAGGCTTGTTTGGTTATATCAACCAGCTGCCTTTTGCTGTTTCTACAACACCAGACACAAATCCTAAGGCTATTTATGTTTCAGCATTCCGCGACATGCCTTTGGCTGCCGACTTTGAGTATGAACTCGAAGGACAGGAGGCTGACTTCCAGGCTGGCATCTCGGCTCTTGCTAAGATTGCTAACGTGAATGTTGGCATTGGCAAGAACAGTAGCAACAAACTTTGGGATGGTTTAAAGGATGCTCAGGTTAATCGCTTCGTAGGTCCTTGTCCTGCAGCCAACGTTGGTGTGCAGATTAATCATATTGACCCAGTAAACAAGGGCGAAGTGGTTTGGACTGTCGATCCTGTTGCTGTATTGTTTATCGGACGTTTGGTTAACAACGGTCGTGTAGACCTTACTCGCTTGGTTGCTGTAGCTGGCGCAGAAATCAAAACTCCTGAATATGCAGAAGCCTTGGTAGGTACACCTTTGTGTATGATACTTAAAGGAAAACTAAAACGCGAGAATGGTATCAGAATTATTAATGGCAATCCTTTGACAGGTCGCAAGGCTACTGCAGACGACTTCCTTGGTGCTCATACTTCTGAGGTTTGCGTTATCCCTGAGGGTAACGATGCAGACGAGATGTTTGGCTGGATAATGCCACGTCTAAATCAGTTCTCGGCTAACCATAGCTATTTCTCATGGCTCTTCGGAAAGCGCAACTACAATATCGATGCACGTATCAAGGGTGGCAAGCGCCACATGATAATGAGTGGCGAATACGACAAGGTGTTGCCAATGGATATCTATGGCGAATATCTTATCAAGGCCATCATCGCAGGTGACATCGACCGCCAGGAGCAGCTTGGTATCTACGAGGTTTCTCCAGAAGACTTCGCTGTGGCTGAGTTTGTATGCTCTTCAAAGCTTGAACTTCAAGACATCGTGCGCAAGGGTCTCGATATTTTGAGAAAGGAAAGCTAAACACATATCATAACTTTAATTCATTTAATCATGTCATTACGTAAATATCTCGATAAAGTAAAACCTACTTTCGAAGAGGGTGGAAAGTTGCATGCCTTTCGTAGTGTCTTCGACGGCTTTGAGACTTTTCTCTTTGTGCCTAACGACACAGCAAAGAGCGGTGTAAACATCCACGACGCCATCGACTCAAAGCGCATCATGAGTATCGTTGTGATAGCTCTGTTGCCAGCTTTGCTTTTCGGTATGTATAATGTGGGCTATCAGAATGCAGCGCATGCTCAGGCTCTGGCTTCTACCTCGTTTGTTGAAATGTTCCTCTATGGAGCTTTGGCTGTATTGCCAAAAATCCTTGTTAGCTATATCGTTGGTCTTGGCATCGAGTTTGCTTGGGCACAATGGAAGGGTGAGGAAATTCAGGAAGGCTACCTCGTTTCCGGTATCATCATTCCTATGATTGTTCCTGTAGGCTGCCCTTTGTGGATGCTCGCCATCGCAGTAGCCTTTGCCGTAGTTATCGGTAAGGAGATTTTTGGTGGAACAGGTATGAACATCTTCAACGTGGCTCTCGTGGCTCGTGCTTTCCTCTTCTTCTCTTATCCTACTAAGATGAGTGGTGATCAGGTTTGGATTGCCAACGACACTATCTTTGGTCTTGGTCATGTGGCAGTCGACTCTACCACAGGTGCTACACCTCTTGGTCAGCTTGCTGCTGGTACCGACATCACAGCTTCGCTTCAGGATATGATTCTTGGTTTCATCCCTGGTAGTATTGGTGAAACAAGCGTTGTAGCTATCGCTATCGGAGCCGTAATCCTTTTGTGGACAGGCATCGCTTCTTGGCGCACCATGTTTAGCGTTATCGCAGGTGGAGCTATTGCAGCCGTTATCTTCCAGGCTACCGATATGTGTGCTATCGCTTGGTATGAGCACCTTGTTTTGGGTGGTTTTGCTTTCGGAGCAGTCTTCATGGCTACCGACCCTGTGACAAGCGCACGTACTAATACTGGTAAATATATCTATGGCTTCATGATAGGCGCTTTGGCTATCATCATCCGCGTTATGAACCCTGGTTATCCAGAGGGTATGATGCTCGCCATATTGTTTGGCAACATGATGGCTCCGCTCATCGACCACTATGTTGTTGAGGCTAATGTTAGCAAGCGAATGAAGCGAATTCAGAAGTAAACACCATTAATAGCGTATAATCATGAATACAAATAAGAATTCCTACATTATTATATATAGTGCTATCTTGGTTGTTGTTGTAGCGTTTCTCCTTGCCTTTGTTTATTCGGCATTGAAACCACAGCAGGATATCAATGTGGCACTCGACAAGAAGAAGCAGATACTCGCTTCGCTCAACATCCGCGACCTTAGCGATGCTGATGCTGCAGCTAAATATACTGAGGTTGTAGAGTGCGACGCGATTATCGATACCAACGCTACTGTTATCAATAAAGGCGAAAAGGGTGGCGAAAACGCAGGCTTTAAGCTTAATAGTGCTGACCTCAAAGAGGGTAAGCTTGCAGTATATGTCTGCAATGTTGATGGCGAAAAGAAATATGTAATCCCTGTATACGGTATGGGTCTTTGGGGCTCTATCTGGGGTTATATTGCTCTCAATGCTGACAA
>UMHE01052791.1_pt1 | contig 14750 bp, 8 predicted proteins | sample 1965451 | NCBI WGS metagenome assembly UMHE01 (sample SAMEA4836090, study PRJEB28245) | human gut metagenome | biome: gut microbiome; material: fecal sample | place: Denmark | collected 2008 | reverse complement strand
CTACCGCTACCAGCCATAAGTCCTCCGCCATTAAAATATATCAGCACAGGCAGATGTTCCTTCATGGTCTTGGCAGGTGTCCATATATTAAGGTATAGGCAATCCTCGCTATTCACCTTGGTTCCGAAGTTCATATCTCCGTATATTGGTTCCTGCATCGGATTTGGTCCATACTCTTTAGCCTCTCTCACTCCATCCCAATGAGCCGCAGGCTGTGGAGCCTTCCATCTTAGGTTGCCCACAGGAGGCGCAGCAAATGGTACGCCTTTGAATACTGTAATGCCCGAAAGGTCTTTTCCTTCGAGTACACCCTCTGTAGCCTTCACCTGCGTTTGTGCCATCATTCCCATGGCAGGCAGCAACAAGGCTATCGACAATAATAATTTCTTCATAATTAGTTATAGTTAGGTTTTGCAAAGATATGATAAAATATCTCACGCCACTCTTTTTGCCCCACTCTTTTTCGTGTTATTTTGTTTTTTTATAAGTACTTATTACCTTTCTCCACACTTTTTCTAACGAATATTTACTCAAACTCCACACTTTTTCTAACGAATAATCACCCAAACTCCACACTTTTTCTAACGAACAACCAAATAAAAGGGCTGCCTTTTGCAATAAAAGACAGCCCTTTATGATATTCGCCTCTATATAGATAAATGCGGATAGCAAAGCTACCCTTTGTATTAAATCATATTGTTCTCTAAGTTTTTTACTAAAACTTAAGTAAATGTCAATAAAAAATAGTACCTTTACGGCAACAAAAACAACAAAAAGAAATACAATAATATAATAAGAGAAATACCAAGAATATGATAACAGGCGAAATCAAAAATCAGATAGACCAGATATGGGACACATTCTTTGTGGCTGGAGTCACCAATCCAATCACAGTATTGGAACAAATGACTTACATCTTTTTTATGAAGATGCTCGACGATAAGCAGCTGCAAGAAGAAGACAACGCACGCGACTTCGATGGCGAAGTAAAGAATCCTACATTCCCTGCGGGCAAGATGTGGCTGAATCCAGATACCAATCAGGAAGTGCCATACGAAAGCATGCGATGGTCGGTGTTCCGCAATACAGGCTCTGAGAATATGTTCAATATGATTCGTCAAAATGTATTCGAGTTTATCAAGCATATCGGTACTGGCGAAGAGAGCGCCTATAGTCGATACATGAAGACTGCCATATTTTTGATTCCAAATGCTCGCACGCTTACAAAAATTGTAGATGGTGTGGATGCACTCGATATGAACAACCGCGACGCCATGGGCGATGTGTATGAGTATATACTTGGCAAAATGGCAGCCTCTGGCACTAATGGTCAGTTCCGCACACCTCGTCATATCATCCGCATGATAGTAGAAATGATGGAGCCTACACCACAAGACTATATCTGCGATCCTGCCATGGGAAGTGCAGGATTCTTGGTAGAGGCAGTGAAATATATCAAAGAGAATCACGAGACAGCATTCTATGCTGCCGACGAAGTGCATCATATCAAGACTTCCTTGATTAATGGCTACGACACCGACCAGACTATGCTCCGCATTGGAGCCATGAACTTGCTGCTCCACGATGTTACAGCACCTCAGCTGGCGTGGCGTGATTCGCTTTCCGAACAGAATGAAGATCAGGCTTGCTATAGCTTGATTATGGCAAATCCTCCATTTGCTGGCAGTCTCGACAAAGGCAATGTGAACAAGAAGATTCTGGCTTATGCCAACACCACCAAGACCGAGTTGCTTTTCTTGGCTCAGTTTGTTCGCTCGCTTGAATTGGGTGGTCGTTGTGCCAGCATTGTTCCCGATGGTGTGTTGTTTGGCACATCAAGAGCCCACGTCGCCATTCGCAAGGAGATAGTAGAAAATCAGCAGTTGCGTGCTGTCATCTCTATGCCGAGTGGAGTCTTTAAGCCTTATGCTGGTGTTTCTACCGCAGTTCTCATTTTCACCAAGACCAACTGTGGCGGCACCGACAAAGTGTGGTTCTACGATATGAAGGCCGATGGCTTCTCGCTCGACGACAAGCGTTCGCCTATTGCCGATAATGATATTCCCGATGTTGTTGCCCGCTTCAAGAACCTTGAGGCAGAGGCAAACCGCAGTCGCAAGGAGCAGAGTTTCTTCGTGCCTGTGCAAGACATCATCGACAACGATTACGACCTCTCTATCAACAAATATAAAGAGGTGGAGCGTGAGAAGGTGGAGTACGAACCTGTAAAAGACATTCTCGCACGCTTGCAGCAAACCGAAGGCGACTATGCCAAAGGCTTTGAGGAGTTGAAGGGAATGTTGGAGGAATAAATATGGACATAAAGAAAAACATAGTCGAAACGACGGAATACAAGCAACAGCAGGGTGTTTCTCTTTATCAAGATGTTTGCCACATCATAGAGCAAGGTAGAGAACAAGCTTATAATGCTGTGAGCCAACAGATGGTTGAGACTTACTGGAATATAGGTAGACGCATCGTGGAGGAAGAACAGCAAGGCAAAGAGCGTGCCGAATATGGAGAGCAAATCATTGAAAAACTTTCCAAGCAACTCACTCTTCGCTATGGCAGAGGATTCGGTCCAAGATACTTGCGTTCATTCCGAAAATTTTATCAGGTTGTTGATAGCTATAAGATTTGGAAATCGCGATTTCCAAATCTTACTTGGACACATATATACAAGTCTTTGCGTGTAGATGACCCTATTGCCATTCGTTGGTATTTAGAAACCGCTTCTCAAGAAATGTGGAGTGTCCGCACGCTCGACCGCAATATATCTACGCAATATTACGAGCGACATTTTGCGCAGCCTCAGCTACCTACAGTCGAAACAGAGCCTAATAAATTTGAGTTGCTCAAGAGTCCCATAATAGCGGAGTTCCTTGGTTTCAAGGCTGACACATCTTTTTCCGAAGGAGAGTTGGAGACTGCTATTATCAGTCATTTGCAAGACTTCTTGATGGAAATGGGACGTGGCTTTGCATTCATGGGACGTCAGCAATTGGTGCGCACAGACACGCAAGACTATTTCATAGACCTTGTATTCTATAATGTGGTATTGAAATGCTATGTGCTCATCGACCTGAAAATTGGTACCATCACACATCAAGACGTAGGACAGATGGATATGTATGTGCGAATGTATGACGAACTGAAACGAACAGAAGGCGACAATCCAACCATCGGCATCGTGCTGTGTTCAGAAACTAGTAAGGATATAGCCAAATACTCTATCCTAAAGGGCAACGAGCAGCTCTTTGCTGCAAAATACAAGACATTCTTGCCGACAGAGGAGCAATTGCGTACCGAAATTGAACGACAAAAACAATTATTCATGATGCAACATGAAGAAAATAATAAGGAGGGGAAATGATGAGAGAAGGATGGGAATATAAAAAGTTGGGAGATTGCTTCTATTACATAAAAAATGGAGCAAACATTAAGCAAAAAAAAGATGTAGATGGCTATCCTATAACAAGAATTGAAACACTATCTGGAGGTGTTTTCAATAGAGATCGTGTTGGCTATGCTGGCATCCATGATTTATCGAAATATGCAGAATATATATTAGAGTCTAAAGACTTGCTAATGTCTCATATTAATAGTAAAACATATATAGGAAGAACAGTTGAGTATAAATCAAGTAATAAAGAAACTATCATACATGGAATGAATTTGCTTAGATTAAAAGCGAATCTCAATATTATCGACTCTACATTTTTTGCTTATTATACACAAAGTGGAGACTTTAAAAGCAAAATAGCAAGAATTAGAAAGGATGCTGTAAACCAATCTAGCTTTGCCATTTCTGACTTAAAACGTTTCGACATCCCCCTCCCTCCCAAATCCACCCAGCTTGCGATAGTTTCCGAACTTGACAAGATAAACGAGTTGATTCGTTTAAAGAAGGAGCAACTGAAAGATTTCGATAACCTCGCACAAAGCATCTTCTATGAGATGTTCGGAGACCCTGTGGAGAATGAAAAGGGATGGGAGGTGAAAAAGTTGGGAGAAGTATGTAATATTACATCAAGCAAAAGAATCTTTGCTGACGAATATACAGACAAAGGAATCCCTTTTTACAGAAGTAAAGAAGTTATAGAACGCAGCAAAGGTCTTCCTATTTCTGTAGAACTATTCATTTCGCCAGAAAGATATTCTGAGATAAAAGAAAAATTTGGAATACCTAATGTAGGAGATATTTTGGTTACAGCTGTAGGCACTATTGGCAAAATATGGTCTATAGATACAGATGAAAAATTTTATTTCAAAGACGGGAATCTTGTATGGCTTAAAGATATTGATTCTTCATTAGCAAATACAATTTTCTTTAGAAGACTACTTGAATATCTTATTGATGAATACAAAAAGATAAATGCAAATGGGGCAGCGTATAGCGCTTTGACTATAGCAAAACTAAAGTTAATGCAATGTCCTCTTCCCCCTCTCCCTCTCCAGCACCTCTTTTCCCAGCGCATAGAGCAGATAGAGCATCAGAAGGCTGAGGTTCAGAAAGCTATTACCGACCTTGAAACCTTGCTTGCATCACGTATGCAGTATTGGTTTGAATAAAAACGAAGCTATATGACGAAAGAGAATAAAGAAATGCTATTGAGCCTCATCCAACAACACAAGGAGTTAGGCATTAGTGAGCAGATAGACTACAAAAAGTTCTATCTGTACTCTATCATCACGCACTCCACAGCCATCGAAGGTTCTACTGTTACAGAATTGGAAGCTCAACTGTTGTTTGATGAAGGCATCACATCACAAAAGCGCACCTTGGTAGAACAACTGATGAACCTTGACCTTAAAACAGCATACGACTATGGCATGAAGTGGATAAAACACCATGAAGCTATTACTGTAAATTGGCTAATCACACTTGCATCAAAGGTTATGGCTCGTACTGGAAGTGAATATCATTCTCTTGGGGGAGATTTCTCTGCAGCCAAAGGCGAATTAAGAAAACTGAATGTGACAGCAGGCTTTGGAGGAAAGTCGTATATGTCGTACTTGAAAGTACCCTCAAGACTTGAAGCATTCTGTGAGGAACTGAACAAACGCCGTATGGCGATTGATAAGACAGATATTGCAGCTATCTATGAACTAAGCTTTTGGGCACATTTTGAATTGGTTTCCATTCACCCTTGGGCTGACGGTAATGGCAGAACATGCAGACTATTGATGAATTTGCTCCAAATAGAATATGGTATGTTACCTACCAAAGTGCTTAGGGAGGATAAAGCTGAATATATTCAGGCTTTGATAGACACAAGAGAGAATGAAGATATTCAGATATTTCTGGACTGTATGACCCAATTGCATTGTAAGCATCTAAAATGGGATATCGACCAATTTATCAAGTCTATGGCAGAGGAAATGGTCGATAAAATTGATTTTGCAGAGGAAATGGTCGATAAATGGTCGATAAGGCCAGCATTAGCTAAGAAATTGGCCGATATTTTAATCTTTGCAGACGGAAAGGATGAAATCACAACAGAGATCATCACCAAGCAATTTAACCTAACTCAAACAACTGCCAAACGTTACCTGCGCCAACTTACGGAGTTCGGCTATATCGAAGCACAAGGCGGCAATAAGAACAGAACATATAAAAAGAAATAACGATTATGGCTAAGAATTTTGATTATATCCTGCTTTTAACAGAAAAGGTGCCAGGCTTCAAACGCTTGCACGAATACTGCGACATGGCTGAAACATTGCAGGCAACATATCCTGAGGCTTCAGCCAATAGTTCGCGCAAAGCCTTGGAATGGCTTGTGAAGAATATGTTGAAGATGAAAGATGCTCAGATGGATGAGCATGAAACGCTCAACGATTTGCTTCATAAGCCAGAGACTTATGCTTTTATCAATAATGATGCGAAGCTGGACGATGATATCCGTCTGGTTAGAAAGATTGGAAATTCTGCAAGCCATGATGGTGGCGAACCTGTAAAGAGGGTAAAGGCTTTCCGCTGTCTGCGTGCGCTATATAATGTGGTGGCAGGATTCATGTATCGTTGGGGAGCCATGAAGAGTATCCCCGCTTTTGATGCTACGATAATTCCAGGAAGAATAGATGGTCCTGTGCAGACTACATCGCCAAGTCCACAGGTAGAGCCAGATGTGGTGAATAGTGTGCCTAAGGAGAATGTAGAGCATCCAAAGTCGCCAATTATTCCAAAGGAAAGTTTGGCGAGCGAGGCTATCACACGCAAGTATCTCATCGACTATATGCTCATAGAGGCAGGATGGTATGTGCTTGAGGTGAAAGGCGATGTGCAAGGTGGCAAGGCTTGCATAGAGGTTGAGGTTGACGGCATGCCAAGCAAGTCGGGCAAAGGATATGCCGACTATGTGTTGTTTAGCCGTGGTGGCAAGCCATTGGCTGTGATAGAGGCAAAGGCTGCAACTCATGAATTGGAAGAAGGACGCCGACAAGCCATACTTTATGCTGATGCCCTGGAACACAAGTATGGTGTAAGACCAGTAATCTATTATACAAATGGATTTAAGACCAATGTGATTGATGGTCTGGGCTATATGGACAGACCTGTATACGCATTCCACTCCATGGACGACCTGGAACGATTGATTCAGAAGAGAGGTAGGGCAAGGATTAGCAATCTGAGCATTAATGAGAATATCACCAACCGACCTTATCAGCAGACAGCCATCAAGAGCATTGTGGAATGGCTGAATCAGCAACATCGTCGTGGACTGCTGGTACTTGCCACAGGTACAGGCAAAACTCGTGTCAGCATTTCGCTCTGCGATATATTGATGCGCAACGACTGGGTGAAGAATGTGTTATTCTTGGCTGACCGCACGGCTCTTGTCAATCAGGCACATAAAAACTATGAGGCATTTTTGCCTAATGTAACAATGACGGTTTTGAGCGAAGAGAAAGAGCCTAATATGAAAGCACGCATCATGTTCTCTACCTATCAAACCATGATAAACTATATAGATAAGGAGGATAAGAAATTCACCATAGGAAAATTCGACCTTATTATTATAGACGAGGCTCACAGAAGCGTGTTTGGAAGATATGGCGCAATATTCAACTATTTCGACTCTTTGCTTATTGGTCTTACTGCCACCCCACGCGACGAGATAGACCGCAGCACTTACGACTTGCTGCAACTGGATAATGGAACACCAAACTATAGCTACGACTATGAGGAGGCTGTTGCCGATGAATATCTTGTGCCATACAAAACGCTGCAGTATCATTCCAAGATTATGGAGACTGGTATAAAATGGGACGATCTGCCAAAAGAACAGCAAGACAAGCTCGAAGAAGTATGGGCTTACGAGAAGGCATTGGCTGGCATGAGCGACGAAGAAGAATATCATCGCGACATAGAGTCGAAGGAAATATTCAGCTATCTTATCAACAATAACACCATAGACAGAGTGCTACAGGAGTTGATGAAGAAAGGACTGAAGGTGCAGAGCGGAGAAGAAATTGGTAAGACCATTATCTTTGCTATGAACCACCTGCATGCAGAACAGATAGTGAAGAGATTCCGTGAGCTTTATCCTGAAAAGGGAGAACAATACTGCCAACTGATAGATAACTATGTGAAATATGCTGGTGCCTTGATACTTGATTTTGAAGAGCTTGAAAAGATGCCACAGATTGCCGTTAGCGTGGATATGCTCGATACGGGCGTAGATGTGCCATCGGTGCTGAACCTTGTATTCTTTAAGCGAGTAAAATCAAAGATTAAGTTTATGCAGATGATTGGTCGTGGCACCAGACTATGCCCAGGACTATTTGGCAACAAGGATAAGAAGGTTTTCTACATCTTTGATTGGTGCAACAACTTTGAGTATTTCTCTGTACACACAGAGGGTGCTGACCCTGTAGCAGTAAAATCGTTGACCGAACGCCTCTTCTCGCTTCGTCTGGATATAGCCTTTGCATTACAGTCGGCAGAACATCAGGAAAGAGAAGAAGACAAGAAGCTGCATGATGAATTGAAGGATATTCTGCATAGCCAGGTAGACAGTCTGAGCATGGCAAGAATTGACGTTAGAGAAAAAATAGCTAATATTGAGCCATATCGCAACAAGGAAGCATGGACTTGCCTAAGCGAGGTTGATTTGGCTAAGCTAAAAAGCATAGCCTCTGTTTTGCCTCGTCCTAACGAAAACGAAGCTGCCAAGAAGTTTGATATTCTGATGCTTCATCTACAGTTGGAGAAGGTAGACAGCATGGTGAATGCAGACAAATGCCGCACAAGCGTTATTGCTATAGCCCGGCTGTTGGAGGATAAAATTACGATACCTGTAGTAAAGGCTCGAATAGACACTATTCGCGAAGTGCAAACCTTGCAGTTTTGGGAAACAAGTACGATAGATATACTGGAACGTGTACGCAAGGAGTTGCGCGACTTAGTTCATGTGCTTGAAGAAGGACGTGACGACCGCAAGTTCATCATAGATATTGAAGACACCACATCGTCAGATGACGAAGCTGCAAGAGTAGAGTTGAAGGCAACATACAAACAGCGAGTGATAGAATATTTGGCAAACCATACCGACAACGCAACTCTGAATAAGATTCAGAATTTCGAACAGCTAACAGCTGCCGATATAGAAGAGCTACAGCGCATATTCTGGGAGGAACTGGGCACACGCGAGGAATATAACAAGGAAACAGGAGGCAAACGCTATAATAATAATGTGGCAGCTTTCATCCGCGTAATACAAGGAATAGACCACAAGAAGGCATTAGAGAAGTATGGGCAATTCATCAAGTCTGCAAATCTGACTTCTGAGCAAGAGCAATACTTGAAGAATATTCTCGACTATATCAGCGTGAATGGTGACATTCAGCTTAGCGACTTCATGGAATATCCATTGAAGCTTTATCGTTGGCGCGATGTCTTTGGTAGCCAATTTGTAAGTCTCAAAGACTTTATCCGCGAAGTGCACAATGTGATTTCAATTACTGCTTAATAACAAAAAACTATCGAGTGCAAAACTAAAGCATACATTATGCGATAGTTTTGCACTCGATAGTTTTAGAAGCTATAGCACAGACGAAGAGCGGCGGCGGTGAAGTCGCCATCGTCGTTGGAGATATATTGGAAAGAAGGTTGAATGGAGATTGACTCCGAGAGTTGGCGCTTGAATGTTAGCTCCAAGGTGTATTCCTTTCCCTGCTGATAGCGTGCATATAGACCCGACAAGCCACACTCGTTGCGGCTATCTTTATAGGTGCAGCCTGCAGCTGCATATCTATAGCAACAGCTCTCGCGAGAAGCATTTTCTGAATATTGCAACATGGCAGTAAGACTCTTGTCGGCTATAGACCATAGCTGTTGCTCACCATATACCCACCATGCGCAAGTGGTCTTGCTCTTAGCATCATCAGCAGATGAGAGTTCGCCTTGTTCGTCTACAGGGAATTGACGAGTGTGTATGGCAGCTCCAGCAAAATATTGTCCGCCCGAATATGCGTATTCCAACTGCGACATATTAAAGATGCCATCCTTCTTTGGTCGCACAAGGAAAGGATTGTCATGACGATTCCAGCCATTATACCCTACTCCATTATATATGCTGTTTTTAAATGTCCACCCACCTTTAGTAATGTCGAAATACAGAGTTAGTCCGGAATAAGGATAGTTGGCAATAGGATAGCTTGCGGCTATGGTTGGGAATATGCCACACGAACTATTTAAGAATAGCGCAGTGGCATCAGAGGTGAAGAAATCTTCGTTCACATTCCTCACGCCAACAAATAGATGTCCCTGTTTCCATTCGTGCATATAGCCAAGCACAGCTATGGCTGCCACAAAGTTGTCGGCTTCGATATTCGAGAAGCCTTGCCAATCGCCAAGTATGCCATCGTTGGATTTTGCCACATGGAGTGTTGCTGCTTCGAATGCTCCTTTACCATTATTCAACGGCAGGTTCATCTCCAATCGAAGCAGATTAAGCCAATTAGTATTTTTGTTCATATCCCATTGCCACTCCGTGGTGTATACGCCTCCAAACTCTTGGGCGTGAGATAGGCTAAAACATGATATACATATGATAAATAAAAAAATGCGCTTGATCATCTATTCTTATGAGTTGTTAACGAAATTATCTACCTAATACTATCTTTTGGGGATGCAAAGATACATTTTTTTCTTCAATAAGAAAAGAAACAAAGATATAACATCTTCGCAACAGCTCATTATCATTATTGTTGCAAGGCTGTAACATAGTAGCCGTAACTTTGCAACCGTAAACAAAACGTAATGATAATGACAAGAAACAAGGTAAAAAGATTGATTACAATGCTCACATTGGCGCTAATGGCGACAATATGTGCACAGGCTGCCGACATTAGCGGTATCGTTGTCGACAAAGCCAACAAAGAACCGCTCATTGGAGCTACCGTGATGGCAGGCGACAAGGGCACCACTACAGACATAGATGGCAAATTTGCTATCAAAGGGATAACAACAAGAAACATACACCTTATTATTAAATATATAGGATACAAAACTGCAGAACTAAACATAGCTACAGCCTCTGCTAAAGACCTTAAGGTGGAGATGGAAGCCGACGAACAGCAGTTTGGCGAAGTAACCGTAACAGCCATGGCAAACAAAAATAGCGAAATGGCAATGATGGAAATGGCAAGAGTTAGCAACCAAGTGGTGAACAACATCTCGGCTCAAGAAATAAAGCGCACACAAGACAACAACGCCAGCGAGGTGATAAGACGTATTCCTGGAGTAAGTCTTATCGAAGACAAATTTGTGATGGTAAGAGGATTGTCGCAAAGATATAACAATGTGTGGATAAATGGTGGTGCTGTGCCAAGTTCTGAAGCTGACTCGAGAGCTTTCTCGTTCGACATACTACCAAGTAGCCAAATCGACAACCTCGTGATAGTGAAGTCGCCTTGTGCTGAATATCCTGCCGACTTCACAGGTGGTTTTATACAAATCAATACCAAGGATATTCCTGTAAGAAATACTCTCTCTCTTTCATTAGGAGGCAACTGGAATGATGTCACTTGCTTCCGCAATTTCAAGCATGCCGATCATAGTAGCTCGTTTCCTAATGATGGCAACGTAAGCCTGTTGGGTAGCGGACTGCTAAACGATTGGCGTGTGAAAACGAAAACTCCTATTGCCGACCTTAAGGCTTCTGCCGACTGGAGTCATAAATGGCACATCAACGGCATGAGCGTAGGTATGGTAGGAGCTTTGAATTTCACATCAGAGACTCGCACATACAAAGATATGCAAAACAACTTGTTTGGTGTCTATGATATTACCAACGACCGCAGCAACTATCTGCGCCACTCTACAGACAACCAATACAACGACAACAAACGCTTGGGTGCTTTGCTCAACCTTGCTTTGCTATCAAAATCTGGCAACAACAAATATGAATTGAAGAATATCTTCAACCGCATAGACAACAACAGATATACAGACCGTTCGGGAGTTAACGCACAATCGGACAACGAGATTGGTGCTGAATATTATTATCGCTCACGCATCACCACCAACACTCAGCTAACGGGTAAACACACCTTACCTCACGACTTGTTGGAATGGGACCTCAGTTATTCGTATGCCAACCGACGTATGCCTGACCGCAAACGCTACACCATTGATGATGCCTTGGAACATGGAACAATGATTCTAACTGCGGGCAACGAGATAAATCGTGAGTTTACCAAGCTCGACGAGCATATCATGTCGGCAAACTTCAATGAGAAACACGACTTCAAATTCGGTTCCTTTGAGCCTTCACTCAAGCTTGGTGGATATGGCGAATATCGCTCTCGTAAATATAAAACACGTCAGTTTATATACTCATGGGATATGGAAGAGAACACGCTTCCTGCCGACTTCCGCAAGATGGATATGACGGAGCTACTCTCTAATTCCGACTACTTTGGCAACGATAAGCTATATCTCTTGGAAGAACAATGCATGCGCAACAATTATAACGGTAACAACCTATTGGGAGCAGGATATATGGCAGCATCTCTGCCTTTCGGAAAGTTCAACATCTACGCAGGTCTTAGATTTGAATACAACCAGATGGAGCTTATCACAAATCTGCGCGACGACATAGAGAGCCATCATAGCCGCTATTATCGCAACCGCGACCTATTTCCTTCAATAAACTCTGTATATAGAATCAACGACAAGAACCAGGTTCGACTCACCTATGGTAAATCAGTAAACCGACCAGAGTTTCGCGAAGTATCGCCTTCGGTATACTATGATTTCGACCTTGCTTCGCATGTACAGGGCAACGTAGACCTCAAGTCATGCTACATTCATAACATCGACTTACGCTACGAGCTATATCCTTCGAAGAACGAACAGATAACTCTTGCTGCATTCTACAAACGTTTCGACAACCCAATAGAGTGGACATATACCGTGGCAGGAGGAACAAACTTGATTTACTCATACGAGAATGCAAAAAGTGCCAACAACTATGGTGTAGAGTTAGACATTCGTAAGAGTCTTGACTTCATCGGATTGCGCAATTTCTCGCTCTCACTAAATGGTGCTCTCATCCACTCGCGAGTAAACTTTGCTAAGGGCTCACGCAACGAGAATCGTCCTATGCAGGGACAATCGCCATATCTGATTAATGCAGGTCTCTTCTACAACAACGAGCAACAACAGCTGGTAGTATCATTACTCTACAATCGCATAGGAAAGCGCATTATCGGAGTTGGTCGTAGCGAAGGTTCATCAGCAAGCGAAGACAACGCTCGTGTACCAGATAGCTACGAGATGCCACGCGATGTTATCGACCTATCGATATCGAAGAAGTTTGGCGACCACCTTGAGATAAAAGCCAACATCCGCGACTTGTTAGCACAAAGTGTAAGCTACAAGCAATTCGACGATGTGACTCTCAAAAACGGCACTTCAAAAGAGGTAAAACAAATAACCCGTCAATACAAGCCTGGTCGCAACATCGGCCTCTCAGCAACTTGGAAATTCTAAGAAAGGTAAAAGAGTAAAAAGGTAAAAGGATAAAAGGGGAAAAAGGTAAAAGCCCACCTTCCTCATCCCTTCTTCCTTGTCCGAAGTCGTTTCTACGGCTTCGCTCCCCAAAAAATAACAAAAAGATAAACATCCATTTTCAACAAATATTATTTATGGAAAAGATTAAGTTTTTAGGAATGGCGAGCCTCATGGTGCTTGCCACATGCATGACCTCATGCAGTAGTGATGACAACAATGGCGATGAAGAAAAACCAAGCCAGAAGTACACATGGTCAACAGATGGAGGCATCAAAGCTTGCGACCATCTATTGTTCAGCGAAGTAGACAACAGCGAAAATGTAAACGGCACACAAATAGGAAATGGTGATGCAGAATTTGTGTTTAAAGGAAAGCAGACTCTTAAGAAAGGCACCTATATACTCAAAGGTTGGGTATATATCGCCAACGGAGCAGAGCTCACCATCGAGCCAGGTACCATCATCAAGGGTGACAAGCAGACAAAGGCTTCGCTCATAGCAGAACGTGGCGGTAAACTTATAGCTCAGGGAAGCGCTTCGGAGCCTATAGTATTTACATCAGAAGAGGCTCCTGGCAACAGAAAGCCTGGTGACTGGGGTGGCGTAATCCTATGCGGTAAGGCTCGCAACAACCAGACAGAGATGCAGATTGAAGGTGGTCCTCGTACAAAGCATGGTGGCAACGACGATGCCGACAATTCTGGTGTATTGAGCTACGTAAGAATAGAGTTTGCAGGATATCCTTTCAATACCGATCAAGAAATCAATGGTCTTACTCTCGGTTCTGTAGGTAGTGGCACCAAGATTGACCACGTGCAGGTTTCATACTCTAACGATGACTCATACGAATGGTTTGGTGGTACAGTAAACTGCAAATACCTCGTAGCATACCATGGTTGGGACGACGACTTCGATACCGATAATGGCTACTCAGGTGCCGTACAGTATGGTCTCTCTGTTCGTAACGCCAAGATTGCTGATAAATCACAAAGCAACGGCTTCGAGAGCGACAACAACGCTGGTGGTTCAGATGTTAATCCTTACACCACAGCAACATTCAGCAACATCACCTTTATCGGTCCAAAGATGCAGACTGGTGTAAACTTCCAAAACACAACAGATTTCATCACAGGCGGTAAGCTCAACCCTAACAATGGTTCTGCTCTCGGCAAATTCCAATCAGCTATGCAGATTCGCCGTTCTTCACGCTTGAATGTAATCAACTCTGTAGCTGCAGGATGGCCTATAGGCCTCATCATTGATGGTGAAAAGGGCGACACACCAGCTCAGGCTAAAGCAGGCACCTTACACTTCCACAACAATGTGTTTGCAGGCATGGATATCATCGGTTCTGATGCCAACAAGGTATACGAAGATGTGCTCTACGATGCTACCAATAAGAAAGTAATTGATGCTAACCAGCGCTCATACTCTTCAACCTTCTTCTATCTCGAAGCTATGAAGAACAAAGCCTACGATGATGCTTCAGCTCTCTTGCTTACCGACGCTATCAACCTCGGTTCACCATTCATGCCAACAGCAACAAGTCCTTTGCTTAGCGGAGCATCATTCGATGGCGAGAACATAGCATGGCTCGACAAGGTATCATACGTAGGAGCATTCAACGCAACAGACAACTGGCTCGCAGGTTGGACCAACTTCGATCCACAAAATGCAAAATACTAAATAATAAAGAATAAAAAACTTAGAAACAGAAGTAGGCAACG
>UMHE01028446.1_pt1 | contig 14850 bp, 7 predicted proteins | sample 1965451 | NCBI WGS metagenome assembly UMHE01 (sample SAMEA4836090, study PRJEB28245) | human gut metagenome | biome: gut microbiome; material: fecal sample | place: Denmark | collected 2008 | reverse complement strand
TGATAGCGTTTAGTGCTTGCGCTTTCATTCAGATTGACAGGTTGAAAAGTGGATTAAGGACGCAAGCATTGCTTATCTGTACATTTGCACTTCTGCTTGTGATAACGAGCATGAGTGTCTGACCATTAGCATATTACACACATTGTCATATTAGCCATTCGTACCTCTGCACATTCGCGAGCGATAGCGAGCGTTACCACAATTATTTTTATTAACTTTGCACTCATGATAGCTACGCTTTCAATAGTCATTCCAACTTATAACCGCGAATGCACAACATTGGTGCGTTCACTTCAGCTGCAGGCCGAGAATATTGACGGCTTGCACTATGAGGTATTGGTAGCCGACGACGGGTCGACCGACAGCGCGGTGAAGCAAGCCAACCGCATGATACGCGATTGGGACAACTGCCGTTTGATAGAGTTGGAACAGAACATTGGAAGGGCATGTATACGCAACTATTTGGCACGTGAGGCTAAGTACCCCTACTTGTTGTTCCTCGACAGTGATGTGCAGGTTGTCGTGCCCGACTACCTGTCGCGCTATTTGCGCTGCAAGGGCGATGACGTAGTGTATGGTGGCGTGTGCATTGTACCCAATGCCGAGCTTGCCGCACACAACTTGCGCTACCGCTATGAGTTGGCTTGTGAGCCACGCCACAGCGTAGAGCGCCGCAAGGTGTCACCCTATCAAGGCTTTCGTACGAGCAATTTCCTCATGCGTCGTGACGTGCTGCTTTCGCACCCCTTCGACGAACGCATAAGGCATTATGGCTATGAGGACGTGCTCTTTGGCCGCACACTATTGGCCGAGGGCATACCCGTCAAGCACATTGACAACCCTGTGGCGGTTGACGACTTTGAATCAAACGAGGCATTTCTCAACAAAACCGATGAAGGCCTGCGCACACTCTTGACGTTAGCCCCCGAAATGCGCGACTACACCAACATACTGCGTTGTGCAGACAGGTTGCACCGCTGGCATGTGGTGAAACCCCTCCTGCTGTATTACCGCATCTTTGGCGGCTGCATGCGTCGCAACCTGACTGGCACACAACCCAGTGTCCGACTTTACAACCTGTACAGGCTCTGCAATTACCTGTTGTTGCAGCAAAGTAAGAGCCGCGAAGCATGAAGTTGTAAACCTATTGTATAATAATCACATAATTATATTATCGTCAGCACATTACCTAATCGTAGTGTGCTGTTTTCTCGTTTATATATCCTACCTTTGTGGGTGGTTATTGTGTAGAGAAGAAAAACAAATATAAACAATATGAACAAATCCCCATTCTTAACGATGTTACAGTCCGTGCTCTTATTGTGCATAGGGCTGTGCATGAGCTTGCCCGTCAGTGCGCAGCTTAAGCAAGTGACCCAGCTCAAGAGCGGTACCTATTACCGCATCAAGACGGGTAATCACAATTCTGGGCAGACTGCGCAGCAAACCCCGTATCTGGTCGATGTGGCAGGTGTTGTCAAGACACAGGCGCTCAATATCACCTCGGGCGATGCCGACGCACAACTGTGGCTGGTGAAAGCCGTAGCCGGAAAGTCCGACTACTACACAGTGCAGAACAAGCAGACGCTGAAATATCTGCAAGGCACTAACGACAACGCTTCGCAGATAGCGACCGTTGACGCCGCGACCGAAGTCTATGTGCCCAAAAACACCAAAACGGGTGACGCCCGCACATGGTTCAACATCATGACCAGTGCCAGTGCCACTTACAGCTATAATTGGCGCAACGACAACATAGTGTGCGGTTGGGAGCCAAATGATGGCCAGGCTTCGGGTTTGACAGGTTCGGAGTGGGGCTTTGTACACGACTATACCGAGGCTGAAATTGACGAGGAGCTTGCCGCTTTGGGCCAAGTGCGCCCCGAGGCAGGTGACAAAGTGTATCGCATATTCAACTATTCGAGCAAGTTTGCCACAAATACGCTCTATGAGTACAACGGCATGCTGGGTAGTGTGACCGATGGCACCGAAACCGATGCGCAGTATTGGCAACTCATTGACCAGGGTGATGGCACCATGGCCTTGCAGAACCTTATGACGGGCCACTATGTGCAGTCGCTCAATGGTACGAAAAATGTGCAGTACCAAATGGGTACCCAGGCTTATGGATTCAGCATAGGCTTGAACGTGGGTGCTTTTGCATACGACATAGCCGATACAGAATCGGGTGGCAGCATGTTAGGTCTGAACTGTACAGACAAGCCCAATGGTGCCATATACAGCTGGACATTGTGTGATGGCACAAATGACTTCAACTCGCTGTGGGTGTTCAAGCCTGCGGAGCTGACAGACGCCCAGATAGCCACCATCAAAGCCAAGCGCGCCAACTATGTAAAGGACGACTATCTGACCGATTTGCTGCAATATGGCAAGATGCGCATCAAGTCGCGCCGTGCTGTAGATGCTTCGTTAAAGCCTTATGTAACAGACATAACAGGTTTGACAACCGACGATACCTCAAACGGCACCTGCCGCATGCGCGCTGCCTTGACTGATGTCAGTGAGGCCGACCGCCAGGTGTGGATAGCCGAAAAAACCAGTGACGGAGGCTACACCTTCCGCAATTACTATACGGGCAAATACCTCAACTATACCAATACTGGCGAAGCCCGCACCTTCTACATACGCTACAATCCCGACAATGCCGACAGCCAGTACTATGTGCATCTGTCTGATCAGAACAATTTCTCAGACAAAGGCCTGCACTATCAGGTGTATAACAATGTGGTGATGGGTTGGAATGTCAATGAAGTCAAAGACTATGCGGGCTGCGACTGGTTGTTCGAAAAGGTAGACGACTTGACAGACGATGTAGTGCGCAATCACTTTGATGCGCAGAACAACCGCTTGACAGCAATGCCCGACGCCAACCAATGGGTGACCCTGCGCGATATATATGGCACCGTGATGGCCGAAAATCTTGCTACGGGCCAGGGGGACGCCGCCACGTATAATGCAGCGAAATTTGCCCAATACTGGCGTTTTGTGCCAGTTGAGGGCAAGGAAGGTTATTATCAGTTGCAAAATGCCCTGACGCAGCACTACATGAATGCTGCGGCCTTCAACGCGCGCAACTACGTGACGGAGAACGAAACCGATGGCGGCTTCAAGGTGGGCCAGGTAAGCAGCTTCTCACGCTTCTCTACCCACTTCGACATAACCCTCAATCAGCAGCCCACGCATGCACTGCACAGTTCGCAGGGGCGTATCGTGGTGTGGAACAGTTATGCCAATGACCGCTCAAGCGCTTCGGTGTGGAGCATTGAGGCAACCAGCTTTACAGACGACGAACTGGCTGCCGCACGCCAGGAGTATCTTGCCAACAATGGCGAATTGGGCAATGCCGATACTTATAACACAGCTCTCGCCACCTTCTTTACCGATGCCGCATGTACCCAGTTGGCCAGCGCATACCAAGGCATGACCGACAACGAGCTCAAGCAGGCCATGAACACGGCCGGCATTACCTCATCAGTACTGCAGGACATGGCGCTCAAGGTAAAGAACAACTCGTGGGCCAAGTGGGAGAAAATATTCCGCGTACGCAACATTGAGCCATACACCAATCCCGACACATGGAACAGCATTCTTAAGATAGGCTATCCCTACAGCTACCTCAGCAATCCGACGGGCATTTGGGGCAAACTCAACCAATTGGTTTACGTGTTTGTGGGAGCCGACATACCCGAAGGCAGCACCGTCAACCTGCGTGCTGTGACCAAAACCGACAGCCAGGGCAACAGCACGCAGCTCAAAAAGGGACTCAACATTGTGCGCCTCGACGATGCCTCGGCCCTGTACGTACACTACGAGGTAGCCACGAGCGATGCCGCCGACTCAAAGAAGTGGCGCGACTATCCCGACATTCCCGTCCACATCGAGGGCGGTGAGGTAGACGGCTACTTTGATGCCACACGTGCCGGCATCGACACCGACGAGGCCTGGCAGCAGATGGTGAAGGACGGCCTCTTTGTCAAGCCTTTTGCCATGATGAAGGGCACCAACGTCATTTACCAGATGAACTGCGATTCGACCAAAAATATCATTCCCGTAAAGATGCGTGAGATAGTAGACTTTTGGGACTGGATGGTGGGCGTGCAGCACAGCATGATGGCTGTAAACGAGTATAAAGACCGCTGGCGCAACATGCTCGGTTTCTACTCAGTTACTTACAACTACATGTTCGCCTCAAGCTATGGCACCTATTACAATGAGAGCACGCTTGGCGAAATTCTCAACTACGACAAAATGTCTGTGGGCGGCGGTTCGCTCTGGGGTCCGGCCCACGAGGTGGGACACAACCACCAGGGGCTGATCAACATGATTGGCTGTACCGAAATATCAAACAACCTCTTCGCACAGGCCGTGGTACACCAAAACGGCAGGACCTCAACCCGCCTCCAGCATCGCAAATTCCGTGACGTGGCCAACCTCTACGCCGCAGGCACAAGCTGGCACGACTACAATCTGTGGGACCGCAACACCATGTACCTCAAGCTCTACCTCTACTACGAGGTGGCAGGCCACTATCCCGGCTTCTGCAGTGAACTCTTCCGTCAGCTGCGCAAGGACCCCCTCAACCACGGCAGAGGCTCACAGCAAAATCCCATACCGGCCTCGGAGGACTTTCTGAAATTCGCCGTCAAGGTGTCAGACATAGTGAAGGAAGACCTCTCAGAGTTCTTCCAGGCCTACGGCTTCTTCGTACCGTTCAGCACCCGTGTCATAGGCGACTACGGCAACTATTACACCGTTTGTACGCAGGAGATGATTGATGCCGCCAAGGCGCACATGAAGCAGTACAGCAAGCCCAAGGGCAACTTGCTCTTTATCGAGAACCACATCAAGCACGAGCCAGCCCAGGACCACGACGGCAACTATCTGTACGACGAAAATGGCGCCCTCGTATTGCGCACCGATTATGACACCGAAGATGCAGTGGGCAAGTGCGGCGATGTAGGCTCATACTCCGACTTCACTGCCGGCCACTACGCCTCGGGCTACACCTACACCCGCCGCGACAGCACCCTCACCATGAAGGGCGAGGGCGCAGTAGGCTACAAGGTGTACGACAACGAGGGCAACCTGCTCTACTTTGCCAACACCAACACCTTCACTCTGCCGCAAAGTGTGGTCAATGCCCTGGCTGCCGACGGCAAAAGCATGGTAGTAAAGGTAGCACAGCCCGATGGCACAGACGTTACTCTGCCCGCACCGGGTGCCACCACCTACATGCTCAAGGTGTACCATGCCGACGCCCTGTCTGCCGACAAGAGCAACACCGTCTACACCGATGGCACAGCCGCCACACTGCCCACCCTCCAGGGCAATGCCCTGGCCTACATACAGCCCACCGCCAACGCCTTGCCCGCCACCCTGACCGAGGCAGCCAACATCGTTGACGCCGCTACTGCCACCGCGCAGAATGTAGTCATCACCGACAAGGCCGACTTCTACGCCCCCACCGACTTCACGGCTGCCACACTCACCTACAAGCGCCAGAACACGGCCGGCTACAACAGCGTGTGCCTGCCCTTTGCCACCGAACCTGCCGACTTTGGCACGGGAGCGATAATCGAGCAGTTCAGCGCCTTTACCACCGGCACCGACGGAGCAGAGGCACTGCAGTTCATAGCCGCTAATGGCGAACAACCCGCTGGTCAGCCCTGCCTGGTATATTGCCCCGACGATGTGACCGAATGGCAAATAACCAAGTACGATGCCGCCGTAGCAGCCAATCCGCTCAACACCCCAGCCGCCGAAGGCACACTCACAGGCACCTTTGTCAACGGCACCATAGGCGCTGGCAAGTACAAGCTCAATACCTCAGGCACCGCCTTTGGCGTCACCACCCCGGCCGGTCGCGTCACAGCCTTCCGCTGCTACTACGCCCCGTCAACTGCAGCCTCGCAGCGCGCCCTGCAGGTAATCCATGCCGACGGCACCGTTACAGCCCTACCCAGTGCCCCTGCCGGCACCCCCACCACTCCCGTCACCATTCACGACCTCAGCGGCCGTCGCATCAGCACCCCCGCTACCCCCGGCCTGTACATCATGAATGGCAGAAAAGTAATAATAAAGTAAACGCAACAACACCTCTATAATGAAAAAGAAACACTACGAGCGCCCCCTCTCACAGGGCGTATCCCTCCACACCGAAGGTCTCATAGCCACAAGTGGCGGCAATGGCACAACGAGCCTCCCCACCGATCCCGATGTGGAGAATGTTGACAAATCCGACAAGAGTCCTTCCCAATTATTCGGTACCACCACAGGGTGGGGCGGTGAAGAATAAAGCACTAACCGGATAGTAATATAGGCCACGGCCGCGCAATCCTTCTATGATTGTGCGGCTGTGGTGTTTATTGGTGCGATGTCTTACCGCACAATGGCCATTGCCATCACCCCACAAAATAATAAGTTAACTAATAGGGTGTTCAGGATAGGCATCAAAAGCGAGACCTTTTTTGGGGCATTTTAAGTTACCTGAAACGCGCTACCACCAAATGCTACCATCCAACGCAAGCTCTAATGGGGGCGACGCGTCTCGCGTCGGGATAGAGAATAAAGAAAGGAGGTAAATACGAACTCTACTAAATAATAGCTGCATCTTTCCCCGCGGGACGAGGCTGCTGAAAAAGACCCGACGCGGGACGCGTCGCCCCCATTAGAGGTAGCGTTTGGTGCTTGAGTCCGTTTGCATGTTTATGTTTTACCGGACTGTAATTTTGTATGCCTGCTTAACAGCTCGATAGACGAAACTTTGAGGTGTCGCGTCAGTCCTCCACCAGCCACTCCTCGATGGTGCCCGTTTGCGATGAAAAGCTTGCTCCCACCTTGTGCAGTTGGCGCTTGTCGGCAGCATAGGGGCGGTCGTAGCCACAGGTCTCGATTTGTGCCAGGGCCTCGGCCGCTGTGCCGTCCAGTTTGAACTCAAATATGTACACGTGTTCGGGTGTTTCGATAATGCAGTCGGCGCGTCCCTCGCTCTGTTGTTTTTCAGTCAGCACAAGATAGGTACTCATCAGTCTGAACATCAGGTAGAAAGTGTAGTGAAAGTAGCGCTCCCTTTCGCGCTCATTCTCCTTGCGCCGCATCGAGTAGGGAATGCTCGCAAAGAATGCCGTGAGCTGCTTGTGCAGCAAGTTGAGGTCGCCACTTTCGAGCGTCGTCACCCAGTCCATGGCCGTGGTAGCCGTGTCGCGTCTGATTTGCAGATAGCTGTTGGCCAGCAGGCTCACAAATCCCTCCTTCACCTCGTTGTTCGGCAAGTCGAGCATGTAGGTGCCAAACCTCGGGTTGTAGCTTTTGATGGTGAGGTAGCCGCTTTGGTAAATCATGGCCAGCGGGTTCTCGATGTCCGCCTTGTAGTCCACAAAGTCGGCCGGCCGGTAGTAGTGCCCTGTCAGGTCGTTAAGGTTCTCGTGGTTATGCTTGAGCAGTCTGATGAGGTAGGTTGGTGTGCCCGTGGCAAACCAGTAACTTCTCAGTTCCTGTTCGTTCAGCGCATTGAGCACGCTGAAAGGGTTGAACATGTCCACCATGCCCCGGCTGAAGTGGTAGCCGTCGTATTGCTTCACCAGGCGTTCGATCATCTCCTCCTTGTCCAGCCCCATGGCCAGTGCCATATTGGCCACCGGCTCGTCGAGCTGCGTTATCAATTCGTCCTTGGTAATGCCGCAAATGGCATCGTACTGGCGGTTCATGCTGATGTCCATTGGCTGGTTAAAGCCGCTGAACACGCTCACCTGCGAGAACTTGGTCACGCCCGTGAGCAGCACAAACTGCAAGTGCGCATCGGCCGCCTTGAAGGTGGAGTAGAAGCCCTTGAGCGTCTCGCGGTTGCAATCCTCGATAAGGCGCATTTCGCCGTTCATCTCCATTTTGAAGTCCGTGTCCATCACGTCGAGCAGCGGCTTGTCGTACTCGTCAATCAGCACCACGCAGCGTTTGCCCGTGGTGTGGTGCACGTGTGCCAGCAATTCGCAAAACCTTTGGCCGTAGGTATAATCTGTGTTAGGCTGAAAGCCATATTGCTTTTCCCAACTCTCGACAAGTCCCTTCACAATGCCTTGCAAGGCCCCGGCCTCAGTAAAGTTCGTGCCGTTAAAGTCCACATGAAACACCGGGTAACTTTCCCAATCCTTCTCCAGCGCATCGATGGCCAGCCCCTTGAACAGTTCGCGTTCCCCCTTAAAGTAGTATTCGAGCGTCGACACAAGCAGACTCTTGCCAAATCGCCTCGGGCGACTCAGAAAGTAGGTCTTTCCGCCTTTCACGAGCTGGTAAACCAAGTCGGTCTTGTCTATATAAAGATATCCATCTTTGATGATACTCTTAAAGTCTTGTATGCCAATGGGAAATTTCATAATTTCAGAGATTATAGGTTTATCGGTTCAAAACGGTTCACCATGCGTCAGTCCTCCACCAGCCACTCCTCGATGGTGCCCGTTTGCGACGAAAAGCTTGCTCCCACCTTGTGCAGGTGGCGCTTGTCGGCAGCATAGGGGCGGTTGTAGCCACAGGCCTCAATTTGTGCCAGGGCCTCGGCAGCTGTGCCGTCCAGTTTGAACTCAAATATGTACACGTGTTTGGGTGTTTCGATAATGCAGTCGGCGCGTCCCTCACTCTGCTGTTTTTCAGTCAGCACAAGGTAGGTGCTCATCAGTCTGAACATCAGGTAGAAAGTGTAGTGAAAGTAGCGCTCCCTTTCACGCTCGTTCTCCTTGCGACGCATCGAGTAGGGAATGCTCGCAAAGAATGCCGTGAGCTGCTTGTGCAGCAAGTTGAGGTCGCCCTTGGCCAACGAGTGAATCATGCCCGTCAGTTCGGTCGTGACGGGAGTGGGCGTATTAAGGTAATTGTTGGCCAGTGCGGTGATAAAGCCGCGTTTCACCTCGTTGTTTGGCAGGTCGAGCAGGAACGTCTCCGTCAGTTCGTCATAGCCCTTTACAGTGAGGTAGCCACTCTGATAAATCATGGGCAGCGGGCGCTCCACATCGGCCTTGTAGTCCACAAAGTCGGCCGCGGCATAGTATCGTCCCGTCAAGTCGTTAAGGTTCTCGTGGTTGTGTGCCAGCAGGCGTATGAGGTAAGTGGGCGTGCCCGTGCGGAACCAGTAATCCTTCAGTTCCCTGTTTTTCAATGCAGAGAGCAGGCTGAAGGGGTTGTAAATGTCGAGCATCTTGCTGTTAAAGTGGTAGCCGTCGTAGCGGTCCTTCAGTTTGAGCGCCATCTCCTCAGCCGACACGTTATATTCTTTGGCCATCTCGGCCACCTCGCCGCCCAGGCAGTTGTCCAATTCGTGTTGCGTGATGCCGCACAAGGCCTGGAAAGCGGCACTCATGCTGATGTCGTCGGGCTGGTTAAAGCCGCTGAACACGCTCACCTGCGAGAACTTGGTCACGCCCGTGAGCAACACAAACTGCAGATGCGCGTCAGCTGCCTTGAAGGTGGAGTAGAAGCCTTTGAGAATGCTGCGGTTGTAGTCCTCGATGAGGCGCTCCTCGCCGTTCACCTTCACTTTAAGCCCCGTGTCCATCACGTCGAGCAGCGGCTTGTCATACTCGTCAATCAGCACCACGCAGCGTTTGCCCGTGGTTTTGTGCACATGCGCCAGCAGCTGCGCAAAGCGGTCGCCTGCGCCCAACTGCTTGTTGGCGGCAAAGTTATATTGCGCTTCCCACTCGGTTACATAATCCTCCACCTTGTTGGCCAGTGTCATGCCGTCCTCAAAGTTCGTGCCGTTAAAGTCCACATGAAACACCGGGTAGCTCTCCCAATCCTTCTCCAGCGCATCGATGGCCAGCCCCTTGAACAGTTCGCGCTCCCCCTTAAAGTAGTATTCGAGCGTCGACACAAGCAGGCTCTTGCCAAATCGCCTTGGGCGACTCAGAAAGTAGGTCTTTCCGCCTTTCACGAGCTGGTAAACCAAGTCGGTCTTGTCTATGTAGAGATATCCATCTTTGATGATGCTCTTAAAGTCTTGTATGCCAATGGGAAATTTCATAATTTCAGAGTATAAAGCGGTTGTGTTTGCGAAGATACGAATAAAAGGCGGTTGCGCCAAGTCCGCACATTTTCAATAAAAGCCCCCAAGGGCGCACAAATCGTACAAAAAGAAGAGGCCCTTGCAATAAATCATTGCAAGGGCCCGAAAGAGATTGAAAGATGCGCTTCAGGATGGGCTTGAACCAACGACCCCCTGATTAACAGTCAGGTGCTCTAACCAACTGAGCTACTGAAGCCTAACAATACGGCTGTGATAAATTCTACTAAGTGCGCTTCAGGATGGGCTTGAACCAACGACCCCCTGATTAACAGTCAGGTGCTCTAACCAACTGAGCTACTGAAGCAGTGTGTAATAAAAACTTACCACTTTTTGCCGAATTGCGGTGCAAAGGTAAGGTATAATTTTGAAATAAGCTATATCTTTGCACAGAAATTTTCAAAAAAAATTACGATGAAGCGAATATAGGGTGTTGGAAATGCCCTTGCAGATGCCCATGTGTGAGTAGGAAACGCTCTGAAAATCAGAGAAAACTATTTGCAAAAAGGCTTCAGACAACCCGTTAACGCGGCGCACTACATACAGGAGGTGGCAAGGCGCTAATGTCATGTTGCTTGTCGGCAACGACCAGTCCGCTGGCGTGGCCTCCGCCTTTATCACCCCCTCCCGGCGCCACATGGCGCAAAATAAAACGGCACCCTGCCCCCGCACGGTGTCACACTACCCACAGAAACACCAACTATTACGCAATGAACAAGATACGTTGCATCATCACCATTTGCCTTGCTGCCATGACCATGGCCGCCAGCGCACAGACCGTCACCTCGAACCACAACTTTGAGGTGGCCAAGAACCTCGACATATTCAATGCCCTGTACCGCGACCTCGACCTTTACTATGTCGACACCCTCGATGCGGCCAAAAACATTGACAATGCCGCCAACTACATGCTCGAAATGCTCGACCCCTACACCGAGTATTATGCCGAGGACAACTCCGCCGACCTGCGCCAGCTCACCACAGGTAAGTATGTGGGCATAGGCGCCCTCACCACCTTCCGTCCCGACCTCAAGCGCTGCATCGTGGCCCAACCCTTTGCCGGCATGCCGGCCGACCAGGTGGGCATATTGCCAGGCGACATAATAATGGCCATTGACGGCAAGCAGCTCGACCCCTGCACCTCGGCCGACAAAAAAGCGCAGACCGACTACGCCAACAGTGTGACCAACCAGCTGCGTGGCGAACCGGGCACTACCTTCGAACTCAAGGTGCGCCGCCCCACCACCGGCCGTACGTACACTTACAAAATTACGCGGCGCAACATCACGCGTCCCAGTGTGACACTTGCCGCCATGGTGGCCGACAGTGTGGGCTACATACGTTTGTCGCAGTTTATAGACGGCACGTCAAACGAAATACGCCGTGCCCTGGTCGACCTCAAGCAGCGGGGCGCCCGTCGCCTTGTGCTCGACCTGCGCAACAACCCCGGCGGGGTGCTCGAGGAGGCTGTCAAGACCGTCAACCTGTTCATACCCCGAGGCCGCGAGGTGGTGACCACACGCAGCAAGGTGAAGGAGCTCAACCACACCTACAAGACCACCCTCGACGCACAGGATACCGACCTGCCCATCATAGTGCTCACCAACGAGGGTTCGGCCTCGGCAGCCGAAATTACGAGTGGCGCCTTGCAGGACTACGACCGCGCCCTCATCATGGGCCGCCGCACCTATGGCAAGGGCCTTGTGCAGCAAAGCCGCGAACTGCCCTACAAGGGCATACTCAAGCTCACCACGGGCAAGTACTACATACCCTCGGGCCGCTGTGTGCAGGCTTACAAGTTTGAGGACGGGCTGCCCGTGCACCTGCCCGACTCGCTGGCGCACGAGTTCCGCACTGCTGCCGGACGCATTGTGCGCGACGGTGGCGGCATCACGCCCGATGTAATAACCCCGGCCGACAGTGTGCCCAACCTGCTCATCTACCTGCAGGAGAGCACCCAGCTCTTCGACTACTGTGTGCAGTACCGCGCCGCCCATGCCAACATAGCCGGCCCCACAAAGTTCAAGCTCACCGACGAGGAGTATGCCGACTTTTGTGCCTACATGAAAAAGCACAACTTCAGCTACGACCGCCAGAGCCTCAAACTGCTGTCTACCCTGCGCAAGATGGCACGCTTCGAGGGCTACGAAACCGAGGCCAAGGCTGAACTTGATGCGCTTGAGAGCAAGCTTACGCACAACGAAGACTACGACTTTAAGCGTTGGGAGCGCGAGATACGTGGCATAGTGGAGGGGGCCATTATCGAGCACTTTTATTATGAGGCCGGACGCGAGGAGCACGACCTCAAGAATGACAAAGATGTGCAACAGGCTGTCAAGATGTTTGGCACCCCTCATCAGATGCACAAAATATTGAGCGGCGAGCCCGATGCGTGACACTCGCTGATTATTGGTTGACGGGTTGACAAGTTAACAAGTAAGTATGCCCTGCACTTTATGCTGTTAAAGTAAGAATGACAAGAAACTTGGCAAACTTACCCGTCAACCAATCCCCCGTCAACCACCCCCCCGTATCCCATACTAAAACAAAATCCCTGTGAAATACTTTATCAAGCCCATAGCCTACCTGTTGGGCATACACCTTGCGGCCCTTGTGCTGCTCACGCTCATGCGCGTGTGCTTTTATTTGTCGGTCAGCCACATGCTCACCCCCGACGTAGCCGGTCAGCCCGCCCTTGTGGCCACCGCCTTTGTGCGCGGTCTGTGGTTTGACAATGTGATAGCCTGCTACATCATGGCCCTGCCCCTTGTGGTGGGGTGTGTGGCTGGTGCCTTTGGTCTTGTGCGCAAATGGATGCTGCGTGCCGCGGGCGTGTGGTTTGGTGTGTGGTACACGCTGGTGTTCATGGCCACAGCCGGCAACATACCCTACTTTGTCTACTTCTCAAAGGTGCTCAATGCCTCAATATGGAACTGGGCCGGCTATGGCGGCACCACCCTTGGCATGATATTTGGCGAGCCTTCATACTATCTGTACATAGCCCTGTTTGTGGTGGCCACCGCCCTGTTTTCGGTCTTTTTGTGGTATATGCGCCACCGTGCGCTCAAGCATTGGCCCGAGGTCGTGCCCCCCGCCGCGCATGACTTGAAAAGTGTGCAGTGGTGGCTTTCCGCTGGTGGCAAACTGCTGGTGGGCCTGGCTCTGTGTGGCGCCTGCTTCCTGGGCATTCGCGGCCGTTTGGGCTACAATCCCATCAAGGTGAGCGCAGCCTACTTTTGCAGCAGCCCGGTGCTCAACAATGTGGGCGTCAACCCCATGTTTTGCCTGCTCAACAGCACGCTCGACGACCTGCGTCCTGAAAACCGCACCCTGCACCTCATGCCCGATGCTGAGGCCATACGCCTGGTGCAGCAGTACTATGGGCGCACAGGCATCAAGGGCATATCGCCCATAGCGCGGCGGGTGGAGCCCGACAGTCAGCCCGTGCGCCGCAATGTGGTGATAGTGCTCATGGAGTCGATGTCGGCCAAACTGATGGGCCGCTTTGGCTGCAAGGACGGCCTCACCCCCTGTCTTGACTCGCTTTACAGCCACTCGCTGAGTTTTGCCAACTGCTATTCGGCCGGCAACCACACCAACCACGGCCTTTATGCCACGCTCTACTCCTTTCCGTCCATCATGTTCCGCAATGCCATGAAGGGCTCGAGCATACCTTGTTACACGGGGTTGCCCAACACCTTGAAGCAGGCTGGCTACAGCACCATGTTCTTTATGACACACGAGAGCCAGTACGACAACATGAACGCCTTTTTCCGCACCAACGGCTATGACGAGATATATGCTCAAGAGAACTATCCCAAAAACCGTGTGGTGAACCACTTTGGTGTGCCCGACGACTATTTGTTCAGCTACGCCCTGCCAGTGTTGCGCCGTCATGCGGCCAGTGGCAAGCCATTCTTTGCCACGCTGCTCACCATCAGCAACCACCCGCCCTTTGTGGTGCCGGCCGAGTTTCAGACACCAGGACTTGCTCCCGAGCAGCAGATAGTGCGTTATGCCGACCACTGCATAGGGCAGTTTATGCAGGCTGTGAGCAAGGAGCCTTGGGCGCGCAACACGCTTTTTGTGTTCCTTGGCGACCATGGCAAGTTGCTGGGTCAGACCGATGCCGAACTGCCGGAGTCGTTTAACCACATTCCGCTCATATTCCATGCCTCGTGGCTCAAGCCCGCCGAGCGCACACAGTTTGCTGGCCAGGTAGATGTGGCACCCACCATATTAGGCCTGTTGCGTTTGCCTTATGTGCAGAACAACTTTGGCCTCGACTTGTTGCACGACGCGCCGCGTCCAGCAGCCTTTTACACGGCCGACAAGATGATAGCCGCGCGTAACGCCCGCCAGCTCTTCCTTTACAATGCTGAGCTGAAGCAGACCTATTGCTACAACATAGCGCCCGACGGGCGGCCTGTGCCCACCAGTTTCTCGCCAGCTTTTGCGCCATTGCGGCAGTATGTGTTTGCCTTGCTGCAAACCACAGAGTATATGGTGCAGCATGGCATGACGCGCACGCGCTGATGCAGTGCGTCGGCTAATGTGCAGATGATTGTGTTATAACAAAATGCAGAAGTAACCCGTTGGCGGATTTTGGGGTTAACGGGTTAACAAGTTGACAGGTTAACAAGTAAGTATGCTTTACACTACTTATAATGTTAAAGGGTGGTTCTGAAAACAGAGTTTTTAGAACCACCCTTAATATAATCTCCGCACATTTTGCGGAGATTAAGGCGTCTATTCTCCGCAAAAGTGCGTGCAAGTGCGAT
>UMHE01005533.1_pt1 | contig 14905 bp, 9 predicted proteins | sample 1965451 | NCBI WGS metagenome assembly UMHE01 (sample SAMEA4836090, study PRJEB28245) | human gut metagenome | biome: gut microbiome; material: fecal sample | place: Denmark | collected 2008 | reverse complement strand
AAATCACGCTTGTGAATTTTCACTTGCGAAACTTTAGTTATTATATGTTATAAGTGAAATTCAGTAGTTCAAGGGCTCATTTCATTCTGTTTGCAAAATTAGAATTTATAAACATACGTTGTTTCTTTTTTTGTGCAAAACCGTCATATTTTAAGTGCAATCGTTTGCACTCTGTTTTGATATTTTGTCCGAAGAAAAGCGTTACGCATTCGGGAATAATGACTAATTTTGCGGCATAACTGAAAACCATGGCAGATAACTTACCTATAACAATGCGAGATATAGCCCGTGATTTGGGCGTCTCCATAGCGACTGTCAGTCGTGCGCTCAACGACAGCCCACGCATCAGCGCGTCCCAGAAAAAGCGCATTCAGGCATACGCGAAAGAACATAACTTTTACCCGAATGTCATTGGAGGAGCGTTGCGTCACAGCCGTAGCCTTCCGATGAAGGTAATAGGTGTTATCGTTCCGGAGTTTGTGCATTATTACTTCGCGTCCGTACTGTCAGGTATAGAGGAAGAAGCACGTGCACGTGGCTACCGTGTTATGGTGGCTCAGAGCAACGAACGCTATGACAAGGAAGTGGCTATATGCGACGACTTCTTTAAAAATAAGGTGTGCGGCATAATCGTGTCGCAAGCCAAGGACACCAGACGGTACGACCACTTCCAGAAACTGATGGACAATGGTGTGCCACTCGTGTTTTACGACCGCATCTGCACCGGCGTGAATGGTTCGCGAGTGGTGGTGGACGATTATAATGGAGCATATGCAGCGGTCACACACATGATTGATACAGGATGTAAGCGCATTGCCTTCTATGGTTCGCCGATGAACCTGGAAATCTCAAAGAATCGCTATAACGGTTATCATGACGCATTGACCAAGAACGGACTGAAGTTGAACGAAGCCCTTGTCCGAATATGTGACGACCGCGCGCAGGCCGAGGCCATCACTCCCGAAATACTCTCTTTGCCGGACGACGAACGTCCCGACGCTTTCTTCGCCATCAACGACGACACCGCCATCGGCATTCTCTACACTGCCAAGCGCATGGGCTTTAAAGTTCCTGAGGATATAAGCATCTGCGGATTCACCAATGGCAGCCGTTCCGTGGCTTGCGATCCGATGCTCACCACCGTGGAACAGCGTGGTGTGGTAGTGGGCGAAGAGGCAGCCAATATACTGATAAGTCAGGTGGAAGGCTCGCTGCCGCGTAATGAGGTGGCAATGCGAGTGGTAAGGACACGCCTCGTAGTGAGAGGCACCACACTTTGAGTAAAGGAGTTGTAAGGAGTAAAGCCAAATTCTTTATTGCTATAAAAAGTAAAATAACCAAATAACAATGACCCAAAAACCTAATCTTTCATTCTGGAAACTCTGGAATTTGAGTTTCGGATTCTTTGGCGTACAGATAGCTTACGCCTTGCAAAGCGCCAACATATCGCGCATCTTTGCTACACTGGGAGCAGACCCTCACAACCTTAGCTATTTCTGGATATTGCCCCCGCTGATGGGCATCCTCGTGCAACCCATAGTCGGCACGCTTAGCGACAGGACATGGTGTCGCTTCGGACGCCGCGTCCCATATCTTTTCGTCGGAGCCACGGTGGCTGTGCTCGTGATGTGTCTGTTGCCGAATGCAGGATCGTTCGGAATGGCTGTCAGCACGGCAATGGTCTTCGGTCTTGTCTCGCTGATGTTCCTCGACACGAGCATCAACATGGCTATGCAGCCTTTCAAGATGCTTGTCGGCGACATGGTGAACGAGAAGCAGAAGTCGCTCGCTTACTCCATCCAGTCGTTTCTCTGCAATTCTGGTTCGCTTATAGGCTACGTATTCCCGTTCTTCTTCACGGCTCTCGGCATTGCCAACGAAGCCCCGAAGGGCGTAATACCCGACTCTGTCATCTATTCGTTCTACGTCGGAGCAGCCATACTTATCCTCTGCGTCATCTTCACCACGGTAAAGGTAAAGGAATGGAACCCAGAGGAATATGCTATGTATAACGAGGCTCAGCCTCAGAACGAGGAGAAAAGTGCAGGCTGGATAACGCTTCTCAAGAATGCACCCTCGATGTTCTGGAAGGTAGGACTCGTACAGTTCTTCTGCTGGGCAGCCTTTATGTATATGTGGACCTACACCAACGGCACCATTGCCGAAACCGTATGGCACACCACCGACGTGGCTTCCAAGGGTTATCAGGAGGCAGGCAACTGGGTAGGCGTGCTGTTCTTCTGGCAAGCCATCGGCTCTGTGCTGTGGGCTATGGCTCTTCCGAAGTTCAAGAACGAGAAGATGGCTTATGCTATTAGCCTTGTAATAGGCGGCATAGGCTTCGCCCTTGTTCCGTTCGTCGGCGACAAGAACCTGCTCGTGCTTCCTTTCCTGCTCGTAGGTTGTGCTTGGGCAGCCATGCTTGCCATGCCGTTTGCCTTCGTCACCAATGCCCTTGAGGGCTACAGCCATAAGGGAGCTTACCTCGGACTCTTCAACGGCACCATCTGCATACCTCAGATTGTGGCTGCCTTATGCGGTGGCGAACTGCTTCATCTTGTAGGCTCACACCAGAGCAACATGATGATAGTAGCAGGTGTACTGCTCATTTGCGGTGCCTTCTCGGTGGCTGCCATCCGTAGCAGAAAAGAGGCGTAAAAGGAAAGTAACAGTTTTCATGGTAACAAACCTAAACCCAAATACATAATGACATTACATTTTCATATAGAATACCGTACTGCATTCGGTGAGGAAATCTCGCTCTGCATTGTGGAGAATGACGAGGTGAAGACACATCGCATGACCACCGTTAACGGAGCGGAGTGGTGGTGCGACCTTTCGCAGCGCAAGTCTGACCATAGCCTTACATATTATTATAAGGTGACTGCTGATGGCGCTTACGAGCGAAGCGAATGGCAGACGGTGAAGCATGTGCTCGACTTCACGTGTACCGCTGCAACAGAATATCACGTCTACGACCGCTGGAACGATATGCCGGACGACTCGTATTTCTACAGTAGCGCCTTTACGGACTGCATCAACCATCAGCAGCCGCAGCCTCTTAAGCCCACGTCATACGACCGTACGCTGCGTCTTATCGTACGTGCACCACAGCTTCGTGAAGGCGAACGTCTGGCTGTTGTGGGAGCGCAGAAGACTTTAGGCGAATGGTGTCCGGACAAAGCGCTGCCCATGACGCTCCACAACTACTGCGAATGGGCTGTCGACATCGACGCTTCGCAGCTACAAGGCGAGAGCATAGAGCTGAAGTTCGTGGTGACCAACGCTTCCGGACACGTGATGATGTGGGAGTGTGGCTGTAACCGCTGCCTCACTCTGCCCGACATGAAGAAGGGCATGACGGTAATGTACAGCCTTGACCAGGCTTTCTTCGAGATATGGAACCGCAAGCTGGCTGGAACACTTGTCCCAGTATTCTCGCTCCGTACCAAGGAGAGTGCTGGCATAGGCGACTTCGGCGACCTGAAGACGATGATTGATCTGATGGCGAAGACAGGACAGCGCGTGCTGCAGCTGCTTCCCATCAACGACACCACCATCACCCATACATGGACCGACTCTTATCCGTACAGCTGCATCAGCATCTTCGCCATACATCCACAGTATGCCGATCTTCGCGCATTGCCGGAGCTGGAGGACGAGGAAGCACGTCGTGAGGCGGAAGCAGAGCGCTGCCAACTCAACGCTCTGCCACAGATTGACTATGAGAAGGTAAACGCTTTCAAATCAGGATATTTAAGGAAAGTTTTTCAACAGGAAGGTAAGAAGATTATGAAGAGCGCAGAGTTTAAGGCGTTCTTCCAGGAAACACAAAGCTGGCTGGTGCCCTATGCTCAGTATTCATGGCTGAGAGACGAGTATGGCACAGCCGATTTCACACAATGGAAAGACCATAATACATGGAACGAGGATGACCGCGCGATGCTGTCGGATTCTCGCACAAAGGAGCATCAGGAGGTGGCTTTCTACTATTTCGTGCAGTACGTACTGTCTTCGCAGATGAAGGCAGCTCACGAGTATGCCAAGCAGAAGGGCGTAATCCTGAAGGGAGACATCCCCATCGGCGTAAACAGATATAGTTGCGACGTGTGGATGGAACCCAAATACTTCAATCTTAACGGACAGGCGGGAGCGCCGCCAGACGATTTCTCTGTCAACGGACAGAACTGGGGATTCCCCACATACAACTGGGACGAGATGCTGAAGGACGGCTGTAAGTGGTGGGTGCGTCGCTTCCAGAACATGTCGAAGTTCTTCGATGCTTACCGCATTGACCACGTATTGGGATTCTTCCGCATCTGGGAGATACCCATCGACTGCGTATACGGTCTGACAGGTCAGTTCGTTCCGTCGCAGGCTATGAGTCGTGAGGAGATTATGCAGTACGGGCTGAACTTCCAGGAGGAGCGCTTCACCGAGCCTTACATCACCGATTGGGTGCTCGACCGCGTCTTCCATGAGCGTGCAGACGAGGTGCGTAGCGAATACTTGGAGCGCATCGACGGCGAGCGTTATCGCATGAAGCCCGAGGTGAACACGCAGCGCAAGATAGAGGAACGCTTTGCCGGCGTGACCCGACAGGAAGACCTTTGGCTGCGCGACGGACTCTATTCGCTTGTGAGCGACGTGCTCTTCGTGCGCGACCGCAACCGTGCCGATATGTTCCATCCGCGTATCTCTGCTCAGCTCGACTTCATCTATGAGTCGCTCTACGATGTAGACAAGGAGGCTTTCAATCGTCTTTACAACGACTATTATTATCGTCGCAACAATCAGTTCTGGTATCGTGAGGCTATGAAGAAGCTGCCCAAGCTGGTACAGGCCACACGTATGCTCGTTTGCGCAGAGGACCTTGGCATGGTGCCCGACTGTGTTCCTTGGGTGATGGAGGAGCTGAAGATATTCAGCCTTGAGTTGCAGAGCATGCCAAAGTCGCCCACTACGCGCTTCGGACATCTCAGCCAGAACCCATACCGCTCGGTTTGCACCATATCCAGCCACGACATGCCTACGCTCCGCCAGTGGTGGGACGAGAACTATGAACGTACGCAGGACTACTATAACTCGATGCTCCATCGTGAGGGACCGGCTCCGCATCCGCTGCCAGGATGGCTTGCAGAGGACATCATTGCTCGTCATCTCGACTCTCCATCGATGCTCTGCGTGCTGAGTGTTCAGGACTGGCTCGCCATGGACGAGCGCTTGCGTCTGCCCGATGCTGACGCTGAACGCATCAACATCCCTGCCAACCCGAAGCACTACTGGCGTTACCGCATGCACCTCAACATAGAGGATCTCATGGCTGACGACAAGTTCACGGATGAGATTAGCACGCTCATCAGTCAGGCTGGCAGATAACTCCGTATAGCAGAAAGCAATAAAACACATATAAGACAAACGTCAGAATGAAGAAGACATACATGATACTGTCGGCGTTGCTCCCGATGATGGCAGCATCCCAGACAGTAAAGTCGCCCAACGGCAACGTGTCGCTCACCTTCTCGCTTACAGACAAGGGACAGCCCACGTACGAGATGACCTATAAGGGCAAGCAGGTGGTAAGCCCCTCTCACCTCGGACTGGAGCTTGCCAAGGACAAGCACGCCTCGAAGGGCATGGAGGAGACCAATCTCATGGACGGTTTCAAGATAAAGGATACGCAGACATCCACCTTCGACGAGACTTGGCGACCCGTGTGGGGCGAGACATCAACCATCCGAAACAACTACAACGAGATGGCTGTCAACCTTCACCAGCCCTCCTCAGACCGCGACATCACCATACGTTTCCGTGTGTATGATTACGGTATGGGCCTGCGTTATGAGTTTCCGCAGCAGCAAGAGCTCAACTATTTCGTGATAAAGGAGGAGCATACGCAGTTTGCTATGACCGGCGACCATACTGCTTACTGGATTCCCGGCGACTACGACACGCAGGAGTATGAATATAACATCACTCCGCTTACCGGCATCCGTGAGGTCATTGCAAAGAACCGCGAGGCATATAAGAGCAACTCGTCAACTACCGTATTCTCCGACACCGGCGTTCAGACTTCGCTGCAACTCAAGACCAAGGACGGACTCTACATTAATATACATGAGGCTGCCTGCTTGGATTATCCCACGATGCACCTCAATCTTGACGACAAGAACCTCGTGTTCGAGTCATGGCTGACACCCGACGCCGTGGGCAGAAAGGGATTCATCCAGACTCCTTTCAACACTCCTTGGCGAACCGTAATGGTGAGCGACGACGCACGCGACATGCTCTCTTGCAAGCTCACTCTCAATCTCAATGAGCCGTGTAAGATAGAGGACACCTCATGGATTCATCCCACAAAGTACTGTGGCGTGTGGTGGAACATGATTGTCGGAACAAAGACATGGAGCTACACCAACGACCTGCCGTCGGTTCGTCTCGGCGTTACCGACTACAGCAAGTGCAAGCCCAACGGCACGCACGGTGCCACTAACGAGGAGGTGAAGCGCTACATCGACTTCGCTGCAAAGAACGGTTTGCAGGAAGTGCTGGTGGAAGGATGGAACGAAGGATGGGAAGACTGGTTCGGTCATCAGAAGCTTGACGTCTTCGACTTCGTCACTCCTTACCCCGACTTCGACATTAAGATGCTCAACGACTATGCCCACTCCAAGGGCGTGAAGCTGATGATGCACCACGAGACTTCCTCCGCAGCTCTCAATTACGAGCGTCACTTGGAGGATGCTTTCCGTCTTATGAACAAGTATGGCTATGACGCCGTGAAGACCGGCTACGTGGGCGACATCATTCCGCGAGGCGAATACCACTACAGCCAGCTTATGAACAATCACTATCAGCGCGTCGTTGAGACAGCTGCCAAGCACCACATCATGGTGAATGCGCACGAGGCTACACGTCCTACCGGCATCTGCCGCACATGGCCTAACCTTGTTGGCAATGAGAGTGCACGCGGAACAGAGTATGAGGCATTCGGCGGTAACGTGGCTTACCATACCGTGATGCTGCCGTTCACCCGTCTGCAGGGTGGTCCGATGGACTATACGCCCGGCATCTTCGAGACACGTCTCTCTGACTGGAGCCAGAATAAGAGCTTCGTCCACACCACACTCTGCGGACAGCTCTCGCTCTATCTTGTTATGTACAGCCCGCTGCAGATGGCTGCCGACCTGCCCGAACACTATGAGAAGTATGACGATGCTTTCCAGTTCATCCGCGATGTGGCTTGTGACTGGGACGACTCGAAGTATCTGGAGGCAGAGCCAGCCAAATACATCACCGTGGCACGCAAGGCTAAGGGAACAGACAACTGGTTCGTGGGTGGCAAGACAGGCGAAGAGGCTCGCACGGCTGTGGTACGCCTCAACTTCCTCGACAAGGGTCGCAAGTATGACTGCGCCATCTATCAGGACGCCAAGGACGCCGACTATGAGCACAATCCGAAGGCTTACCAGATTCTGCACAAGACCGTCAAGAAGGGCGATGTGTTGAAGATAAAGGAGGCACGTGGCGGTGGTTTCGCGGTGTCGCTTATTGCTAAATAACAACAATACGTACGCTACTGACATGAAAAAGAATTATATGTTCTCGGCATTTCTTGCCGCAATGATTACGTTAAACGTAAATGCTCAGGGGCGCTTCGACGAGATGGAATACGGTAAGACAAAGACCGTATTCCGCCTCAATGCGGCTTCCCTCCCGAAAGTGCGCATCTATAAGGCAGGACAGGGTGGCAAACCCGTCAAGACTGTCAAGATGTGTGCCATAGGCGACAACCGCTGGGAGGCTACCGTAAAGGGCGACCTTAGTGGCATGTTCTATACTTTCGATATAGGCAAGGGCGAGTGTCCCGGCACGTTTGCCAAGGCTGTAGGCGTCAACGGCAACCGTGGCGCCATCATCAATATGGCTGACACCGACCCCGTGGGATGGGCTGACGACCGCCGTCCGGCTATTGCGTCGCCTGCCGACCTCGTGATTTACGAGCTTCACATGCGCGACTTCTCCATCAGTCCCACTTCGGGCATGCAGCATCGTGGCAAGTATCTGGCTCTTACAGAGCCTCGCGCCATCGACTATTTGAAGCGTCTTGGCGTCAACGCCATCCATTTCCAGCCGCTGTTCGATTTCGCTTCGGTGGACGAGACGCAGCTCCAGCGCCCGCAATTCAATTGGGGCTACGATCCTAAGAACTATAATGTGCCCGAGGGAAGCTATTCCACCGACCCTTATCGTCCTGAGGTGCGCATCCGTGAGTTCAAGGAAATGGTACAGGCGCTCCACAAGGCTGGCATCCGTGTCATCTTCGACGCCGTATATAACCATACGTTCGACATCGACGGAAGCAACTTCCAGCGCACTTATCCCGACTATTACTATCGCAAGACAGCCGACGGACGTTATTCCGACGGTTCGGGTTGCGGCAATGAGACGGCTTCAGAGCGTCCGCTGATGCGCGAGTTTATGATAGAGAGCGTCAAGTACTGGATAAACGAATTCCACATTGACGGATTCCGCTTCGACCTTATGGGCATCCATGACATAGAGACGATGAACCAGATACGCGCCGCCGTGGACGAGATTGACCCCTCGATATATATATATGGTGAGGGTTGGAGCGCCGGAACGTGTGCCTATCCGCAGGACCAGCTTGCCATAAAAGCCAACACACCCCGTCTGAACGGCATCGGAGCTTTCAGTGATGACATGCGTGACGCACTTCGCGGACCGTTCTCTGACGACACGAAGGGCGCTTTCCTTGCCGGAATAAAGGGTGAGGAGGAGAGCCTGAAGTTCGGCATCGTGGGTGGCATCGCCCACAATCAGGTGGATATGACACGCGTCAACTACGACCGTAAGCCGTGGACCAACAATCCTACACAGCAGATCAGCTACGTTAGCTGTCACGACGACATGTGCCTTGTGGACCGTCTCAAGGCGAGCATTCCCGGTCTGAAGGATGCGTCGAGGTCAGAAGCTGACCGTATGGCAGAGCTTATCCGCCTCGACCTGCTGGCTCAGACAGCCATCTTCACGTCGCAGGGAGTGCCATTTATGCTTGCTGGCGAGGAGATGCTCCGCGATAAGAAGGGCGTGCATAACAGCTTTTCGTCGCCCGACAGCATCAACGAGTTTCACTGGGACAACCTCAAGCAGTATCCCCAGGTGTTCGAGTATTATCGAGGCTTGATAAGTCTTCGCAAGAATCATCCCGCTTTCCGCCTCGCCAATGCCGACGCAGTAAGGAATCATCTGGAGTTTATTGCCACCGACGACTGCCTTGTGGCGTTCCGTCTGAAGAACCTTGAGGGCATCGACTCATGGAAGGACATCATCGTCATTCTCAATGCCAACAAGGAAGCCAAGCTGGTCAACGTACCCGAAGGCGAATACACGGTGGCTTGCTGCAACGGCGTAATCAATGAGGAAGGCATCGGAATGCCGTTCAAATGCAAGGAGGTGCTGGCAGACGAGCAGTCGGCGCTGATACTCTACAGAAAGTAAGAACCATAATATAAAAAAAGATAATGAAGAAAAAACTGGTATCATTAATAATGCTTATGGGTGCTATGAGCTTGAACGCAGCAGTAAAGGTGGACCGCATCGAACCCACCAACTGGTATGTCGGCATGAAGGACGCGTCGCTCCAGCTGATGGTTTACGGCAAGGACGTGCGTGACGCGGACGTGGAAGTCAACTATCCCGGTGTGCGCATCGACTCTATCGCACGTCTCGACTCGCCCAACTACCTCTTCCTCTATCTCAACCTTGAGGGTGCGAAGGCGGGCGAGATGACGCTTAGCTTCAAGCAGGGCAAGCAGACTAAGAAGGTGAAGTACGAGCTGAAAGACCGCGCTATGGCGGGCGACAAGCGCATGGGATTCACCAATGAGGATGTGCTTTACATGCTCATGCCCGACCGCTTCGCCAATGGCAATCCCAAGAACGACGCCTTCAAGACAATGCGCGACAAGACCTGCGACCGCACGGCTCCGAGTCTGCGTCATGGCGGCGACCTTGAGGGAATACGCCAGCACCTCGACTACTTCACAGACCTTGGCGTGACGGCGCTGTGGTTTACGCCCGTTCTGGAGAACGACAGCCCCAGCAATGGCACCAACTCGTCTTACCATGGCTACGCCACTACTGACTATTATCGCGTGGACCCGCGCTTCGGCACCAACGACGAGTATAAGCGTCTCGTGGACGAGGCTCATGCTAAGGGACTGAAGGTGGTGATGGATATGATTTTCAATCATTGCGGAATAGATCATCCTTGGGTGGCAGACATGCCATCGAAGGACTGGTTTAACACTTCAGAATGGCTCCTGCCCGAATATCAGACCGAGGAGCATCAGAAGAAGATGGACACGATGGACGGCAACGCCAAGGTGAACGACAAGTATCTGCAGACCAGCTATAAGCTCACGCCGGTGCTCGATCCGTATGCCAGCAAGGTGGATTTGCGTGAGACGGTGGACGGATGGTTCGTGCCGACGATGCCCGACCTCAACCAGCGCAATCCGCACGTCATGAAGTATCTGATTCAGAACAGCGAGTGGTGGATTGAGACTGTCGGCATTGACGGCATCCGCATGGACACTTATCCCTACGCTGACCGCGACGGCATGGCGCTCTGGATGAAGACGCTCGACCGCGAATACCCCAACTTCAACACCGTGGGCGAGACGTGGGTGACGGAGCCTGCCTATACTGCCGCTTGGCAGAAGGATAGCAAGCTCTCCGAGAAGAACAGCTATCTGAAGACCGTCATGGACTTCGCCTTCTTTGACCGCATCAATCAGGCTAAGCATGAGGAGACAGACGACTGGTGGAACGGCATGAACCGCATATACAACGTCCTTTGCTATGACTATCTTTATCCGAACCCCAAGAGCGTGATGGCGTTCATTGAGAACCATGACACCGACCGCTTCTTAGGCGAGGGCAAGGACACGCTGGCGCTGAAGCAGGCATTGGCGCTGCTGCTGACCGTAAACCGCATTCCGCAGCTCTATTACGGCACGGAGATTCTGATGAACGGCACGAAGTCTGTCACAGACGGCTACGTGCGTAAGGACTTCCCCGGCGGATGGGCTGGCGATGCCCGCAACGCCTTCACGGCAAAGGGACGCACCAAGGCTCAGAACGATATGTTCGGCTGGATAAGCCGTCTGCTGCATTGGCGTCAGGGCAACGACGTGATAACAAAAGGCAGCCAGACCCAGTTCTGCACGCAACACGGCGTTTACGTGGTGGCGCGTCAGTATAACGGCAAGAGCGTCATGACCGTCATCAACGGCAGAAACGCTGCAGCCGAACTCGACGTAAAGCGTTATGCCGAGATAATCGGCAATGCCGAGAAAGCCGTGGATGTCACAACGGGCAGAAACGTAGTGATAAGCCATAACGTAAAGCTCAGTCCGCGCCAGACAATGGTGTTGGAATTCTAACATACTGAACTATCGAAAGTTCAATAACACGATAAATATCGTAGTGCAGGTATTATGCCTCCGCTACGATATTTTTTTTGATGGTATGTCACAATTTGACATACATGCGCAGTAAGTTTGCAAAACATTAACAATAAAACAAACTTACATGAACGCAACAGAAAAGAAAATCGCCGTTTTACTGGCAGGTACAGGAGTAATTCCAATCCCGGAAGAATGTTTAAAGGAAATCTTTGTTGACAACCATTCCATGTTCACTGAGGAATCCAAAGAAGGAGAATCGGAGGTGAACTTCATGAAGAGGGCATTCTGTAAAGCATTACGGAAAGAGAGCATCGTCAATTCCACGAAGCAATGTATGATAATAAATGCTCCCGTCGGTCACGGAAAAATGAGCAGTGAAGAGATTGGGCTGCTTAGCACGTACATAAATAGATGGACTAACGATGCTGAGCACTACTCAATGAATTGGGGACTGTATGAAATACCGAATACCACGAAGATGCGGATTACGATATTGGCAAGTTCGCCAACCCAACCTCAAGCCGAAGAGAATGAAACGCAGGATGTCAAGAATGTCACGGAGAAGCCTCGTAGGTGGAGAGCATGGGAAGTGATGTTGGGATTATTTGGACTGCTGTTTATGATGTTTGCCTATAATTTCTTCTTCGGTGAGAATGGTTATCGGCGACAGAAGCAGGAAGCCTTCAAGATAGAATACGGGGAAAAGCGGATGCTTTGGCGTATGTCGGAGAAAATGACGGAGCAGCAGATGCTGACGGACATGACCCTTCTGGCTAACGGCGATACAGCCTTGGTCTGCTGGATATGCAATATTCCTCTGAAGGTCTATCGCGAGTTTGGCAATGGGACAGCCCAGCCGACAAGATCCACTTGGGTACTCACAAGGTTTTGGTATCACATGGCGCTTGTCAATGGAAGGGAGTGGATGCAGGATTCTGCGGACGAATTAAAAAGCAAGGCTTTCATATTCTGGGATAAAACGGACCGTCTGATACAGAACGATACGTTGAAGGATTACCGTAAGGAGAAGCTGACGGATATGGAGATAAAACTCAACAATACATATCCCGCCAAAGGAAAACCTTCGGAGAAGGAGTTCGAGGAATGGAAAGAGGAGCATAGTGAACGAAGATGGTTGACACTCCCCGGCATGAGTTAAATTTTTTTCTTTTGATTACGGATTTATCTGATTATTCTGATTTTTTCTTCCTCAATGGCGCAGCCTTAGTAAAATCAGACGAATCCGTAATCAATTAATCACTACTCACTACCCACTACTCACTAAAAGATTCCGTGCGCTTCCAATCCAAGAGACCTTTTCCTTCTTCGTCAAGTTCAATGCCCAGTCCAATTACTTTGCGCTTGTCTGCCTTGAAAGGTTCCATGTATTGGCGGTTGAGGATTTGCTCGGTTGCAGCTTCCTTGCCACCGTTATTTCGCAGTTTCAGTTCGATGACATAGATGTAGCGTGAGGTCTTCACCGTCATATCAATTCTGCCTGTTGAGATCATCTTTTCAACCTCTACACTCAAGCCGATGGCATTCAGAATGGTACTGATGATGAGGCGGTAACGCTCCTCCATATCCATAGATGCAAGCTTCTTGTTGCTGTAAGGAACGTCCGCGATAAGGGCTTTCAACGACTTCATTGCATCGTCTATCTGACCTGTGCCTAACTGTGCATACAGATTGGCTTGTATGGACTGGATGTCACTTCTTTCTCGCATGGTCAGAGCAGGGAGCACCATTTCGTAGAGCGCTTGCTTAACCTCTTCATTTGGGAATCCTAATATGTAACCAAACTCATCGCTGTCCTTTATTGTGAGATAGCCCGACTGATATAGGAATAGTTCGGCTCCGCCACCAGACACGTCAGACATTTCGAGAGTGTTTCGCATTATTCGGCAATTTTCAAAGTTCTTCATACGCAATTCTGCATTGTCAACAAACTTTGGGAGAAGCGATGTTGCGCCGGAAGATGCCCAGAAATTAATTATTTCTTTTGAATTCAACGCATTTACGAGGCTGTACGGGTTGTACACATCCACCATGTTATGACGGCAGAAATGATATCCGTCGTAATATGCTTTTAGTCGGTCGTGAGTTTCTTCTACAGACCAGTTGTTCGCTTCGCTCATCTTCTTGATTTCAGGCATGAAGTTTTCTTTCAACTCCTCCTCCGTAATGCCACAGATGGCTGCGTTTTCAGGTGTGAAGCTGATGTTCGACAGATTGTTGAGGACAGAGAAGAGAGATATTTGAGTGAACTTGGTGATGCCCGTGATAAAGACAAATTTTTCGAATTCGTCGCAAGCCTTCAGTACAGCGAATACATTACGATAAACGTCCGTGCAATCATTATGTTCGGCTGTCATCCATGAGTGTTGAAGTGGAGAATCATACTCGTCTATAAGAATTGCCACTTTATTGCCTGTCTTCTTAAATGCCGTAGTGACAATGTTTTTGAATCTTACAGCAAGCGAAGCTGTAGGTAATGGGGTGATGCCGTATGTCGACTCATATTCCGAGAACGCATCGCTAAGATATGATTGGATGGCTTTTGCTGTGGAGCCTGCCAGACTCATGTCAAGACGGACGACGGGATATTGCTTCCATTCTTTCTCCATCTCCATTATCTTCAGCCCCTCGAACAGGTCCTTCCTTCCTTGAAGGTACGCCTCCAACGTATCGACCAGCACGGACTTGCCGAATCGTCGGGGACGACTCAGATAATTATACTTCTGTCCTAAGTTGACCAGATTCCACACAATGTCGCTCTTGTCAACGTACAGATAGTTTTCTTCCCTGATCACCTTGAACGACTGAATGCCTACAGGTAATCTTCTTGTGTTGATGTCTGCCATATATCTCGTTCTCCTTTTGTCTTATTTATACCTTCTATCTGCGAAGATACGCTTAAAATCGAAAACCTCCAAACTTTTCGTTAGGATTCTTAATCTACATCCCAATCGCCAACAGCATACAAAGGTCTGTTCTCCATCCAAACCTGGTCTTATATCTACATTTTTTCGCACGAACCGATGCAATGTTGAATGAAATTAACAGTTTACCCTAACAATTCACAACTGAATAATTCAAAATCGCAGGCGAAGCCGAGAACAACTCCTCGCTCGGCTTTGCCGCTTGCCTAAGCAAGAATTCAAAAATCATAATTCCTAATTCTTCGGCGGGTCCGCCGAAGACAATATTTGCATTTCTGATGCTCAATACTATGAGTTGAACGCACGAAGAAATCTTTGGTGCGAAATTCTTGAGTTTTGAGCGTGCAATGATAAACGGTTTATACACAGTGAATTAGTAGGTTTATGAGGAAAGTGTGCAAAAAAAAGAAGCAGCAAGAAGCCTATTTTTGCTGCAATAGCGCCACTTTTACACTCCAATAGTGCCAC
>UMHE01001065.1_pt1 | contig 14965 bp, 28 predicted proteins | sample 1965451 | NCBI WGS metagenome assembly UMHE01 (sample SAMEA4836090, study PRJEB28245) | human gut metagenome | biome: gut microbiome; material: fecal sample | place: Denmark | collected 2008 | reverse complement strand
GGGCTTACTACGAGGCGAACAAGGATAGCATCGCCGAGAAGCATCGATGGATTAGAAATAGGCGCTTGAATCGTGGGTACAGCCAACGTTCATTGGCGGAAGCCATAGGCAGCTCTCAGGCGATGATTTCGCGGTTGGAATCGGGAGAAATGAAATTGGAAGCATTCTTTGCAAAAGATGCTCTTTGCGCTGTCTTGGGGGTGCGCTTATGAGAAAGCCGGACAAGCGCACGAGAGAACAGCGCAAGGCCGATGAATCGGCGATGTTTGCGGCGGCGTGTTTGGGCGCGACGATTCTCTTGATCGCGATCTCAATCCTTGCCACCAGCGCGCAGGCGGTCGATGCGGAACCGGAAGAAGCCCCCATCGTAGAGGAGTATGACCCCGCGTGGGATATTCCCGCTACGGAAAGCGCGGTGTGCGAGGACGTGTTTCTCGGCGAGTTTACCCTCACGGCCTATTGCCCCGGACGCTGCTGCTGTGGCAAGTGGGCAAGCGGATACACCGCGACTGGCACGCTGGCAACGGAGGGGCGCACGATTGCGGTCGACCCCAAGTTGATTCCTTACGGGACGCGCGTCCTGCTGATCTGGCCGGACGGCACGCAGCACAGCTACATCGCGGAGGATTGCGGCGGCGGCGTAAACGGGAACCACATCGACGTGTTTTTCAACGACCATCAGGCGGCGCGCGTTTTTGGCGTGCAGAACGCAATGGCGTATTTGGAGGCGGAGGAATGATGCACTGCGAATCGTGCGGTGCTGATTTTGAGCACCCGGCTATTTACCGCGAACGAGAAAACCTTGACGGAGAACGCGGGTATTACTGGCATGAAACGCTGGTATGCCCCTTCTGCGGTGAGGAATGGATAACGGAGGTAAAAGATGAAGAATGACGGGGTAAGTGAGTACGCGCGCTGCACAGTAGATATTTACTTCCCTAACAAAGAAGTTAAGTGCATGTATTGCCCATTGCTGGAAACGTACTCGCGTAATCAGTGCCGGAGAACCGGCGAATACATCGCAGACACGCGTGGCATCGGCATCTGGTGCCCGCTGAAAATGGAGGAGTTAACTGATGGAGAACCATGGCATTTATGAAAAGCTCTCTGCAATTCAGCAGGAGCTGAAAGCCCCGAAGGGGCAATACAACAGTTTCGGCAAGTACAAGTACCGCAGCTGTGAGGACATTCTCGAAGCGGTCAAGCCCATCTGTGCGAAGCACAAGACGGCACTGGTACTGCTGGACGATATCAGAGAGGTAAGTGGTAGGTTCTATGTGGTCGCACAGGCTCAACTGCACGACTGCGAGAGCGACAATGCAGTGACTGCTACGGCCTTTGCCAGAGAGCCGGACGAGAAGAAGGGCATGGACGATAGTCAGATTACCGGCACGGCATCAAGTTACGCCCGCAAGTACGCGCTGAACGGTCTGTTTTGCATCGACGATACTAAGGACGCAGACACGGACGAGTACAAGCAGCAGGAAAAGAAGCCGAGCAAGGAAGAGATGGACGCATTTAATAAACAGTACAAGCGCGAGGTCGAGAAAAACACCTGCAAGGACTGCGGTATGCCCATTTACCCGGTGACGCACGGCGGCAAGACATATTCTGTCGCGGAGATTGCGGAGAACGCGAGAAAGACCTATAAAGCACCGCTCTGCTGGGCGTGCATGATGGCGAGGAGAAAAGCGAATGAAAGCCCGACTGCATGATCTATCCCTTGCGCGCGATGGTGGGTATTTGCTCACCATCGCTACGCGGGAGAACGTCGGCGCACTATACGACGAGCTGCGCGAGGTAGACGTTGACGTGACCATCAAGAAGCACCGCGAGAAACGGAGCCTCGATGCAAACGCTTACTCATGGGTGCTGTTGGATAAGCTCTCAGAAGCCACAGGAACGCCCAAGAGCGAGATTTACCGCCGACAGGTGCGGGACGTTGGCGGCAACACAGAAACCGTCTGCGTGCGCGAGAAGGCCGTACAGAAGCTATGTGACGGCTGGAACAAGAATGGTATCGGCTGGCAGACGGAAGTGATGGACAGCAAAATTGACGGCTGCAAAAACGTGGTGCTGTATTACGGCTCGTCCACCTTTGACACAAAGCAAATGTCACGCCTGATCGACAACATCGTGCAGGACTGCAAGGAGCTGAACATTGAGACATTGACCCCGCAACAGCTTGACGCACTAAAGGAGGAATGGGGCAGATGACTAAAAGCATCATGCAGGACAAGAGAGAATGCTATATCTCAGGATTCTCGACGAACCTCGCGCGGCATCACATTTACGGTGGTGGCCGTCGGCAACTATCCGATATTTGGGGCTGCTGGGTGTGGCTGCGTGCCGACTGGCACAATATGGCCGATTACGGCGTGCACGGGAAAGACGGTCACGAACTGGATATGCGGCTGAAACGCGAGTGTCAGAAGCGCTTTGAAGAGCTTTACGGCCACGATACTTTTATGGCTGTATTCAAGAAAAACTATTTGGAGGAAGAATCATGCTGAACCGAATTTGCATTATGGGTCGCATTACGCGCGATTTGGAACTGCGCCGCACGCAGGACGGTACGGCGGTCACGAGTTTTACCGTCGCCGTCGATGACGATTTCAAGAGCAAGGCAACTGGCGAAAAGAAAACCTATTTCCTCGACGTAGTAGCGTGGCGACAGTCGGCTGAGTTTGTCTGCCAGTATCTCGGCAAGGGCCGCATGGTCGCGGTCGAGGGCAAGCTCACCGTCCGCGACTGGACGGACAAGGACGGCAATAAGCGCCGCAACGCGGAAATCATCGCCGACAATATCTACTTTGGCGACAGTAAGCGCAGCGATTCCCCAGCGCCGCAGGACACAGCAGGCGGCTTTGCAGAGGTCAGCGAGGACGACGGCGAGCTGCCGTTTTAAGGGAGTAGTCTATGGCAAAGAGCGGGATCGATTACTTTCCGCTTGATGTCACATTGAACGCAAAGTTTGAACTGATAGAAGCAGAATTTGGCTTGACAGGATTTGGTGTAGTCGTTCACTTGCTGCAAGAGATTTACGGCAAGGCGGGTTACTACATTGAATGGACAGAGGAGGTTGTGCTTTTGTTCGCCCGCAAGGTCGGGTTGGGTGGGAGCGTCGTTTCCGAAATAATAGAGGCTTCTATCAGACGAGGGATGTTCGACAAAGAGAAGTATGACAAGTACCACGTATTGACCTCTAAAGGCATACAGGAAAGGTACTTCGAGGCAGTCAGCCGCCGTAAAACTCTCGAAGTCGATTACAACATCCTTCTGGTTGATGTTGCCCAAATTTTGCCCAATGTTTACATTTCTTCGAAAAATGTAAACATTTTTTCAAAAAATGCTGACATCGAACGACAAAGTAAAGTAGAGAAAAGTAGAGTAGAGAAGAGTAAAGAAGAGTACATATTATGCGCTGAGCCGCAAGCGGCTGACGCGCTGCCGGTGATTTCTTTGCCGCTGAATGACGGGACTTTTTTCGACGTGTCGGAGAGCGACAGGACCAAATGGTCGCAGCTCTATCCGAACGTTGACGTTCTACAACAGCTCAGAAACATGGCGGGATGGTGCGACGCGAACCCTACCAAGCGAAAGACACGCGGAGGGATTAAGCGTTTCATCGCCGCTTGGCTTGCCAGAGAGCAGGACAAGGGCGGCAAAGCACCGCAGAATAGGACGTTTGTAGGCGGCGATGTATTCGCCGAGATGTTGGAGGAGGAAAAGAACCGTGGAAAGAGCTGACGTAATTAGCCTTTTAGGGCGAGTAAAACAGGCCTATCCGCAGGCCTATGCCAAGATGACCAGAGCAGAAGCCGAAGAGATGGTTGCCCTCTGGTCGGACATGCTGGGCAATGAAGACCCCGCCGAGGCGATGGACGCAGTGAATGCGCTGATCGCCGAGGATACGAGGGGGTTCCCTCCGAAGGTCGGCCAAGTGCTGGCAAAGATCAGGGGCGCAGCTTCCCCGCGAGTCTCGGTGGCGTGGATGAAGCCATACATCGAGAGGATAGCCGAACAGGAGGAATTCATGCCGAGCGTATCGCGTTATGCGAGAAAACACGGGATGACGTGGGAAGCGGCGGCTGCCGAAATGGCAGGCGGTGCACCGTGAGCGGGTATCGCGGGGGCATTTTCAAGTGCCCGTTTTACTCGCGGGACTACCGCGACTATCTCAACTGCGAGGGCGCACAAGTCAAACTGCCGAAAGAAGAGCTGGCCGAATACACGCGGCGCTACTGCGCCAACGAGGAATGGCGGCGCTGCCCGATCGCTCGGGCGTTGACGCTGCACTACGAAAGGACGGAGAACCGATGAGCGAAAGAAACAGAGACAAGGTAAAACGGCTTGAGCACGAGCTCGGAAGATATCAGAAAAAAGTCGGCGAGCTGATGAAAGCAAATGCGAAGCTGCGCGAGGATATGAAGGGACTGAACCAGCTGCGCATGGCGTTCGATGCTTGGATTATCCAGATCGCGCTTTCCTACGGCGAGGCAGTGAAGGACCCCGACACGGGAGAAGATATCCCACGCATGAAGGCGCTCCACCTCGAAAGGCCGAAGGTGAACCCGCTGCTTGGGCAATACGAGATTCACCAGCGCGTCGATGAGAAGAACGTGATGCATATTGCGGTCGGCCTGCGGGATGATCCGTGCGAGCACAATGGCGCAAAGGAGGCAGAGGAATGAGACTGGCTATCATGGACACCAACGCGTTCAACACGATTATCGCCGCCGTAAAGGGCGCGGTATCAGCGAGCATCAGTAGGCCGATGTACAAGAATATCCGGCTGGAATTTCGCAAGAAGAACAAGGCAGTTACGGCTATCGCCACAGACGGCGTCCGGCTTTTCGTGGAGCACGCGACCTGCTGCGAGGTCGAAGAGGATTTCGATTGCTACATCAAGCCGAGTATCCGCCTGCCACGCGGCAACTCCATGCGCTTGGAGCTGAAAGAACGGGACAAGACGGAAAGCGTGGTTGAGATCGAATGTCTCGGCTGCATCTTCGGTTTTGTTCAGCCGGTTGGAGCGTTTCTGGATTGGGAAAAAGTCCTGCCCAATGAACCGACATTCCGTATCGGCGTGAATGCCGAGTATCTTCTCTCGACGTTGCAGGCGGCAAAGGCCAGCGTCGGCGGTGCCTTCAAGCAGCCTGCTATTCTGGAATTCCGTGGGCCACTTGGGCCCATTACGATCAAGACCAACCACGAGGACGTCAAAATGGTCCTGCCAGTGCGAATCAGGGAGGCCGACGATGGCGCTGACATCAGCTGACCTCGCGAGGCTGGGGCCGCAGGCGCAGAAGCAGGTGCTTGACAAACTGGTGGGCGAACAGAAGTCGAAGAAAAGCAAGTACGGCAACCGCAAGGTTGTGCGCGACGGCATCAAGTTTGATTCCGAGCGCGAGGCGGCGCGGTTCGGCGAGCTGAAAGTGCTGCGCGCGATGGGCAAGATTCGCGATTTACGGTTGCAAGCGAATTTTACGCTCGTTGAGGGATACACGACCATCGAGGGCGAGAGAATCAAGCCGATGGTCTACCGCGCGGATTTTGTTTACGAGCGAGCAACTGGGCCGGACTGCAACGGCACGGTGCATTGGCTGCGCGAGGTCGAGGACGCAAAGGGCGTGAAAACGAAAGACTATCTGCTGAAAAAGAAACTGATGCAGGACAAGTACGGCATCACGATCCGCGAGGTGTGAGATGAGCTTTGAGCACTGCCACAGCTGCCTGCCACCCGTGCGCTATCCCGGCTGCCAGGACCATTGCCCGCATTATGCGGAGGATATTGCGAAGGTCCGGGCGGCGAAGGCCGAAGAGAAGCGGCAGACGCAGGCAAAAGACGATTATTTGGGAGCGCGCCAGTTCAAAACGCGGCGTGGCCAAAAGCTGAGAAAATAAAGGGAGCGAAAAGATGAATGCAAAAGACACTGCGGAGCGGATCCGCAACCTTAGAAAAGCAAGGGGCATGAGCCAATCACAGTTTGCCGCCATGTGTGGCCTTGTGCAGGGGCAGCTTGCGAATTATGAGTATGGGCGCATTATGCCGACCATCCCGTTGTGCGAGCGCATCTGTGAGGCCGTGGGCATCCGTGTGACGGACTTCCTGAGCGAGGATAAAGCGCCGAAGGGGCCTATCCCGACCGAGCAGCGCATCGGCGAGTGCGTCAAGGCGTGGCGGCAGATGCGCGGGCTGAATCAGGAGGCCCTCGCAGAAAGGGCTGGAATAGCGGACAGCACGATCTCCTGCATTGAGCGAGGCGGACGATACGGCGCGGTATCGACGTATCTTTACATCGCCGAAGCACTGAACGTCCCGATTGAAACGCTGTTAGGGGGCGAGTGATATGAGCCGATTTGTTATGAGCAAAACGCCGTGGGAGCGCTGCCCATATCCGGGGCTGAAAGCGTTTTTGGAATCGACGAATTACAACCAGACGACGCTCGCCGCCGCAACGGGCATCAGCGCGTCGGTCATCAGTCAATATGTCAAGGGCGATATCGAGCCGACCATCCAAAAGCTGCTGGCGCTGGAAGACTTGACGGGCCTGACGTTCCGGGAGATGTTCGGGGAATGCGAGGGGAGAAGATGAAGCACCTCGGCGATATTACGAAAATCAACGGCGCGGAGATCGAGACCGTGGACGTTATCACGGGAGGCTCACCGTGTCAGGATTTGAGCATTGCAGGAAAACGCGCCGGGTTAGCCGGCGCAAGAAGCGGATTGTTCATGGAACAGATCCGCATCGTGAAGGAGATGAGAGCACATGACAAAGCGAACGGACGAACAGGTGACATGGTCCGACCTCGGTTTATGGTCTGGGAAAACGTGCCCGGAGCATTCAGCAGCAACAAAGGACAAGACTTCGCGGCAGTCCTCGAAGAGATCATCCGCATCGCAGAGCCGGAAGCCCCCGATATTGAAGTACCTGAAAAAGGCTGGAACACCTGGGGTGGCTACCACGATGAAGTGGGAGGACGATGGAGCGTGGCTTGGCGAGGGCATGACGCGCAACACTGGGGAGTGCCCCAACGCCGCCGTCGTATCTCGGTTGTCGCAGATTTTGGAGGTGACACCGCAGGAGAAATATTGTTTGAGCGCAAAAGCGTGTCAGGGTATCTTGCGGAGAGCGGAGCGGCGGGGGAAGAAGCTGCCGGAGATTTTGGAGCGGGTGCTGACTGCGCAGTCAAATGCCTGACCGCATGGGATTGCCAAAGCAAACGGGTGTTTAGCACGGTTGGCAAATGCCCTACGCCGCAAGGCGGCGTAGGCGGCGGCGTAAATAATCCCGCAATTTTATGTGCAGCTTTTAAGGCGGGGCAGGGCGCAAAGGCGAACGGCATCGGCTACGCCGAAGAGCAATCGCCAACGCTGAACGCGGAGTGCGGTGGCAACAAGCCTGCGGTGGTGGCACTGGATATGTCGCACGCCTGCGATGTTATCAGAGACTGCGGCGAGGTCGCTCCGAGTTTGCAAGCCCGTATGGGAACGGGCGGCAATCAAGTTCCGCTGACGTATCAAATGCAAGGGTTTGGCGATTACCGAGAGGGGGACGTCGCAAGCAGTTGCAAGCAACGGGACTTTAAGGACGGAACAGACCTTGTGTGTGCCGTCGATTGTCGGAACTTTTGCGAGGGTGGAGAAATAAACGGTACATTGCAAGCAAAAGAAAGCAGAGGGCAAAGCCTGAACCTGAACAATACAGTCCGGCAGAACATGGTGGTGCGCCGCCTTACCCCGATGGAATGCGAGCGGCTGCAAGGCTATCCGGACGGCTGGACGGACATCGGCGAATGGCGCGACAGCAAGGGCAAGCTGCATAAGGGCGCGGACAGCCCGCGCTATAAGGCCTGCGGCAACTCGATCGCGCTGCCGTTTTGGGACTTTTTGGCAAAGCGCATCAGCGCGCAGTATTTGCGCCCCGTTACGATGGGGAGCCTGTTCGACGGCATCGGCGGATTCCCGCTGGTATTTGAGCGGCACAACGGCAAGGGCACGGCGCGCTGGGCAAGCGAAATTGAAGAGTTCCCCATTGCCGTAACAAAATTGAGATTTGGGGAGAAATGACCATGTACATCGGAGACCCATTTAGCTGGAAGCCTGCCGCATTTGAGGGCAGTAACGGCATTATGAGCGTGACCACGAAAGAGACGACTGCGCACGGGCGCGTCATCTACATCAACGAGGCGCACCGCTACGTTACGGCGGAGGTGGATATCAACGGGAATAAGCTCAGAGAGAGCTTTAAATTTTAACAAAAATCAGGAGGAATTTCATCATGAACAACAATCAGGACTACATCGTTCGCTGCGACCGCGCAGGCGTTTTCTTTGGCAAGATCAAGGAACGCAACGGCTCCGAGGTCACAATGACCGAGGTGCGCAAGTTGTGGAACTGGGACGGCGCGTGTGCCGTGGAGCAGCTGGCGCAGGACGGCACAAAAGCACCGGGCAACTGCCGTTTTACCGTGACGATTCCGGAAATGACCGTGCTGGGCGCGATCCAGATCATCCCGTGCACGGATAAGGCATCTGCGTCGCTTCGAGGCGTAAAGGAGTGGAAGAGATAATGTTTGATGATAAGGTCAAGGCATTCCTGTCAGTAAATTCCGGCTCCGGCGACGACTCCGGCTACGGCTACGGCTACGGCTTCGGCTACGGCTCCGGCTCCGGCTTCGGCTACGGCTCCGGATCCGGCTACGGCTCCGGCTTCGGCTCCGGCTCCGGCGACGGCGACGACTCCGGCTCCGGCGACGGCTCCGGAATTAAGAGCTTCAACCGGGAAACGGTCTATCAAATTGACGGCGTAAACACGCTGATTTGTTCCGTGCGCGGGAACACCGCGCACGGGGCAATCGGGAACAAAGATTTGACGCTCACGCCGTGCTACATCGGCAAGCAGGACAACATTTTCGCGCATGGCGAAACGCTGCGCGAAGCAATGGAGGCGTTGCGAGACAAGCTTTTCGAGGATATGCCGGAAGACGAGCGTATAGATGCGTTCCTGCGAGAGACAGACCGTGAAAAAACGTATCCGACGCAGTATTTTTACGACTGGCATCATCGCTTGACCGGATCGTGTGACATGGGGCGAAAGCAGTTTGCCCGAGACTACGGTGTCGACCTCGAGCACGGCATGATGACGCTGACGGAATTTTTGGAGCTGACAAAAGACGCTTACGGTGGCGACGTGATCCGAAAAGTGATTAGTAAGATGCAGGAGGTGGAGTGATGGAGAGATTGACAAAATATCTCGCAAGCGGCGCAGCGGATTACAATTATCCGGCAGGTTGTTACAGTGGCAATGATTGCAATGACCGTGTGGCAAAAAGCGCGTACAGACAGACGTGTGTGGAGCGTCTTGCAGCCTACGAGGAAACGGGGCTGACGCCGGAAGAGTCTAAACGAATGTCTAATATCCTGATGGATGTTGGAATTGATTATAATTGCAGTTGGGAGTATGTGAAAAACTGGCTGCTGGATGACCGTCTGCGTGAGCTGGACGAGGCCGACAAGGATGGACGCGTGGTGGTGCTGCCGTGCAAGGTGGGTTAGCGGGTGTTCGCCGAACAGGAGGGCTGACAATGGCTGAAAAAGAAATGCAGAGTGCAGATGTTTGCACCCACAAGAACAAAATAAAGACCAGCTTTGCAAAAATTTTTGTTTCAGGGACGCCTGACAGGCCGTATTTCAACATCTTGTATTTTGACCCGGTAGATCAAGATTATCACGTTGGGTTCGGTTCATATTGCCTTGAGTACGTATTTAAGCGGCTCTCAGATGAGTTTGAAATTGAAGATGCTCCCGCCGCCGATGTTGCCCCGGTGGTGCATGGTCGGTGGGAACAAGATGCGGATGGCGATTGGTATTGCACAAACTGTGGTGAGGTTGTTGCTATCTGCGACAGCGGCAGAGAACGAACTTATCGCAAGCCGTACTGCCCCAACTGCGGCGTGAAGATGGACGGCAAGAAGGTCGTACGTATATGCTGACGATCACGATTAAAGCCAACGTCCCCGCCGCTGATGCGCAGGGCATCAAGGAGCGAATCGCCATGGACATTGAGTGCTACGGAGACTGTAAGGTCGTGAGCATTGTAAGCGACCGGGGACGAGAAGAACAGCTACGAATGAAAGGAGCCAAATTATGAGCATCAATGTAAAGAAGTACACCAAAGACCAGATGGCGAAGATGGTGGAGGACTCGCAGGAGAAGACTGCGGCGCTTGAAGCAGAGATCATCGAGCTGAAAAACTGTATCGACGAGAAGAATGATCTGATTGCCGAATATGCGAACCTAAAGGCGGCGATGCAGCGAAAGAACGTCGCTTTGACCGAGCGGCTTGACCAGATGAACGGCGAGGCCATCACCCGCGAGAATGTGGTTGCGAATCTGAAAGCGGATGCGGATGTGTTGCGAAACAAGCTTGCTGACACTGAGGCGGCGCTTGGGCGAGCGAATGATGAGTGCGCTTTTAAGCAAGAGGCCCTTAATGTAATGCGCAACAGGCGCTACAACGCCGAGCAGCGCGCTAATTACGCAGAAACCCACCCGTGGCGAAACCTGTGGGCGTGGGTCAAACGGAAGGTGGCGCGCCATGAGTAAAGACAGCGGCGATCGCAGGGAAAGGATTGATAAAAATGTCCGACTGTAAGTGGTGCATGGATGAAATTTGCGTTAACGATGATTGCCCGTTGTGTGCCGACTATTGCCCAGTTCCGGACACCGAAGGCGTGTGCCGTCACGAGGACAGGAGATGAAGAATGAGCACGTTTCCTGACCGTTTGCGGAGATTGCGCGAACGCCACCAGTTAAAGCGCTGTGTGTTATCTGAGCTGTGCGGGCTCAACCGCAACACGATCAAACGATACGAGATGGGGACACAGAAACCGTCAATGGACGCGCTGATAAGCATTGCCGACTATTTCGGTGTGTCGATTGATTACTTGCTTGGAAGGTCGGACTACCCAAAAAGTTTATAAAAATATTTTGCAAAACTCACTTATAAGTGAGTCAGGGGATTGCAGTAATGGGAAAATTGAACCGCAGAGGTGTAAAAGCCTTTGCGGTTCTCTCATTTATGGCGTTTACCTCCTGCGCCATAGCGGGGCGCGGTGCTTTTTATCTTTTCACACCGCCCCCCGCGATCTGCCGCACGCATGATGCAGCCCACGATCAGGGCCGAGAGGCCGCACCTCTCATGCGGCACAGGACCCCGCGCACTTCTCAACGATGTGCCCCAGCGGGGACATGCCCACAAACTACTATGCTACCGGAGTTCCAGCACGTCACCGTGATTGCGCATGGTGATAGCAGTTTTAGACGGCAGCACCGCAACGAAGGGCAGAACAGGCAGCTGCCGCCCGGACGTGAGACCGCAAATACTCATGCTGTTGGAGATGCCGGAGCGCCGACCGGCTCGTTGCGGAGATATACGGCATAGGGGCCCCGTAAGGGGAGACCACAGCGAGTGACGGGGACTTTCCCCGAAGCGCTAAAGCAGGGCAGGACTGCAATGCCGTACCAGATGTGCCCTTCGGGGCGGGTAAAGTCTGCTATGTAAGGCCAAGGGGTGGGGGCTGGTAGCAAAAAATAATTTGACAACGCGTATCGGCGTATCAAAGCGGCAATAGACTGTGACGGGCGGATGGAATTAGACCGCAGCACGACAGCGAGCCGCAATTCGCGGAAACTTGCGGCAGATCGCGGCGAGTTGCGGGCGAAGAAAAGAGAAGAAAATCTCCCCTTTCTTCCCCCTCTCTTCTTTTTCCCCTTAAACCCCTTTATTATCTCTCCCCCTATAATCCCCCAAAAGAAGAGAAAAGAAAAAATAAAAAAAGAGAGGGCGGGCGCGCCCCGCGCGCCATTGGAGAGAAAAAAACTACGACAAAAGAGGTGGTGATGAGTGCCATTAACAGCAAAACAAGAGCGGTTTGTGCAAGAGTATCTTGTGGACTTAAATGCCACTCAAGCCGCCGCGAGAGCAGGGTATAAGAACGCTGAGAAAGGTAGGCAGTTAGTTACGAATGGTAACGTTTCGGCTGCTATCCAAAAAGCAAAGGCGGAAAGGCAGAAGCGGACGGAAGTAACGCAGGACTATGTGATTGAAAAGCTAAAAGAAATCGCGGACAAGCCTGCGTCTGATTGCACAGAAAGCGACCTGAAATATGCGAACAAGCTAAAGGCACTTGAGATGCTTGCAAAGCATACAGGCGTGTTTGACAAGCAAGACAATTCTGCCGCTGATTCCGTTGTTAAGGTGATTATCGATGTCTGATATTCTCCTGTCCGAGAAAATCGGCCCTGCGTTTTATGGCATTGCACACGACATTTTCCATCATGGGCACACGCATTACGATTTTAGCGGCGGACGCGGTTCGCTGAAATCGTCCACGGTGTCAATTATCGTTCCGCTTTTACTGGTTGCCAATCCGGGAACGCACGCGCTTGTGCTGCGCAAGGTGGCAAACACCATCCGCGATAGCGTCTATGCACAATATATCTGGGCAATCGGTGAACTGGGCATGGCGGCGTATTGGGAAGCCAAGGTTTCCCCGATGGAGCTGATTTATAAGCCGACGGGGCAGAAGATCATGTTTCGCGGCGCGGATGACCCGATGAAGATCAAGTCTATCAAGGTGCCGTTTGGCTATATCGCCGTGACGCACTTTGAGGAAAAAGACCAGTTTGCCGGACGCGCGGAAATCCGAAACATTTTGCAGTCGACCATGCGCGGCGGCTCGGTGTTTTGGAATTTTGAGAGCTATAACCCGCCGATTAGCCGTGACAACTGGGCAAACAAAGACAGCTTGGAAGAACGCGCCGACCGTTTGTGCCACAAGTCAACGTATCTGCAAGCACCGCCTGAGTGGCTGGGAGAGCAGTTTCTTGCAGAAGCGGAACACCTCAAAGAGACGGATGAGCGAGCGTATCAGCACGAGTATCTTGGAATTCCGGTCGGTACCGGCGGCAATGTGTTTGACAAGCTGGAACTGCGGGAGATTACAGATGAAGAAGTCAAAAGTTTCGACCGCATCTATCAGGGGGTGGACTTTGGCTGGTTCCCCGACCCGTTTGCTTTTATCCGGCTGCACTATGATCGGGCAAGAGAGACGATATATCTGTTAGACGAGATTTATCAAAATAAACTATCCAACGAGCAAAGTGCGACCATGATAAAGCAGCGCGGATATAACAACGTTAGAACAATCTGTGACAGCGCGGAGCCAAAGAGCGTGGCTGACCTACGGGCAATGGGATTGCCTGCGTATGAGGCGGTCAAGGGACCCGGCTCGGTCGAATACGGCATGAAGTTCTTGCAGAGAAGAACGATTGTCATTGATAGAAAACGGACGCCACATGCCTACGATGAGTTCGTGGGATACGAATATGAGAGAAACAAAGACGGCGATATAATCAGCGGATACCCGGACGCAAACAATCATTTGATTGATGCGACAAGGTACGCCTTAGAGCCTGTGAGCCGTAGAATGGGAGTTATTGCATGACGGTTATCGATAAATTAAAGGAACTCGGGTATACGACAATCCCAGAGGAATTCTATACATACGTGTCCCTTTGGAAGTCATGGTACGTCGGCAAAGTCAAGGGGTTCCATCAGTACCGGCGATATAACGGGCATAAGTGGACAAAGTGCAACCGCGCAAGCCTCGGTATGGCGAAAAAGGTTTGTGAGGACTGGGCAAACCTCTTGATGAATGAGAAAGTCCAGATAACGCTTGAGGGCAAGAAGGAGCAGGAGTTTATCGACAGGGTTCTGACGGCGAACAACTTCACGGTCAAGGCGAACGAAATGCAGGAAATGAAGTCAGCGCTCGGAACCGTGGCGTACATTCCACGTGTGGTTGGGCAGGCCGTTAACGAAAGCGACGAGATTGTGCCGGGTGATGTTTCCGGCATCGAGCTGGACTATGTGACGATTGAGCACATCTTTCCGCTGGCTTGGCAGAATGGATTTATCACAGAATGCGCGTTCGACAGCGTAGTCACGCGAGCGGGGAAGAATTACCTGTACTTACAGATCCATCGGAAGGATGAAAACGGCCTTTACGTCATCGAGAATAGTATTTACAGATACGAAAACGAAACGCTTGCCGACGCGCTGCTCACCGATGTTCCGGGCTTTGAGCGAATCCCCCCTGTGGTACATACGGGAAGCGACAAGAGGCAGTTCGTCATCGACAGACCGAACATCGCAAACAATCTTGACTATCTGCTTCCGGTCGGTATCCCTGTGTATGCAAATGCAATCGACGTTCTGCGCGGCGTTGACTGTGCCTATGACTGCTATGTGAACGAGTTCGAAAACGGCCCAATGATGATGATGGTCAAGATTCCCGCCACAAGGTGGGAAGACGGTGAACCGACGCTTGATGACCATGACCGGCGTTTCTATCTGCTTCCGGAGGATACGCAGCAAGGAAACGTCGTAGAGACAATTTCCCCGACGCTAAGAACCGAGCAGCTGAATGTAGGCCTTCAAGACCAACTTAACGTACTATCCAGTAAGTGCGGTTTCGGCGAGACCTATTACCGTTTCGACGGCGGCAGCGTAGCAACTGCCACACAGGTCATCAGCGAAAACTCTACCATGTTCCGCACGATCAAAAAGCATGAAATTATCCTCGAGCAGGCGCTCGTGGAGCTGTGCCGCATTTTGCTTCGGCTGGGCAACACGGCCATGAACGCTGGGCTGAATGAGGGTGTGGAAATCTCCATCGACTTTGATGACAGCATCATTGAAGACAAGCAAACCGACTTTTCCCGCGATATGCAGCTTTTGCAAGCGGGCATCATGAACGATTGGGAGTTCCGCATGAAGTGGATGAACGAGGACGAATCCACCGCAAAGGCGGCGCTGCCGAAGATGCAGGATATGACAACCGAAAAAGAAACGGAGGTAGAGTAATGGGCGGCAGAGGTGGAGCCGGTGGCGGCA
>UMHE01018888.1_pt1 | contig 15013 bp, 16 predicted proteins | sample 1965451 | NCBI WGS metagenome assembly UMHE01 (sample SAMEA4836090, study PRJEB28245) | human gut metagenome | biome: gut microbiome; material: fecal sample | place: Denmark | collected 2008 | reverse complement strand
TCAAACTTCTTATCAAATACTCCCACATTACCAAAACCAATTTTCAACATAGCGAATTTTGCCCCCCTAGAATTAACGATTTTACCTTTTAACCCCAAGAGTACTGTATTGTATCTCACCATTATAGGTAGCTTTATTGCTTCCTTAAATGGGAAGTATTTTAAGGATACATAAAAACTCTTTGGAATAGAAAATATATGTTCTAACATTTTATTCATCTTATAATATTTTATTGATTATTAGCTGATTAATTGCAAAGAGCCCTTTATCTATGTCATTAACGGCATTATAACTTACCGTAACAACTGAAATCTTTGGTTTCATCATTTTATTATCTGATTTTTCACTTATGAAACATTAGTTATTTAATATACTTAATCACCTTACAAGGATTACCAGCAGCTATACAATTTGCAGGAATATCCTTTACCACAACAGAACCTGCGCCAATCACAGAGCCTTCGCCAATTGTGACACCTTTAAGGATGATACTCTTGGCTCCGATTAGTACGTGATCCTTGATAACGATAGGTGCACACTTTGCTGTATGATTATCTAAACTCTCTGTAGGTGAAAACATTTCGCCAGAATCACGCACTCGCCAATCAAGATTATGTGCATCAGAATCCATGATAATACAATCACCACCAATATTCACATAATTACCAATAGTTATTCGCTCCTTTGCCCAAAGGCAAGGAGAAGACATACCCACGTGGTCTCCAATCTCTATCACGCTCTCCGCCCTCTCCGTCACGATGCATCCACGCTGATTCCTACACAGCGGATTGATACACTCGCCCGATGTGAAGATAAAGTCATCCCCTATCCTCACTTTTGATTCCGGATGAATATCAAGATAGATAAGTCCATGTACCTCAGCCTTTTTCCCCAGGTTCTTCCACCCGATGGACAGCCGAATCATCACCCGATTCCACTTCACATAAAACTGCTTGCGCAGGAAGCGAGGCAAGTGGAGCGACTTGCGAGAAAGGGTATGTATTAATACAGATGTGTTCATATAACAATCACTTAACTTTCTATTATCTTATGATAAATATCCAACTGAGTATTTACAACAAGCTCCCTATCATTCTCTTGCAGTCTTCTTTTACGCCCATTAGCTGAAAGTTTCTCTGCCAAAGCCTTATTTCTAACAAGTTGGTCTACATAATAGGCACAAGAGAGGAAATCCATAGAGTTATAGAATAAGCATTCCTCGCCATGATCAGCCAACTCTGGCATTGCACCTGTATATGATACTACTGTAGGTGTACCAATAAGCATTGATTCTGCAAATGCAAGGCAATAAGTTTCAACAAATGATGGGATCACTGTAACATCAGCATACTGGAGTTCTTCTACAATCTGGTTTTCATTCAAGCTACCCAAGAAGATTACATTCTCTTGTATACCCAATTTCTTGATTAACTTTTCAAGATATATAGTATAACCCGATTTTATGAATCGTCCCTTCATGCGTCCAGCTATTCGTAGTTGAATATTCGGATAACGCTTTTTCAACAATCCCAAAGCTTGTAGAAGAATATGAAAACCTTTGTACGAAATAGAACCAGAAGCAGTTGAGAATATCCTTGGGGAATCTACATTGCCTTTATACGTCCATGGCTCAGCATGATAAAAGGCGTCCCTCAACATAATACGAGTTTTCAAGAACTCAGCAGAAGGGTTAATCCAAGAAAGCTGCCTTTTCACCCATTCAGCCTGATAAGAGATATGGCGAAAGCTTCTCAAACATTCCGTCTCAACCTTACCTCTTGTTTTGAAGCTATGTTTCTGATAAGCAAGTGATGTCCAAGGTTTTAGAAATTCCATATAGCGAAAGCTTTGAAGCACTTCAGAGAAACGCAATCCTCCATAATAATAAGAATAAGAAGAAGAAAGTATACCCTGGATGTCTACAAATGCTTTTGCTTTGATATATCCTTGAGCATAAACAGATACCCATATACTCTCTGTTCCCCAAATATGTACGAGATCAGGCTTAACTTCTTCCACTATTCGCTGCACATTCCCACACATTTTTCGAGATGCCACCTGAGAATGGAATCGATTCTTGTTTTCTGGCAATATCCACTGTCGTATTCCATGACACTCAGAGACTTGAGTCTCTCTAACATTTCCTGAGGTCACATTATAGATTTCCACTTTGCCCGATGCTTGAAGCATTTCAGCAAGCGGTTGCAACCATCCACCAGTGGATGTCAACATCTCATTGGTGAAAGGTAGGTTGCAGAGCCATAATATTTTATATTTTTGCATAAAAATTTTAATCACTTATTTTCACTCGAAACATCAAATATCTGACAATTCAAAGTTGTCAATTTTAGTTCCTTTGCCAAAGCCAATATATCTTTTTTCTCTGGAACAGACAATTTTTCTGTCTGATTTTCATACTTTTGTAATACCTGTAATTAAAGCTACTTTTTATTATTCATGTTCTTATTTCTTTAATTGTTTTTCATTTTTATGGATTTTATCTTTCAAAATAATCTTTGTCAAATACATTATAAAATCCTAAAAACTCTATCGAAAAAAATACATACCATTGTAGATGTTTACAACCTATACAATAATTTTATTGGTGCCCATAACAGCCAATATTTCTCATACTTCTTAAAAATCCTATGTTTCATCAAGAAAGTAAAATTTTTAACTTCTTTGAAGGTTGGCTTATGTGGATATCCACTTGCCAAGTAAGTCCTCAAGCACTTGATATATCCCTTTATTGATGGTGAAAGAATAAACTGACATTTCATAATCTCAGCCTTAGCTAACAAAGCATCCTCTTTTTTCGTTATAAGATTATCTAAATAATATTGCCATTTTGCCATAGCCTGAGTGGAATAATAGTCTGTATCAGCTAACTTCATTGATATTCCGATACCACCATAATAGATATCACCAACAACAGGTACATAATACCCCTTCTCTACAATCAAATGCTTTTGGCAATCAAAAAAAGATTCTGCCAAGTTTAAACCTTTGTCAAATATTGTAGGTTTTTGCTTTTGCAATACTAAATCATTAATCATCATTGAACGACCGCAAAGTTTGTATCTAATATACAAACTGAATCGATTAAGGGATTTGTCTTCCACGATATTCTGACGACATATCGTCTGGTTACCATTAGGATAGATAACTTTATAATCAGCATATATACCTATAGGCACAGAGAAATCAACAGTATTTGCTTTGATATAATCTTGAACAGCTTTAAAGAATCCGTTTTCAAAGGCGTCATCACCAGACAAATTTACAAAGAGGTCAGACTCTCCCCTAAGAGAAACTAATTTCTCCATATTCTGATAGATACCTAAATTGTGTTCATTTCTATGAATCTCAAAATATTCAGGATAACGTGACTTGTAATCTTGGAGAACATCCCAAGTTTTATCAGGAGAACAATCATCGCAAACAACAATCTTATTTAATCCATATTCCTTTTGACAAAGAACTGAATCTAAAGCTCGTTTTATTACATCTTGTTGCTTGTAACAAATTACAAGAACAGTTATGTTCTTATATGTATCAGTCATTGTTTTTTCGCTTTATAAATTTAGAAAATAAGTGTTTAATGTTCAGCATTTGGTTCAAATACTTTAGCGAGAATATGCTAATCACAATCATTCCACAAATTCCAACAACATATCTTGCAAGAGAATAGCCCAAACATCTTAATACTAAGAAAAAAATGCAAGTCATTATAACTTGAGGAACTATAGCTTTAAGAACATCACGACTAACCTGATAGCCATACTTTCGATAGCTAATTATTAAATGCTGGATGGCATATAAGACATACATTAAACAGAAGCCTACTCCCATACCTTCGAATCCATCTAATATATATCCTAAGACTGCAAAAAGAGCAGAATATGATGTTGAAACGACCTCGTTCCAAAAGAAGAACTTCGCATCTCCTTTGGCAACATAACAAAAAGTTATACACCAAGCCACAGAACGAAAAGTCATACCTAACATCATCCATTCCAACATTCCTGTGATTGGGATGAATTTGGTTGAATAAAGCAATATAGTGATTGGTTTAATAAACAAGATGAAGAATATTATCAGTGGTGTAACTAACGTTACCAGAAGCTTCATCTGTTTGTTGATTGCATCAATAAATGTTACATTATCATCAGATACAGCAGCTAATCTTGGAGAATAATCAGAAGCCATTGACATCAAAACCATACCAATATATTGGTTAGCAACAGCTACACCTGCAGTATATAAGCCAACATCAGCAAGGTCGCCAAAATGAGCTATTACCAATCTTAGCAGGTATATTTTGCCATTATCCATGATACCAGTAGAGGTAAGAGCTAAACCTAAGAGCAACATAACACGTCCTTTCTTAAAGGTTTCTTTTACGCTCAACTGCTGCTTTTTATATGGTATCTTTCTCGAATAATATGTTGACAACAACAAATTGGCTAAAGAGGTCAATATAATAACAGGTACAATTCCATCAAAATGCCATATATAATATATAGGTATAGAAATTATCAATCCCAAAATACTTCCCCAAAAGGAAGCTTTTGCCATATACTTGTAGTTGAATGTGCCTTGTAATAAAACCGTCTGACCTATACAAACCTGATCTAAGAACAAAACTACAGATACTAATCTAAAAGCATTGGTATAACTTTCGTCGCCAAACGCCCATTGGCTCAACCAAGAAGCAAAAACGAAAGTTAGGATGGTTCCTAAAAGGCCTGTAAATAAGACGAGTCGTCTTAAAACAGATACCGTTTGATTGATAGTATCCTCATCGTTACTGGTATATGCTTTAGAAACGTCTCGAACAGCACTAACTTGCAATCCGAAATTTGTCAAAGAAGAAATCAGTGCTGTTGTAGACATAATCATACCATTAATTCCCATACCAGTAGGTCCCAACAAGATTGCAACAAGCTTGTTCTTGATGAGACTTACCAATATTTGGAATAGTTTGACTCCACCAAACAGCCCGATAGCTTTAGTTATGCTTGAATATGAATTTCTATCGGTTGTCATCAACTATACTACTTAAAAGAATTTATCAATTTTACAACTTCTTTTACCTCATCCATTGAAATGGTTGGACCAATTGGAATACTCAACTCCTCGTCTGCCAAACGTTCTGTGATAGGTAGAGAAAGCTGAGGGACATTCCAAGTTTCTTTAGAATAACATTCCTGCTTATGTGGAGCTATAGGATAGTGGCATACTGTACCTACACCATTTTCTGCAAGATAGTCATGCAAAGCGTCACGCTTGCCATCGCTAACGACAATAGGGAAAAGATGATAAGCATTCTGTTCGTCAGGCAATAAGTCTGGCAAAGTTATCAATGGATTATTGATGTGCTCATAATAATAATGTGCGACTTCTTTACGATGAGCATTATCTTCAACGAGATACTTGAGTTTTACATCAAGAACAGCAGCCTGAACTTCATCCAATCGGCTATTACGACCAGCATACTTGAACACATACTTCTTCTGGCTACCATAATTAGCCAAAGCTCTAACAGCCTTAGCCAACTTTTCATCATTAGTAACCATAGCACCACCATCTCCAAGGGCACCAAGATTCTTGCCAGGATAGAAAGAAAAGCCTGCAGCATCTCCAAGATTACCTGTCAAACGACCATCTTCAAACTTGCAACCATGACTCTGTGCACAATCCTCTACTAATTTGAGATTATATTTCTTACAAAGCTCACCTATCTTATTTGTATAAGCAATACGACCGTAAAGGTGAACTATAGCTATAGCCTTAGTCTTAGATGTTATATGCGATTCTATTAAGTCATCATCTATCTCTAATGTATTTGGCTTTGGCTCAACAAGAACCGGCATCAAGCCATTCTCGGTTATAGCCAAAATAGTAGCAATATAGGTATTTGCGGGAACGATTACCTCATCACCAGGTTGCATCACGCCCATCTCTATGTATGCTCTAAAAATCCAAATTAGCGCATCAAGACCATTGGCACAACCCACTGTGAATTTTGCGCCAATGAACTCTGAGAAGTCTTTCTCAAACTTCTTATTTTCTTCACCTTGAAGGTACCATCCTCCGTTTACAACTCGGCTTACAGCCTCATTAATCTCTGCTCCGTGAAGAGCTGTAACGTCTTTAAGAGACAAAAATGGAATGTTCATAATATTTTTATTACAATAATTTCTTTCTTAAAATCTTAACAGAAGGTTTTTCTATTAATTCATGAATTAATATAGCTCCTACAAAACATATGGCAAACGATATTATTATCTTTAAACCATTATTGGTTGAATTTAAATGTTCTACGATTCTTCGACAAATGCCCCATAGAGGCAATACCTGACATAGAAAGAAGGTAAATGAAATAGAACTCAAATAATTGAGCATTTTGCTATGTGACATTTTTTCCAAAGACATAGATCCTAAAATCAGAATAATAACTGAGAAGCTTGGCAAAGCTATCCAGTTATACAACATAAAGTCGTAAGGAATTCCTATAGAAACAGCCATTGTCACTCCTAAAATAAGGAATATAATAACTAAAGTTAACATCAAGGTTCTTGTTTTTATAGAAAACTTTGAAACTGATTCTCTATTATTACAAGCAAAGTTGGCAAGAATAACTCCTATAAAAAATTCCTGCATCCGAAAAAAAGGATTAGAATATAAATCTGCTAAATGAAACAAATGCTGAACAATTGGTGAATACAAAAGTATAACAACTAGCAAGCCAAGCAGTATTAGTTTGCCTTTGGCACTCATCAGTTCTATTAGTGATTGCATAAGTGGGTATACCGCATAGCATATTAAGATGCAACTGATAAACCATGTACCACCATTATGAGAAAATGAAAATAATGATGTAAAAACAGATTGGAGACCTAACGTTTCGATTGGGAACAAGACTATTTCTTTCACAAAGCTCGTTTTACCAGTTATTAGTCCGCATCCAATATGCAATATCGCTATTGAATAATAAAGGGGCAGTATACTGATAAGTCTTTTTAGATAGAATTGTTTTAACTGTACTTTTTCTATCAGAACTCTTGTATGGTATGTTACATATAGGACATATCCTGAAAGTAACATAAAACCTGTCATTGCAATAGCTCCCATCTGTACAAAGTTATTCATTATTCCATACGAACATTCAAAATGGATTCGGGAATGGAAAAAGAATACTAATAAGGCTAATGCTATACGTAAAAAATCTAGTCCAATTAATCGTTGGGTTTTACCCCCCCCCTAGCTACTTTTACATTATTAAAATTCATAATTCTATATACATTTATATTTCTATTGTTTCATATCTTTTAGCAAAATGAGCACCTAATCTTATTGGGGTAAAAGAGCAAGGGGCGCCTTCTGCAATTCTTAAGGCATTCATTACTATGTCTAAGCCTGCCATACAAGAATATGCGATTCCTGCAGGGAGTCGTGGATTTATTTCTATAATACGTGGTCCTTTTTCTGTTAAAAAGAACTCCATATTTATACAACCATGTAAATTTAGCTTATCTGCTATGTCCAAGCATATTTCACGAATATCCTGATTATCGATGATTTCAACAGCAACACCACAACCATTTGAATTTCTTAATAGTTCTAAGCGCTGAGCAATCTCTATTTGGTTTGACATTCTGTTTCTAACTACATCAACTGCAACAATTTTAGTAGAAGAAATATATTCTTGAACAACATATTCGTCCCAACAATCTACAATGCTTTGCAATTCAGCTCTATTAGATATTATTCGACAGCCTATGCTTGCTCTACCTTCTATAGGTTTGATAAATAAAGGGAAATCACTATCTTTAATATCTGAATAGTTAGTATATCGCTTTATACAACATGAAGGAATATTCTTCTCACTCCACTCTGCAAACTTATCCTTATTATGAGCAATAATTACAGCATCTGTATTAGCAATGCAAAGTTTAACTCCAATAGAAGCAAGTTCTTCTCTATGCTTTGCCATAGTTTCTACTTCTTCATCAACAACACAATAATATATATCTATGTGGTGTTCCTTGCAAAAGTCATAGACAAAAGAAAAATATCCTTCTCGGTCTCTTGTAGAATAAGGAAATTCATAGAACTCGTCTACTTCTTTAGATGTTGCAATACAATAGGCAGGATTTATGTCTGCACCTATTAAATAATAGTCGTTTGGAAACTTACGCAATTCGCTAACAATGGTTGTACAATTCATTGTACCCAAAGCTGTGATAAGCACTCTCTGTTTGGTATTCATTATGCCACCCTCCTTTCTGAGAAAAGGATAGGGCTATTTTTAAGAATTACCCCCCCAATTCAATATGTTTCAAATACTTAGCAGGACTTCCTACATAGACGTCTCCTGCTGGAATATTTGCTGTTAACACACTTCCGGCACCAAGTAGTGCATAATTACCTATTTGAGTATGAGCCAATGCTGTAGCACCGACTGCAATCATTGAGCAATAGCCCAATTCTGAACAAGAAACTATAATAGAGCCCATTGCTACATGTGATAGCGCTCCTATTACCACGTCGTGTCCAATATTAGTATTTGCTTTTATCATAGAACATTTACCTATTTTTGTTCTTGGGGCAATATATGCATTAAACATTATAAATACACCCGGTTCTAATTGAACAGAAGGGTCTACAAATGCTGTTTTATGTATAATGGTTGCCCATTGAGTATCTGGAATATCTATAGATTCAAATAGTTGTGCGGTTTTATAAGTGTTTCCTACTAAATGTATTCCCCAAGCAAAATAATATCCTTGAGCAACTAAACTTGGTATATCTGAAATCTTACCTAAAACGGGATAGCCATCAACTTCCTTGTCATAATCATTACAAAAGCCTTTAACCTCCCATTCATAATCATTAAATCGTCGCCTATTATCATTAACACAAGCTTCTATAACACAGCCGTGACCTGCACCACCAATAATGACAAGAGGCTTATTTATAACATTATTCATCATTTCTGAATTTTAAAAAACTTTCATAATCTCGTATATAATCCTCAGGTTTATATACATCTGACGCAAGTACCATACATACTGCACCTGAAGAGAAATCTACTAAATCTCGCCACATACCAGGTTTTACATAAAGTCCTTGATAAGGACGATTCAAGAAGAAGGAGCGCTTACATTTTCCATCATCAAGAGTTACAGTAAAAGAGCCTGATGCTGCAATAATAAGTTGGCTTAAATCTCTATGTGCATGTGCTCCACGCTCTTCACCACCAGGGACATCATAAAGATAATACACTCGTTTAACATCAAATGGTAAGGTTTTACCATTTTCAACAACAGTAAGATTACCCTTTCGATTGCTATGATGTTTATCAAGCTCTATAATAGAGCAATCAAACACGTTAAACTTCTCCATGTTTTTTCATATTTATATATTCATTGTAATCTTCTATATAGTCACTTCTATCATAATGGGTAGAAGCAAATTCTAATGCCAATGAATTGGTAGAGAAATTATCCATAGTTCTCCATAATCCTTTCGGTATATAAAGGCCATAATAGGATCTATTAAGAGTAAATGTACGCTTTTCTTTACCATCATCTACTGTCACATCGAAACTTCCAGAAATGGCAATGATAAACTCATCTGTCATCTTGTATGCATGACCACCACGGCTTTCTCCTCCAGGAACATCATATATCCAATATGTACGCTTTATCTCAAATGGAATATGATTATTTTGTTCGGCAAAAGAAAGATTACCACGTGGATCAAAGAACTTTGGAAGTTCTATAAATTGTACTTCATTTATTGTCATAATAACCAATTATTATTTCTTTGAATATTAAGTTCATTATTGTATAAAGAAATTATTTATGAGCCTATATCTATGATAAGACTGTATACATTAATTCTTCATTAAATAATAAATAAACGACTTCCCTTTTTCTGTTAAATGTATAATCATAAAGAGAAAAACTTCATCAGAAAAGAAAAAATATACCAATATCCTATAGCTGTAATTATGGTTTTAGCATAAATACAAAGCCATGGTATTACATTTACCCATTCACTTTCTTGAACCTCAATATCCTTATCTGCTACGTTTTTCTCATGTTTGAAAAGATAACACATGTGCCAACTAAATGTACCAATTAAATATTGTAAAGCATCAAGAATTATGGATATAACAAGAAATGTACAAGCATTGTAAAGTTGTTGAGGTAAAGTTTCAGATTTCTCACCAACCAAAATCCATACAATAGCAATTCCTGCAAAATTAATTTGCCTCACAACAGAACTCAAACTGCCCGACAACTCTTCATAAGACTTCCTTATTTCTTCAAGGTTCATCATAACAAATCCTCCTATCTTGGTCCTGTACCATTTTTCTTACTATCTAGTATTCTTCCATTCAAATTTGAATTAGCACTACTTTTCGCTAATGTTTTTCCATTACGACTCTCACGTAAACTATATTTTACATGAGATTTCTTATTTGCTGAATTTCTTTTATTTTGTTTTGCCATAATCTATTATTTCTCATTTTAGGGCACAGCCCTTTGTATTAGCACTTTTGCAAGTGCTTATATGTTGAGATGTTATTTGTTTATTACTATTAAATACAATTTCTTAGATTGAGAATAAAAAATATCGTTTTTCAATTCTACTCGAGAACTGTATATAATTGTATTTTAATATTCTAAGCGAAGAAACTTCTTTGTAAAGTAAGCCATGATTTAAGGTTTACCAATTTTTTTAATCAATTCATATTCATAATTGCCCATAAAAACCTTCCCCGAGGCTATAGTTTCTATCATAAAGTCAAAAATAGTGGATTCTGGATGTTTTTTTAAATATATCAAAAAACACCTCAATACGATACATGCAATATAATTAATTTTCTTTGCATAATTCTCTAATCCTAAAGACTGAATCATAGCATCATGAACCATCATATTACGAAGCCGATAAATCATCAATAAATCATTTTTTAAATTGTCCATATATTTATTCATAGGAGCAATCCCACTATAAAACTCATATACTTCATTCAATTTGTCTTTTTCAATTTCATCATTAATGGAAATGATCAAATCATTCAAATGCTCAAAGAAATCCTTTATTCTATATTTATCACCATTCTCCAAATCAATTGCTGATGACTGAGCAATATTTTGCGGTATATCATAATAATTGTCATAGTCCTTATAAAAATAGATTTGTCTTTCATAAGCATCCCATATCTTGTTATGAAATGTATGCTTCGACATGATATAACATACTAATTCTTGAATTACGGATAGAATTCCTTTAGAACTTTTTTCCTTTATTGGAAGCATCTGCCTTGAAGGCTCATCTAATCTTAACAAACTTTCCAAAGAGAACCAACTGAATAATAAGATATCTTCATTTTTATCAGCTTGATTTGCTTTATAAAACCAATGCATGGATTTTTGAGCTTGAATTTGCTTATCCCCTTCCAAACTTACAAAATGACTTGATATCCACTCAAAATCTTCCTTATATCGGTCTGCATCAAGAGATTCTATATAAGAATATTTTTGTTGTCTATCTGCATAGCGAGGGTCATTCCCCTCCATACTTGTAGACTGTCCTATTTCTTTTCCATCCTTAACTAGCACAAACTCATTTTGCATGATACCGACAGGATTTTTCTCATTCAAGCCTAAACTGATTAAATCCAAGACCTTTAGTAATTTCTCCTTTGATTTTTTCCTTGAAGAATTTAAATCTAAATGCTTAATGGGTACTGCTGCATTTAAATATTTATACTCTGAATCTATTTCTTCTATTTTTGAAAGACTATATTTATCTGAAATATATTTTTTTGAGTGCGGTGAATAAATACAAACATCACCTATTTGCAATTCAACATCACCTTTTATATTACTTAACCTCATCAGTGCTATTGCATCTTCCTCCTTACGATGAAAGTGTTCATATAAACTTTCAAGTTTTTCCTTTATAGAACGGTGTTGAATATAATCAAATACTGCTTCGTGATATAATTCTTCTGATTCAAACTTATCTTTATCCAAGCCTTTATATACTTTTGGTGCATACAATACAGTTTCCCCACATCCAAGAACTACATTTGGAACAACTAAAGGCAAAGATTCAATATCTTCCAATTCATAACCTTTAGCTACAAACTCTGATACAATCAACTTTGTTGCATATCTCAAAGAAGACTTATTTGCACTAGTTAATCCTTTGTCAGAATTCAAAATTTGTGCCAACTCTTCTAATAATGAATCATGATAACTATCATTATCTAATATGTCTAATGCTTTATTGCATAGATTCAATACGATTTCGCAACTTTGTTCTGATAGCTGAGAAGCTAAGATGGTAGCTATTATTGGATGACACAAATCAGCAAACGACCGGTCGTTTTTGTCAAATTCAGATAAACGAAAGAGAAAGTATTTTGCATTATCTTGATTTTTCAACCTATTACCCCTTATCTCTAAAATGATATCTTCTAGTACATATCTTGGACTATCAAGGACAACATCTATGTTTGATTTTGACTGAAGCTGTGAAATCAAGCTCCGCCAATAATGAGTCCAATAATCATATAATGTAGAAATTGGCAAACCTAAGATTTTACGTATATTCTCTTTCATATGAAATTTATTTTTCAACTGTTACCAAACCAAATCACTATAGTCTAAACGTCCACTATTAGTTCCATAATTATTTATAAACCTTTAAACTGGCACTTTTACAAGTGCTTATATGTTGAGTTGTAAAAAATCATTTGTTTATTAACACTAAGGTTCAGATGAGGAACACTAATGTAGTGTTTAATGTTTTATACTAGAACTGATAGAGATATCAGTGTAGGAAATTACGAACCTTATTGTACAGATTACCAAATGGGTTGCACATAGGGGCTTTCTCTATTTTTAACTGGCAGGACAATAGTAAATCTACCATTCGGGTGCAAGACTTGTCAACGACAACAAGTAATTCATTATTGCTTGTTTCAAGTGAGATTTGACATATCATGCCAAAAGCCTTATAAAGCAATCCATGAAACTCTTTCATGGCCTCTATGCGTAAGCTAGAATTATCCGCTGTTGTTTTAAAGCGAAGACTCATCAGGCAGCCAATCTCAGTCTGAGCATCTCCAACCTCAATATTTTGAATTTGCAGCTCGATTCTATTTAGTAAATTACTTAACTCTATAGAGTCAAGTATATCTTTTGATGTATTCATATACATATCACCTTTTATTATCTGACGTTTGGAATTTGAGCCTATAACGATTCATTTATGTTCTTGGCTTTATGTTCAAAGCTACTTTTGGTTGATTACATGTCAATCCATTACAATCTCCAATAGACCAATCTGACAAAACACTATAGATGTCAAAATAATGCCAAAAGCGCATATAATCTTCTTCTGTTTCATACAGACATATATCCTTATCAGAAAAAGGAAGTATGACTATAAAAGCCAAATTGATTATTCTTATCTCGGCTACAACATGTGGAAGATCATTCCTTGCCTCTGGCTTTCTGATATAAAGCATAATTCTCGGGTGTTCCATAATATGTGGATGATAAAGTCGAGAAAGCTTTGGTAACTTCGTTTCTACAGATTTTCCTATCAGCCATTCCCTTGTTCTTTCAAAGGATTTTAAAGTCTCATCGTCTAATACACCATACACATATTTGCATAAAGCTTTGTAGATGTTCTGCTCTGGAAAACTTCTATTCGAGGTAAGCATTAATCTTTCACGAATCTCTGTTTCGCTTGGCATTTGCTCACCTTCTTTCATACGATAGTTAATTTTTATCGTTCCTAAATCATCTTTTTCAATGGTATAATTGTCACCCACAAATTTATGCGGAAATCCATTTTTCTTTTTTATTCCAAAGAAAAGTCGAGGAATATTGAATATACTAAGAAAATCTTGTTCTATAGTGTCACCAAAGAACTGGTTGCATTCATCACATTCGTCATTTGTCTTTATACTTTTATTACCAAGAGCTTCAGATATAGTATGAGCAACTTTCTTAAATGTCACTTCTGGCATAGAACGGTGGCAATATCGACATACTCTTTTCTGCTTGTCTGGTTCACCTACCCATTCTTTTGTGAATTCTCCATACGATTTTATGTCATAAACAGTACGAAGCTTTTGTAATACTTCTAATGTCTTATTGGCTTGTTCCTTTTGTTGCTCGTCTGCATCTATGCTCAACAGTTCTATAAGAATTTGATCTATCTGCGCTTGATTTAAAGTTTCGTCAACAGCTAAGAAAAACCACTCGTTGAGTTTTAGTTCGCTCTCAAAATATGTTCTAAGACGATGTATTTGAGGATTTATAGTCGCCAACTTTTTCACTAAATCAGAAACTTTACCTCGTAACTCTTCGGTATTTTGTTGAAAATACGCAACACTTGCTATATCTTTTTCTTCATCCCTTTTGGTAACGAATGGGCTTAGTACCCAATATTTGTTTACATTAGAATCATGCTCGTCTTTACCGAAAACTTCTAAATCCAAGCACTTAGAGTTTGCTATAAAATGGAATACACTCATAATCGTATTTTAAGATAATAAAGAAACTTTTAAACTGTTAGCACTCAATTTAGGGCATAGTCCTTTGTATAGGCACTTTTACAAGTGCCTATATGTTGAGTAGGTAAATCATTATTCTATTTTAGACATTAGTACTATCAGTTCTTAACGCCTTTCAAAGATAGATAAACCAACAACCATGATTCATTTCTGCATACTCGAACCTGACTTCGAACTGGCTTCCACCGCCAAGAGGCGCTTGAAGCCTGGCAAGTCTTAAGGGGTTGAAATAATGAGTATCTCACGGATACCTGCCAACATCAATACTGATATTGGGTAATATATCATCGGTTTATCAAAGATAGGAATCAGCTGCTTGCTGATACCCTTAGTTATAGGGTACAAGCGTGTACCGCTACCACCTGCTAATACGATTCCTTTCATAAATGTTATCTT
>UMHE01047525.1_pt1 | contig 15053 bp, 9 predicted proteins | sample 1965451 | NCBI WGS metagenome assembly UMHE01 (sample SAMEA4836090, study PRJEB28245) | human gut metagenome | biome: gut microbiome; material: fecal sample | place: Denmark | collected 2008 | reverse complement strand
GTTTCCTACAATATTGGATGAGGTTCCGTCTGAATTATAAATTACAGTCGCATTTGCTACTGAGAATAAAAAAACAGAAAGAAACATACCTAACATAATTTTAATCATTGTTATAAACTCCTATAAAAGCTCAAAAACAACAAAAACAGTATAAATCTTTTCTTGCTAGGTAATAACGGATATGTGTATAAATGACGTGATTTAATCAGTTCAATTTCTTGCAATAGTTGAAGTTCATCCTTTATAAATCAGCAATAACGAATTTAAATATTACGGTGTTATAAAGTTAATTTTGCAATATCAAATTAGCTTATTGGCTATAATTAACGAATACACCTACTAAACATACTAACAAGAACAATATGACACAAATAAGGATGATCTTATCTTCTTTTTTTGATCTTTCTGCTTCTTTTTGCTCAGCTTCTTTTTGCTCAGCTTCTTTTTTTGCTATGGCTTTAGGATGTTTGTAGCATCCAGCTGTAAGTTTGCTTCGCTCACTGTCTGAAAATTCGTTAACTAACCTTTGCTGTAATTCCAATAAGTTGGAAATGATAGTTTCTTCAGAAATTTCTCTATCAAATTCTACATTGTTATAGAAAAACTTTAGCCAATTCTCAGAATATGGGGCAGTAAAGATATCCGAATCTCTATACTTTGCTTTGGCCTGCTGTATCCAATCGCCAAAGGATGGATAGTTTACCTTTACTAACAAATCCACTGCTTCAGAGCCATATACCACTACATCATCTTTTGAAGCTGACTCTTCAAAAACACTGTATACGGTAAAGTACAGTCCCCAAAATAAAATTGATTTAAAAGCCTCCTGATCTGATGTTACTTTGAGTTTATTCATCAGATCCTTAACAGAATCTTCCTCAAGGTTCTTGGTAAAAAAAGATTCTACAAGTGATTTAGTCTGTATAAAACTATCATCGTTCTCCAACTTTTTAAGAGACTTGATAGTATTCATGACGGTATCAAAATCTCTTTTAGTTCCTAGTCTTAGAGCCTCTTTCGTATTATGAACGTAATCGATGTTGTCTTTTTCTTCATGCTCTATTGGTGTAGCTGAATTTAAAGAGCTAGAGTTAATGATCTCTTGAAAATCAGATGCTGCCTTTTGGCTGATAGCTTTTGCAACACCATCCATAATGGCATCATTTAACTTCACCTTATTCTTAATATTCAAGTAACTATCTAAAAGACTCATTTCATACCTGCTTATACTCAATCTTTTATTTACTTTTGCTTTTCTGTTTGACTTAAAAAAAAACAAAAGACTGTTTTGCTGACCTTTACTTTTTCTGTTGCTCTACATTTTTAGAGCTCTTAGATGACTGCTTTTGTCGTTTCTTAGCTGTTGTGTTTGACTTTGTTGCAGTCGTAGAAGCTTGCTTTGTTTCTACTTTTGGCTTTGCAAAATCTGGTAGTTCTTTTCCTAACCAACCATAGACTTTTGTGGTTGCAAAAACAGCAGCGCTGTTTGCGTAACTTTTACCTTCATCGATTACATAGTTACAGCTTGCTATGACTTTGCCATCTCCTTTTGGTAAGAAGTCATATTTAGTAAGAAAACCGTATAAACTACCTAGAACAGTTACGAAGAACACAATAAGTGTAAAAAAGCCTAATGGAGTTTGTTCATCAACCTTTGAATTCTTTCGATACAGTTTAGAAATAAAGCGCCTTCTTATCCAGGTAACAATGCCACTTGTTACCTTAATGCACAAGCCTACTAAAAATATGCCAATTATGCACCACATGATAGTTTCAAAAGGCACTAAGAATGGATGATCTGCAAATGAGCGTTCCCATTTATCCTCAAAATACACAGCGCTGTATATTGAAACTAAAATTGTGGCTACATACCAAATTAGTCTTGTCTGCTTAGGTCCTAAATTTTTTGCAATGTATCTTAGGTAATTCTCATAATCACATAAACGCTCATAAGAGATAAAACCACCAAAACAGCCATATTCTAATTTTTTGCGATACTCGCTACCTGTAAGTTCAGCTGTAGCACTCTGATCGGCAACAGAGTCCATAACTTGTTTTAGAGCTTTGTTTTTTGAATACTGCTTGAACTTTCTTTTAACTGTCTTGTATGAGAGTTCTCCTCTTTGCTTAAAGAATTCAATATCCTTAATATCTTTTGCTAAAAGATCATCAACTATAGCAGGTCTTAAGATAGGTACAGTAGGGCTACCTAAACCTACCATTGTGTAAGTTTTACCGCTTACAGAAATGTCTTCAATGATGCCGGTGCCTGTGTTTTTATAGACAATATAAGGATTACCATCAGATAAAGGAGAATCTCCTGATAAGTCATTTTTAACGACACTTTCTAAAGAGAACTCGAGAGTGAAATAAATTAAACATTACAATAAATTTATCATCATTTAATCACTCGTTAACAAGATAAACTTTTCCGTGAGCTCGTGTTATAGCTACGTATAATTTATTTCTTGTTATCGGAGATAGTTCGTTTAACCTTCCAACGGCATATTTAGTTGCTGTATTTTTATTAAGCAACACGCACACATCTTTGTAATGGTCTTCTCCTTTAGTTTCTCCCCAGTTTTTATGTCCAATACCATAAATTTGAGCTTTTTGGTAATGTAACTTAACAATATTCGGATCGGATAGTATTCTTTCTTTTTGAAAATCGTCTGAAATAAAAACTACATCACTATCACCTTCTAGATCTTTGTTTGAATGTATTTCTATTCCTAAATTATTTGTAATAAATTGACAAACAGAAGGGCTACAACGCCAACTTTTAACTAATGTACTATTATCAGAAATGAAATTATGATTTATAAAGCGTTTTTCATAATCTCTAAAACTTTTAAATAAATTTGTATTTGTTCTACCGTCTCGGCTTGTATCATAAGTGTGTTGAAAAAAATCACCAACAAAAAGCATATTTATATTAGTTGACATAAGTTGTTCAAGAAAATTAAAATCTCGTCCTGAAATATCCTGAATTTCGTCAACAATAAACTCATCAAAGTATTTTTCTAGGCGTAACTTAAGTTCATTCATTGCACCTTGTTTTTCAATCAACAACGATAATCTGTTACTGTAAACATAACGAGACTTTGTAATGTAATATTTTATATTGTCTTGACTAAGACTGTTACTAGAATTATTTTCGAAGCATATTCCTTTTAATTTTAATTTATCGGAAAAAAACGGCTTATAACAGAAGTGATATAAAAAAGAAAAATATTTCATTACACAAATATTTTCAGGCCACATGCCGTTAAATTTATCGCAAATTTTCTTACATAGATTGTCATAATTTCCGACTGTGTACGTAACTATGAGTGTTTTTTTAGTTTTCGTAAGAGAATTGACAATGTAGGTAGTTTTACCAGCCCCTGCAACAGAAAAAATTACTCTCTTATCCATTCAAGCCCTCTAAAAATGTAGTCTGGTACTTTAATATTTGCGTTTGATGACAACAGCTTATAAGCAACTTCAGTCTTGTTGTTTAACATATACTCTATAGCTTGGTTGCCAAACAAATTATCACATAATTGTTTATTATCCTCGTAGAGAACAATCTCAAAAGTTCTCTTATCATTATTATTCTCATAAAAAATCTGTATATTATTTTCATTTTTATAGTCTTTATATTTGTCAATACAGTGTTTTTGAAAATCATTGTCATTATCTGTAAACACTGCCACCTTGCTACCTGTCAGCTTGGCAACTTCTAAAAAACGTTTAAAACTCAAACCTCTAATATCAATAATATGAATATCATCTTTTTCAAGAGATTGTCCAAAGGAACTAAAATAAAATTTTTCCATTAACATATATTCAGAAGGTCCCTCAACTAAAACAACCTTTTTAGCAAGGGCAAACTCTATGATGTTGGCAGGAGGAGCCTTCATAAAGTACTTTGCTGTTTCCATATCAAGGTTGTTAAGAGTAACAGGAGACTGTAATCCTTTATTACGCATTATTAATAGGTTTTGTAACTCCAGCCTTGTACTAATTAAACTATTATGAGTTGTAATAAAAAGTTGCCCATTTTGAGACAAAGCTAATAGCTGGATCAGTTTTCGAAGGTTAACAGGGCTGAGATGATTTTCAGGCTCCTCGACAAGAATGACGTCGGCATTTTCTTTTGAACGTGCTAGTGCAAAATCTGTTTTTATAAAAATTTGTTCTCCAGTTCCTTTGCGGTCAATTTCAATATCATCTTTATATATCATAAGGTCCGATTCAAAAATAGATGAAGAGCCTTTTCTTAATCCAAAGGAATAGTGATTTTCTCCAGGTATTCTTTTATTAAGATCTGAGAGACAACTAGCTTGGAAAGCGTCTCTTATCTGACGATATTTGCTTTTATGACTTGTGCGTTCTCTTATATTATTTTCTGTATATTGTATATACATTCTACGAACAAAATCTGACGTAGCGTACATCGTATTCATAACAGAACTATCTATTAAGGTAGCTCGAATTTTCTTTTTTAGACCAGTATACCCCTCATCTGCAAATGTAGAGAATCGAATAGAGTAATAATCGTAAGGAAAGTACCCTGGGTCTTCAGATAATACAGAAGAAATCTCATTTATATAATCTTGGTTTGGTTCACATACCAATCGAATACCATTGCAACAGACAGAATCAGAGTTATTTTTTCCATTCAAAGTAAAATCATGTTTTTCATCAGAAAGAAATAACTCAACTTTTAGAGAAGGAAGATTTTCAAAACATTTTTTTCCTTTTTCAAAGCTTTTTACAGCATCTATATTAATTAAGCGATCTAAACCTATGGATTCGACACGATGAACATTTCCATTTGCAACAAGATCTATAGCTTCTAAAATACTACTTTTACCAACCTCGTTATCACCTACAAGAATATTAACTCGATCATTCGGAAATACAGTATAGTCAATGAATCGCTTAAAATTAATAAGCCTTATCTTTACAATCTTGAAAGACATCTTTTTTTCCTCTTTTTATCCAATTATCCATACATGATCTGTTTCAAATGCAACCTTTTGAATAATGGTATCTTCATTGTAAGCTTTTATAAATAGTACAACTCTAGCAGTTTGTCTTTACAGGCAAGTTTAATGGACTTGCTCCGGTTATTCATGATTTCTCGCTTAAAATTGCAATATTGATCGCTGATTATAATGAACAGATATGGATAATTAATTCAAGAACTTTTGTCACAATAACCACAAGTCTTATTCTGAAGAGCCAATTCAAATGAAATATAAAGTACTAACACCTCAAGCAGATAATTTAATGGAATCGACAAGATCAATTGGCTACTCTCTGCAATCAGCAATTGCAGATATTGTTGATAACAGTATTGCTGCTAAAGCAAAAAATGTTTATATCCAATTTCCAAGATGCAATCACGAATATTTAAGCATTCTTGATGATGGTATGGGAATGACATTTGATGAACTTTTAGTGGCTATGATGTACGGAAGCAAACCTATATCACTAGCGAGAGAAGATTCAGATCTAGGAAGATTTGGTCTGGGACTTAAAATGGCCTCTCTTTCACAATGCAGATCATTGACTGTTATTAGTAAAAAAAATGGAAACTATTCTTGTGCAACATGGGATTTAGACTTCATTAAATACAATAAAAATTGGACTATTCAACTTCCTTCTTTAGAAGAAATTGGTCAGTTCTGCGAAATAGAAAATCTTCAAAAATTGGAATCAGGGACACTTGTTTTGTGGGAAAAGCTAGACCTCATGCTACAAGGAATAAACGATGTAGATTCTGATGTTCTAAAAAAGAATTTTGTAGATGTTGAAAACCATCTTTCGTTGGTTTTTCATAGATATTTAAATTACTTTGAAAAGATTGAAGATAATTGTATTGATAAAAGAAGATTTTCATTAAACATAGAGTGTAACGGAGTACGTCTAACCGGTATAGATCCTTTCATTTCAGAACAATCTTCTCTTGCATTTTCTCCAGAGCAACTTCCAAATACAAATGAGATATCAATAACTCCTTGGGTATTGCCTTTTCCTAATAAAATTCCGCAAAAAGTACTAAAGGAGATCGGAGATTTACAGCAAAATCAAGGATTTTATATCTACAGAAACAAGAGATTAGTCATTAAAGGCTCTTGGTTTTACCTAAATAGAAAAGCCGAATTGTCAAAACTGATTCGAGTACAAGTTGATATTCCAAATTCATCCATTATTGACAGGGAATGGAAACTTGACATAAAAAAATCTTCTGCAACTTTGCCTGAAAGCCTAAAAAAATACTTAAAAAAAACAGTAGAAAACCTAACTGTAAGAAGTAAAAGGACTTTTACCAAAAGAGCAAAAATAGAAAATCTACAAGACGGAATTTGGAAAAGAATAGAAACTGAAGAAGGGAAAGTCAGTTACGAGGTGAATCTAGATAATGAATACGTAAGAATGATTGTAGGTAAATACCCAGAAATAAAGCTTCTTTTAAAGCTTATTTCTACAAGTCTACCAGATAATTCTATTTACAATGATAGAACTGAAAATATCGTAATAAACAGTGATAAGGAAGTCGAACTAGATGAATATGAAGAATATTTAAAGTATCTTCCTAAAGATTTAGCAGACAAGATTCGAGGTATTAAACATGGCTCTTGATCTAAGATTATATAAAGCATTTGATAATCTCTTTGATCTTATATTTAAAGATTTAAAAGTTACTATAAACGATTATCCTAAGGTTTTTGAAGAAAATTTTGAGAGAACTAAGTCAGGATTAAAGTTAACACCTTTTTTTTCTAGTTGCTCAGAAGAAGAATTTTCTGAATTGAAATATGACTTATTCAACAAATATTGTAATAAATTTATTTACCAAAGTTCTGAAGTAATTGCTATTGAAGCACCTGAACACGTTGAATGGCTAAAAAATAAATCTTCTGAGATTAATTGGAATCAGTGGAATGTTTACTCAGACTACCTTGAGTCAGAAAAGAAATATAATAAGGAAACTATTGAAGAAATAGGTAAACTTGCAGATAAAATCATAGATAGATTAGAAGATCCTCACTCTGACACTGATATAAAGGTAAAAGGACTTCTGATGGGTGAGGTTCAATCTGGTAAAACAAGCACTTATATGGCAGTTTTACATAAAGCGATCGATGTTGGATGGAGATTCATTATAGTTTTATCAGGGATGACTGATGATCTTAGATTTCAAACTCAACAGAGAATAAATTCAGACCTTATTGGATACGCGCTATCAGAAAAATCTGATCATCAAAATTGCGGAATTAGAGAAGCTTTTCCAAAATATAATTTTGTTGATTTTGAAGCACTAACTACATTAAACAAAGACTTTTCTGTTACTCAATTATCTACAGTCTTAAAAAAGCAAAAAGATGCTGTATACATTGCTGTTTGCAAAAAGAACTCACGCATTTTGAATAACTTAATAAATTGGTTGGGTGGCGATCCTAACAGTCCTAAAAGAAATGCAGATAGAAGAGAGATAGCAACAAAAATTCCTTGTTTGATAGTTGATGATGAGGCAGATCAAGCAAGTCCTAATACAAGTAAAGAAGATCAAGATTTTACCGCCGTAAATGGTGCTATTCGAAACTTATTACAATACTTTCATAAAAGCGCTTATTTAGCAGTAACTGCAACTCCTTATGCAAATATCTTCATTAATCCTCAATTACAAGAACAATCTGATAAAACAGTTCTTCCTGATTTATTCCCCAACAATTTCATATTTGTCAAAGAAAGTCCTATAGGATATACAGGAGTACATCAATTGTTTGGTGTGGATGAAAATAACACTGAAAGCAACAGCAATGACTTAGAAGATCAGGTAGTTATAACTATACCGCCTAACGAAGAAGAAACTTTAAGAAAACCAATAAAAAAAGATGCTGTAATTGAAAGTTTACCTCCATCTTTAATAAAAGCTCTGCGCTACTTTTTTTGTTGTTGTGTTTACAAAGAAATCACTGTTAACTCACACTTAAGTATGCTTGTTCACGTCGATTTTAGAAGAAGCAATCACAAGACAATTTCTTCGCTGATTAAAGAATTTATTGAAAAAGAGAAAAATAGCGTAAAGCTTCAACAAGGATTAGTGGAAAGCGAATTAGAATCTGATAGAAGATATAAAGAGTATAAAGAGATATGGGATCTGGGATGCTTTTCTAAAAATGTTTCAAAAAAAACAGAGTCTTTTAAAAAGTTATCAAAAAGAGATTTTTATTCCGTATGGAAAAACAACTTGTTTGAATCAATTTGCAAAATTGGTGATCCTCAAACTATTAACAGTGATTATAGAGGAGAAAAACTTGCCGACATTTATGAAAAAAACAAAAATTCAAAGCTCATACTTGTCGGTGGATATGCGCTTTCTCGAGGTATAACCATAGAAGGATTGTGTGTTACATACCTTACAAGAAAAAGTGTTGCTATTGATACCCTATTGCAGATGGGAAGGTTTTTTGGCTACAAAAACTATGACTTGAAAATCATGAAAGTTTGGCTTGGACAAAATATCAAAGAAATGTTCGAAGAAGCTGATAAAGCACAACAAGAATTCAAAACGCAAGTTCAAATCATGAATGATCATAAGCAAACTCCTTCAACATTTGGATTAAAAATACCTAAAGCTCCTGCTTACCTTAAGCTTAGAATTGCTGCAAGAAACAAAATGTTTCACAGTCATGATATGACTCTTGGAGCTAACATTGCAGGCTACACCTTACAATCATCAAAGTTGCCTTTTGATGTTGATATGTTGAAAAAAAATAGAGAAATTGTAAGTTCTTTCTTGAAAGAAATCGATAAGCGCACTCCTAGAGAACTTAAACAATTTGGAGATATAGTTTGGAGGGATATTGACTCAAACTTGATTGCAAAACTTATTTCTGATTTCAATGCATTCGGATGGGGTGATATTAATAAAGCGAATATATCAGATTTTATAAAAGACAAACTATCCACTGAAAAATGGACAGTTACAGTACTATCAAATCAGAAAGTTCATTCTAAAGTTGATTTGTTCAACATTGGGCAAAAAGTAGCTGTAGTCAATTCAAAAGTATATACAAAAGAATATAACAAAGGTCGACTCGGCAAATATATCTACTTTGAGAAAGGCGCTTTAATGCGTGGTTCAGATTTAACAAGAAGACTAAGCGAACCTCAGAAAGATGCTTTAAAGCCTTACACTGCTTCAGGAGAAATCTCAAATACAACTGTTGTTAGAAATGGTCCAAATTTAAAACTATCTCCTCAACTAATTATTTACTCAGTAGAGCCTAATTTCTACTTGGAAGCCGTAAATGAAAAAGAATATAAAAATCTAATATGTGGCTTAGGAATAGGAATTCCATGTACTGAGGATTTAGGAAGATTTGATCTAAAAATAAAATACGATGTCAATGATATATATCTTCTTAATTTAGAACAAGAATAGGATGCAAATATGATCGTCAAAGATTTTTTTGAAAGCCACTTAACGAACAACATTATGGAAAAGGTTCCACTAGAGTATACTCCTCCATTGCTAGTTCTTTTGGGAAGAGATCGTTTTGGCTGTCCTATTTTATCCTTGTCTCAAATACTAGAAGAAAAAGCTTTTCAATCATCAAAGGCCATAGAGGTTAGTTTTGTTTCACAAGGTAGTTTTGGTTACAGGTATGATTTAAAACTAACAGATGAAAAGTTCAAAGATATCTTTTATAAAGTCGCTGAAGACCTCTTAAATTACGCAGAATCATATAAATCTGACAGAAAAAAGTATGCAAAATGCCTAATAGACCGCTACAGAGTGTGGTGTACGTTTTGGAAGAAAGGCAATAAACCACTGGACAAAGAAAAAAAGCAAGGTTTATATGGTGAATTGCTTTACATTAACGAGCAATTGAAAAAAGGAAAAGATCCTGAGCTACTAATGAGATCTTGGAAAGGCCCCGAAAGTGCTCCACAAGATTTTATAGAATCTGGCTTTTGGGCAGAAATAAAAACAATTAAACAGTCTTTTGACTCAATAAAAGTGTCATCATTAGAACAACTCAATAATCCAGCAGGACTAACTCAAGAAGAATCTTCAAAAGTGGTCGGAAGATTAATTGTATTTAAACTTAATTTATCACCAGCATCCACTTCACCAATAAAATTGACTGACCTTGTAAAAATTGTCAAATCAAAATTGCCTTCAAATTCCTATGCTTTAGATTTGTTTGAAATGGGACTTGACCTAATCGGCTATGACCATGAAAAAGAGTTGGAAGATGATTTTATAGCTGAAGTTGTTGGAGAAAGTATCTTCAATGCAAATGCACCAGATTTTCCAAAATTTCGTCGACAAGATGTGAATGATGCTGTAATAAAAATGACATATGAGTTGTCATTGCCAGGACTAACCAAGTGGAAAATTGAATAAGTATAAGGAAAGCACATATGAGCGAAAATGATACAGAATTAAATAACTTTATAGATCAATTTAAATCTGAGTGTATTTCATTTCAAGAAAATGAAATGGGACGTGGATTGGAATTAAGCTTTGTTCAATGTGCTTATAACAGACTTGATCACAGTGAAATTGGAGATTTAAATACAGTATTTATTCAAGGAACTCTTGGTAATACTAAGGTCAAAATTTTAGGTTATAGATATGACGATGACGATCATACGCTAGTTTTAGCTTCTTCTATTTTTGACTTTTTCAAAAGAGATAAAAAATTAATATCCACAGATCTTTTCACTTATGCAAACAGAGTAAGAACGTTCTTTAAAGTTGCCAAGAGTGATCAAAACAACAAAATAATCGACAATCTAAACATTGACATATCTACTCCTGAATATGATGCTGTTGATTTAATCAAAAATCTGCAAGTAGATCGTTTAGTAATCTTGCTTTTCACTGACTACACTTTAGGAGAGAGATTTAAATTAAAATTAATCGATCCTGTCGACGATATTCCGGTTACATTAGAACTTTGTGATCTCAACAGATTATTCGATTTAGAGAACTCAAAAGGAGCTAGAGAACCTCTAACCTACTCTTTTAGCAAAAATCCGCTAACAATTAACTTAGCATCTACTGGTGATGGATTTAAATCATATATAGGCTCTATTCCCGCCATTACATTAGCTGAAATGTACAAAGAACATGGTGCAAGACTTTTAGAAGGAAATGTTCGCTCCTTTCTATCATCAACAACCGCTGTAAACAAACAAATCAGAAACTCCATAAAAAACAATCCTGAGAAATTTTTTATCTTAAATAACGGCATTGCTGTTACTGCGCGTAATCTTAAATTTGATGACAACAAAAAGCTAATTGAAGCTACAGACTTTCAAATAATTAATGGCGGTCAAACCACAGCAACCTTATCTAAGGCAGTATATGTAGAAAAAGTCGATGTCACCAAAGCTAGCGTCGCAATAAAGCTAACAGAAATTTCAGAAACTTTGCCTCAAGACGAGGCTGACAAACTAGTTGTAGATATTTCAAAAGCATCAAATAGCCAAAATAAAATCTCAGACGCTGATTTCTTTTCTAACCATCCGTTCCATATTGAAATGGAAAAGAAGTCCCAAAAAATACAAGCCCCCGCAATCAATAGCGTTTACGGTACATATTGGTACTACGAAAGATCTAAGGGAGCTTACAAGCAAAAGCTGATGTTCAGTAGTAAGTCAGAACAAAAAAACTTTGAATCTCGTAATCCTAAAAAACAGGTAATCAAAAAAGAAGATTTGGCACGAGTTTGGCTATGTTGGAAAAACAATCCTGAACCAAACATCGTATCAAAAGGAGCTGCTAGTTTATTCAATAAGTTTTCCAAAATAGTCGGTGAAGCTTGGGAAAAAAGAGATACTCAAGGCACATTTACTGATGACTATTATAAAAATACGGTTAGTTTAATCATCTTATTAAGAGATCTAAAAAATCAAATCAAAAAAGAAGAATGGTACGACGGTGGATATTTGGCAAATATTGCTACATATTCCATTTCAATTTTTGCAGAGCACGTTATTTTAGAACTAGGCAACCTAGATAAGTTTAATCTTAACGTAATTTGGAGAGAGCAAAAAGTGCCAGAAGATCTCTTAACAATCATGCTGTCTGTTGCTCAAAAGGTCACAGAAATCATAACTCATCCAGAAAAGGGCTACGCCAATGTGACTCAATGGTGTAAACAAGAGAGATGTTGGCAAAATTTAAAGACACAATTTGAAGGCGATAAAATTCTATCAGACATCAGTGAAAGATTTATTCTTTCAAATGAAGAACAAAAAGAACAACAAAAACAAAGAAAAGTTGAAGCTAAGCTTGATAAGGGCATTAACTCCGACGTTGAAGCAGTTCAATTCAAACACTGGAAAGAGGCTTATGAGTTTGATAAAAATAATAAAATTTTAGGCGGAAAGTGGCAACAAGCACTGTATGCGCTTGGTATACAATTTAATTTCAGTTCTCACAACTGTAAACTAGCCCTAGAAGCTCTAAAAAAGCTTAGAGAAGAAGGTTTTGAATATTAAAATTATGAAAGAGACAGTGAGAATTAGAATCTCACTGCTCTTGATTACAAGCCTTTACTACCCTTTTCTATTGTTTTAGATAGTTTAATTATGCTTCTTTGATAGCTAAATTTATAGCTAAGATTTCTGCAATTCTTCTGATTACAGACACGCAAACAGAATTGCCAGCTTGCTTGTACAATCTAGAAGGAGCCATGTCTTTAGGCAATTTATAATCTTTTGGAAAGCCTTGAGTATTAAAACACTCATGAGGTGTCATTTTTCTAATGCCATATTTTGTTTTAATTAAACAGACATTATGTCCACCCTCTCCTTGATTTGCAGTCAAGGTTGGTACTACACCACTCTTATTTTTTCTTACATATTTTCTTCGCCACTGGTAAACAGCATTAGGATCATCCATTGCCTCAACAAGTTTCTCGTAAATATCGCCAGCATATTTACCCTTTGTGTAGTAGTACTTGTCGTCTAACTTTGAATCAAAATCAATAATATCTTGTAATTTTGTAGTCAATTCTATTGGCATAGGGAAATCAAAATTACATTTATCTTTCTCATTTCTAAAAGCTACGATATAGATCCTTTCACGATTTTGAGGAATATTTCCAAAATTCATTGCATTCAGAACGTTGTACTTAATATGCTCAAAACCTGCTTCTTTTAAAGAGTCAATGATAATTTGAAAAGTCTTACCATTGTCATGACCAACTAAGTTTTTTACATTCTCAAGAAAAATAACTCTTGGTTTCTTAACATTAAGGATCCTCATCAACTCGAAAAATAAGCCACTTCTTGTTAATGAGCCATCTTCATTAAATAAACCTTTTCGCTCGCCAGCAACCGATATATCGGTGCAAGGAAAGCCTGCCAATGCAACGTCGAAATCAGGAATTTGTTCAGGAAGAACATCACATATACTGCGATTATCAACTTTAAGACTAAAGTTAAGTTCATAAGTTTTAACAGGATATGGATCAATCTCGTTTGCATAGACGACCTCAAAAGCACCAGTAGATTCAAAACCTATATCTATTCCGCCGACGCCTGCAAAGAAAGAAGCGCATTTTAATTTTTTCATGTTTATCCTTAATTGCAGCGGCGCGCCGCAACATGAACTTTATGAAAAAATTATATTAGGGACAAGTCCAAATGGCAATATAAAAATTAAGAGTTAAATCTTATTTAACTGTTTTCCCTAAGAAATCTTCTGGAGGGTTATTTACATCTATCCAAATAAACTCAAGATGAACCTCTTCCTCTGAGTTTTCGTCAAGATTAAAGTTGTTCTTTATCTTGTACAATCTGATACCGTTTATTTCGAGTTCATTTAGCTTTTTTACAGTTAACGGTTCATAATCTTTTAACTGAAAAACACCTTCTCTTAACCATTTACCAAGATTAGATTGCTTTTCACATGATTCGATACCTTTACCACCATCTTGGGTTATAAATGAATCGATTGAATCCCCTGAAGGTTCAAAGATAAGCTTAAATTTTTTCTTTCTGCATTCTTGTGAAATCACACATTTATTTGATTTACCTGATGATGCATTTTCTAATTTAAAACCTTTTATAAAGAAATCAGGATGTTTTGTATGAAATTCCCTAGAATTAGGAATAGGAATATACATTTCGTTGAGTGGTCTATACACAAGAGAATAAACTTCTTTTTCTAGATCTGGTGAGTTTATTAACTTAACCTGCTTAACAATTTCTTCTCTTAAAGCAAATTTGTCCTTGCAGGGATCTTGTTTACAGAACTCTACTAAATTTTGTACAAGATCTTTCAACTTATCTTGATCTATCTTAGAAGAAAATTTTTTATTAAAGTTCTGAAGCCAGTTTTCCCTTTGATTTACGGCTTTTTTAATGCCTGTACCATAAAAACTGTTAAAACCAGATGATTTCTCAACCTCTCCTTTAGGAGCTAAAAGCCAACTGTAAGATTCAATCTTAGACTTGTTAACAGTACTCTTACCTGTAATTGAATCAAATTCAAAATAAGCGCTATAAAGATCCTTGGGATTAACCTCAAATGGTCCATAAAGTTGTTCAGCTAAATTCCAGAAAAAAGAAAATGCATCTTTTGTGTAAATAACATTCCAAGACTCTTTGACAATGTGTTTATTGTCAAAATTCATATATAGCTGACTGTCAGCCGGTGTAAATTTGTATACATGATTACCGTCTGAAAATATAAAATTTCCAGGAAGTTTTGCTGAGGTACAACCTTCAATCTTTAAGTGATCAACATCGATCTGAGTGTAATCTGTTTCACCAACATAAATTACAGGTTTGCCATCTGTTACAGAAGGCATTAAAACATGATACACATACTCAACACTGTCTTCTTCTACATTAACTTTGAAACCTTGCAGATTAGAGATTGAAGATCTGATCCTTTGATTTCTTAAATTAGCTATTTTTTGAGCTAACTCTAGATAAAGATCATGATTTATTGAATTGATTTCTGTTTCATTTAACTGTTTTCCCTGAACATTGGTCTTCATTTGTTGGATCAAGGAATTCCAAGC
>UMHE01042781.1_pt1 | contig 15106 bp, 17 predicted proteins | sample 1965451 | NCBI WGS metagenome assembly UMHE01 (sample SAMEA4836090, study PRJEB28245) | human gut metagenome | biome: gut microbiome; material: fecal sample | place: Denmark | collected 2008 | reverse complement strand
GCAGAATTAAGTATGCACTAAATTAATTCCGCCAACAGGTTAAGGTTATTATTTTCTTTATCCCACTCGCACTTTGAAAAATCCAAATCCACATATTTCTTTGCCACAGCTCGTACAGCCAACAACCTTGTATTAGAGGAGAAATAGGCATCGACATCCGAAAAGAACAAATCATCGCAGTTTCCCTTGTTAACCTGACCTTTCATCAAGCTTATAGTATCCTTATCAATTAGTTTGTTCTCAAACTTTACATCTTCTATTTGAAATAAGTCATTTATAGGCTTAACAACTGGTATGCCTAACTTGCACAAAGCTACAAGAATGGCTCTCTTCTCCACAACATCAAGTGAATTATTGAATTCTGATGCCGCCTTGTCAAAAGCTTGTCCTTGCTTGGCATAGCGACTGAACACATCCAATGCCTTGATTGCTATCTTGCGTACCTTATTCACCTTTCTGTTTTGGAAGCTATGTTGGAACCATGCTCCGAAATAGCCGCCAAGAAAAGCTGCCAAAAGTGCAGAAAATACGTTTATTACAATTTCCATATTATTATCTCCTCATTAGCTTAGCAACATACTCCAAATAGTCTGCAAGACTCTTGAAATCATCAAATTGCTTGACATACATACTCGCATAAGGCTCAGGGACACGACTTCGTATGTTAGCCTTTATTATATTGGCGAATGCTTCCTTGCCTATGGCTCGGAAAAACTCATTGTAATCTTGTTCCATCATTTTTCTGCAACCAATTTAAGAATTCAATATTATCAACATAACAATATGATTGTGGTGCACGAAAAGACGAATCAAAGTCACATGGATCTAAAGGATGCTCATAACCATAAAAAGATGAGATTTCTATTCCATACGCTAATTCATGCCCTATATAATAAGTATCAAACTTTTGCTTTGAGATGCAACCTACATCTGAATATCTATCCCAAATTTCTTGAGGGGTTCCTTTTTCAATATGTCGAACTTTAAAATATCCTATAATTCTCTTTTGTGGAAAAGAAGAATAGACAAAAGCTACCTTTACCGTTTTTGCAAAAACTTTTTTACGAAACTCAACTTTCTTCATGCCTTTCAAAATAGCTGTAGCATACACTGGCTTGATTGACAATAAGACATACTTGCGTTCATAAGCAACATTGAAGAAATACTCGCAGCTTCCTCTCCGATAAAGCGACTTTACTTTATTTTTTAAAACAAATCCATTCTTTTTCAAAAAAGGGGCAAATTCTTTCAGATGAATACCAGAGACAGTTATCAACGGCCTCTTCTCAGCAAGTAACTCTTGCGATTTTTTTAAGAGTATAGTTCCGATTCCCCGATTTCGAAAAGCTTTCTGCACTCGTAAAGTACATATTTTCTTTTCCGCATCCGTTGTCTTCAATATAGCAACACCCTTTATATCAAAGATGTTTATTCCGCAATAAAGTACAACAATTCGTTTATCTGTTAATTGCAGTTCATCAAAAACCGTTTCTAACCATTCACAAAAAAATGGGTATTCTAAAGCCAAATCGGAAAGAAATGATTGCAAATGAAACAATAAACTTCTTGCCAAAGGTGCGTCAACACCTCTTTTTATGACATGTAATTCCATCTCAATTATTTTTTGGTACTTTTATAGAGTATAAAGAACACCAATAAAGTTATAGAAATAATTAATATGCTCCATACAGCCCAGTCATAACCAAAGTTATCTGGTATGAAACAACTTATTATAGAAATTATAGCAGAGGCAATCATTCCCAAAACAACTATGATAGATATATACAGAAGCAATCTTTTAAACTGACAATCCGAGAACTCAGTTTTAAAAAACAAAGTAAAATTTTGTATTATTGTTTCTTTTTGTGCCAACTGCAATTTAGAATTTTGAGAATCAGTAACTTCTACTTTTTTTAAATATAAGCTTTTTTTTGTCGTCGCCTTCCAATGATGAGCTATATTTGCTGAAACGAACTCTAAATTGCCTCCTAAATAGCTATGCCATCTTTCATTTTCTAGTAAACGTTTATCTAACTTCATCGAACTGCCATTTTCGACATTCTCTTCCGAATCTGCCATATAAAAGAAGTGAACCTTTTTAAATTCTGGTAGTAGAAATCCCTTAAATTCAACAAGTTCTTTCTTCTTCTTTGCTAGCTCTCGCACATCATTTAAACGAATATCGAATAAATAGGTACTAGAAAAGGCTGATTGCAACCAATCATTTGAAACCTTCTTTTTCTTTGCAAAAGAATCAAAAGATTCCAGCATCAACCTAAAGCGAACAAATAACTTGTAGTCTTTGAACTCTTCAGTTGCAAAATTTGTATTTATCGTAACTGCCATTTCTGTTACATTAGCAGCAGCATCATAGTTAAACGATTCTATATTTTCTTTCGACAACTCATACATCAATAAATGTACATTACCGCCATCTATCTTGTGAAAACTTTTGGCTGGTTCTGACGTGCTTGTCAAATTTTCATTAAAAACAGTACACAGCAAATTAGCATCTAAAGATAGACATTTTACCAAATCTTGAAAATCAGTTTTATCTGCCTTAAATGGAAAAAGAAAGTACAACTTCCTTGTTGACAAAGGACAAACCAAACCAAAATCTATCGCACGAAAACGAAACTGATGCTTATCTACAACATTGCTAACGTCTGTATTCCAAAGATTTATCTGAAACTCAAAATCGTTATTCTTAGAAGATGATACTTCATTTGATGACACTATTTTGTCTTTTCCATATGGACACTTTTGACAAACATCATCTTCATCTTGGTAACTTTTCCAAAAAAATCCTATACTCTTCATATCTAAATATCTAAGATAATTTGGGTTATTTAAAATCTTCATCACAAAATAAAGAAAGTTGTGATTCCTCTATTTTCTTACGACGATAACGTTTTGTTTCATGAAGAACATGAACTCCATCATCCCACGATGTTATGTTAGAGACTTCGCTTTCAAAAGATGACTTAGCTATTCTTCCGATTGCATCATATATGGTTGTCGTTTTAATAACCAAATCGCATTTTAAAGATGTACCAGTTGTAAAACCTACTTCCTTGGCATAAACTTGTTCTAGGAATTCCTTATCTACGATTTTAAAAGTAATTTCTTGATTATTAAACAAACCTTTCCACTTAACTTTACTTCCTTTCATTAAAACTGGTGATATAACTAAGACTGATGTCTCTCTATATTCACTTTGAGTTTTATTGGTATAACCTTTTACTATTTGGCGAGAAAAATCTTTCTTTTCAATGGTCGCACTTCTGCAATTTCTATTATCATCATCAATACCACCATATGAAGAACAAGTAACTTTTGTCACATGTTTCTCCTTATCCAATTCCTCGAAATACCGATTTTTTCTGGTTAGAATTTCAGGATCACCTTGGATGACGAACTTGATTTCAGCATCAGAATAATTACCTTCTTTTATTTTCTTGATTATTTCAGCCCGATTCAATTGCTTTTGGCTTTCATCCAAAGAAGGAGCTATACCGATAAAGTGGCTTATCAATGCGCCAAACAAAACCAAGAACATCTCTTTAGCAGTAGAGCTTTTAAACTTAATCTTCAGTTTATCAATTACACCACCTTCACCTAATGCAGACACATCTATTTGAATGTCTTCATCAAAGACATCTCCCAAGTGGTTTAGAACCTGTATTAAATTTGCCTCACACTCATTATGAACGGTTGCATCCATTTGGTGCAAATCTTTATTGTCCATGAAGTAGTGCAAATCAATACTCAATGTCAATTCAGAATTATCCATAACTACATTCTTTTTAAGTAAGCGTCCAAAAATGTCACAACGCCCCTATTTGCGGGCTTTTTGCAAAGCCCGCAAATTTCATTTTTAAATTTCTTTCACTAAAATTTCATTAATCGTAAGCGGTCACTTTAGGCACGTTAAACCCTAAAGTGAATGCTTTTTATTATCTTTTAAGAAAAAGTCATTTGAATTTATGCCCAAGCAGTAACAGTAGCCAGCTGCCATCTATGAGCGAGTAAGTCTACCAATTTGTCCTTTGCCGTTTTCTTGATCCTGCGGAACACATCACAAGTCTGTCTGCTGATACGAATTTGAGTTACCTGACATTGTGGTTGTCGGATTATCCCCATCATTTATGCCTTTCAACTGATTTATCTCATTCTGCTTAGCTGCCAAGCGAGCATTGAAATCAGAAGTAAGTTTCTCCAACTCACTAGCATATGTTTCCTTTAGTTTTTGTTCACGTGCCTCAAACTCAGCACGCACACCCGCAACTACAGCTTCACGAAGAGAGTCAGAAAGATTAACCTCTCCATTACCAGTCATGAATGCCACAAGTTTTTGCATCATGCCATTCAGCTGGTCTACCTTTTCACAAAGCTGCTTATTCAGGTTAGAAACCATAGCCTCAAGCTCCACCACCCGTTTGTCACGAGCCTGAAGTTTCTTGCGGAGCAACCTGTTGTCAGCTGCCTCGCTATGCGCCTGCGCACTTATAGCCTGTATGGATTTCTGATTTCATACTACAAAGATACTAAAAATATTTGAGATAACAAAATTATAAAGCATTGAATATCAATATATTATGTTAAATATTGTATGTCAAATAGCTTCTTTCAAGAGTTCTTTTTCATCTATTTTTCCTTGGGCAACCTCTTCAATATCCATACCCAATTCTTCGTCATTTTCATCATTCAGGTCGTTAAAAGCAACTTTACGGTCTTTTAGAACAATTCCTTCAACCAGATAGACAAAGCTCTCCCATGAGATATGATAGCATCCCTTTTTCTCATCGAAGACTGGCTCGACGAAATGGTTGGAATGGAGTATCTTTTCAGTAAGAATCTCGCCTTGATGATGAAAATAATGGCACTTGGCTTGCGATAAGAATCATTACGCAAACAATGAAGCATCTTGGTATAGCTTACTTTTTGTTCTTTACAGAACCCATGAAGGTTCTTGCTCTTGTACTCGGTTCGAAACTTACGAACCATTGAGGCATAGTACTTGCCTTCTTCGTTTATATTCATTTTGTCCCAAATTTAAAATTTGGGGCAAAGGTATATATTTTTATTAACGTACGCAAGACGGCCTAAAATGACTGCTTACCCATAATTGTGTTATTTTCTAAAACCAATCCACCCTTCTTTACCATTAAAGAAGGGTCCACCTTTCTTTCCAATCCTCTCTTCCCTCTGGGATGAGAGGATGTAGCTGGCTACGCTATAGTCTCCTCCTGGGTTCTGGTATCGTCAGCAGAGCCTGTGCCCACAAGGGGCTGCCGACAATAATCTACGCAACAAAGTTGCAATTATTTGAAGGCTGGCGCATTCTTTTATAACACTCTAAGACATAGGATCTGATATCTCTTTAATATGCATAATGAGTTCTATCACTTCATTCAAACCAACTATCTGTTCTGTTGATTTTATTTGCATTAAGTCATGCAATAACTGCTTTTTACTACTCATAGGAATACTTACTTGCTCTGGATAAACCAAAACTTGGCGTATTTCTTTTAACCACAAATTACAAGCAACATAATTCTCAGCTTGTGAAGCTGTCCTAATTGCACCTATAGTATGGAACAAATAGTAGAACGATAATGGTAATGACTTATTGAGTCCCATCATTTGTGAATAAATATCGGCAACATTCTTCTCCAATAAAGAATTATTACTCAATTGATTCATAAAGGTGGAACGTAAATCAGAGCCTAATAAATGAATGTTACTCTTTTGTTCATCAAAGTATTGTACAAGTCGTTGCTTTTCTTGTCGAAAATCAATAAGTGCATAGATATTCCAACCTATAAGAACTGTTACCAACACACCAAGTATGCCTGTGATTAATCCAAGATAGTCAAAGGACAACTCTATTCGTGGTAAGGAAAAGCAAATAGCAAGGATGCTAAGGATAATCGCCAGTATGCTCAATCCTAAATATCCAAATTTCATAGACATATTATTACAATGTGATTATATTTTTATTTTATATAGTTTCTCTAAATATCTGTCTATCTCTTCTGGTGCCTCCATAGTCAACAACTTATTCGTTTGCAGTCTTGTCAATTTTGGTATACCAAAATCACGAATATAGTTTTTAGATAATGCCATATAGTCACTACCATAAGGTTTGCTATGATGCTGAACATAATACCAAAAAACAGAAGAAGACAATATTTTTTTTAGCAACCGAAGAAGTTTCAAGTCTTTTGATACTAAAGCATATCCATTATAGAAAAGCAAATGTTCATCTTCTGACAAAATAAATATAGGATGCGATGCCATATAAGGGAAGAACAACTTGTATCCCTCAAGTCTTAAAGCTTGTGTTCTGCCATAAGCATACCATGCTGCATATTGCCTATTTCCCTTATCTCTTTTAATGAGAACTTCTTTAAAATCACTTAAATAAGCATATGCTTTCGGATACAAATTCTTCAGATTTTTTTCATCTATAATCTTAATCAAGCTTCCCCTTTTTTGATAAGGAAAGATTAATGGATATATATACTTTTCGATATTTATTTCGTCACTAATGGCATTAGGCTTAATAGCCTTTCGACAAATCGCCTTTTCTACAGAATAATACTTGCCATTCTTTTCTACATAATAATAAGATTCATCTTCTTCTATAGGAGTCAATACAAATACATCATTTCGCAATGTGGCAAAGCCATTTTTTATATCGACAAGGCTTTCTAAAGGAACTCCTGTTCGTTGAATATGCTGTATATTTGTAAGTACAGTGTTGTCATTTACCAAAAGCCAACCTTTTTTCCAATCAAATTCCGCATAGTCAAACTCATTAAAATCCTTTATATTTTTTAATTCAGATGGTAGGCACTTATGATAAGCAAGTTTACCGTTTTCATTTTTTATTATACAAATACATGTATAAGTAGAGCGACCTTTAAAGACTTGTTTGGAACCGAAATCTATGATTTTTAATGTCAACTGCTTAAGAGAGAAATACCTCCTTACTCCTCGTCCATTTACACTTCGTACAAAATTATTAACTGTAATAATTCCTAAAGTTCCGGCAGGTGCCAAGCTCTCTGTCGCTATCTGAAAAAAAGGTATGTAAAGATCTGCCTTTCCGTTATCGGATACTGTCCAACGTCGTAACTTATCACGAGTATCATTTGACAATTTTGAAGAACTGACATAAGGAGGATTACCAACTATCACATCAAAACCATGCTTTTTCTGAAATTCAGGCAAATTCTCCCAATACTTTGTCAAACTATCTCCCACAAAAAGATGGGGGGCTAACCGTTCGATATCCTCACCAACCCCCAAAGCATACAATGCCAACAATATTTTAGTACGTTCAATACTATAAGGTTCTATATCAAAGCCATAGAAACACTTAAATAACTTTTCACATGAGATTTTTACTCTTTCCCGAATGTAATCAGTTAGTGTTATAAAAAATCCTCCACATCCACAGGAAATATCTGCATAAGATAAATTTGCAAGACTCTTGTTGGACTTGTCTGCCAATACAGTTTCGATTATGTATTCTCGTATATACAATGGAGTATAAACAGCACCATTTACTTCTTTAGTCGAAGGTGAAACTACAAACTCAAAGCAATCTATCAAATATTCAATGCCAAAGCTCTCATCTAGTTGGTTTAATATCGACAAAAATTGCAGTAAAATAGGATAATCACTATCTGTATCATAAATAAGATAGTTTAAAATTAAGATGTTTTTTTCTACCGTAATTCCATTCCTTTTCAAGTAAGCAGAAACTAACAGCCTATTTATAGCTCGTTCTTCACAAGAATATCTCTTTAAAAAATTTCGAACTATGATATTCATATCTACTCAATAATATAAGGGACATAAGTTGTGAGCCGAGTATAATCCGACAGAACTTTGGTTATTGACAATCGCACTATAATAAGGATCTAGCACTCTTTTCTGCGCATGCTCTATTATCATTTGATATTCTTCATTTTCTAATATGGAAACTTGTTCACTATATGTCTTTTTATTAAAGAAGTTTTCTATTATAAAATGTATCATCAAAAAAACATCCATTGGAGGATGAGCCAACCGTGGAGAACCGATTATAATCAAATCTCCTTTGTCGCAGTCTTTTATTTTATGTCCACCACTATGGAAATGGTATAATGGATGATGAAAAGTCCCCTCTATACATTCCTCTCTATCTAAATGCCATGAAAACATATGATTCTTATTATCATTTCCTTCACCTCTTAGCAAGAATTCCAACTGATAATGAGAGAATAATCCATCTTTTTCTATATTCTCCAAATTCTCTATATACTTATATGATAAACTTGCTGTCAAGACAGCATCATTCACATAAGGTGAAGTATTCCAGGAATCTGTTTTTAACTTAAAGGCAATATCATCAATTTGAACATTATCTGTCAATTTGCCTGTTTGTCTTATGTTGAGTAAATTTTCTAGAGGATACTTTGACATAATATCATCTGTAAAATGATATTTATCCAATAGCTTTATCAAGCTCATCAAATCTTGCGTCAATAAAGAATTGGATATTCTTCTATTTTTTGCCATAAGCCAAAATTTCTTTTCTTGCAGTAGGTGTCAAATATTTTCGAGCAGATGGGACTTCTAATGCATAATCTAGAGAAATGTATTCCTCTTCTTGCCATGGCTTCAATTCTTTTTGCATGAAGACATATCCTTCACTAGGATCCAATGGCAGCAAGGAGCCCTTACAATAGGTCCAAAAATATGAACTAAAATTATTTTTTATAGGAGTTGCTGGCACTAGTTTCAGCCCCAGCTTAGAATTCAAGATGGCAACTCGTTCAGTAGCATCAAGGCGCCGCAGTGACTGTTTTTCTGAAATATCATTCCAAAATGCCATCACACCATTCCACCACCATCTTTCGTAAGCAGAAGAAAAAATACCTTCATATTTATATTTTGCAATATACTCAAGAAACGAACCGAAATCATCACAAGTCTTATCTATTCCAAAGCGTGCAGCAACAAGGTCTTTCCCTACCAACATTCCAACTGAACGTACAACTGTTTCCAATATAATTCTAGAACAGCCGTACACATCTTGATTATATCTAAAAGATGATATTAAATTTTGCAAACGGAAATCTATTGTTTCTCCTGCATCCATAACCAATATTTTACACATATCAAAATCGGTATTCTTTATTGTGTTATAAGCATTCACCAAAGCCTCTATTTGTTTAGAATACTTGTTTAGTTTTTGGCAAAACTCTTCTTTGGTTATTATTTTATCAAATAAGTCTAGACTTGAAAAATCCTGCTTGAATTGATGAATCTTTTGGTCGGAAGATATCAACACAATAGGGGAGTCCTTATGATTCTGTCCAAACGTTCGGATTGTTGATGCATAAGTTGGTGCATCTACCATTCCTGTACCACAAGCAGACAATTCAAAATCCATCACATAAGCATCAAAATCTTCATTTATTTTTGCCAACGTTGAATTAAATTCGCTAGCATCTGACGTATCAACATCAAAACCATATTTCTCTAAATCTAACTTCAAAGAGTCTGTACCTTGATCATCTATATATAAAATCTTCATTTTCTTTATTTTTTCTATGTCTAACAATAAATGTTTTCTAAATCTTTTGCACTAGCCTTTGGTATTTCTACTCTTATACAAGTTGAGTAGTTATTTTTGGCTGATACAACAAAAACTCTTCCTTTATAGCTAGAAACAATATCTCTAACAATTGAGAGCCCCAACCCTGTGCCTGTAACTTCAGAACTAAAGTCTAGTTTATCTAATGTATCACTAGCCGTTGTTGTATAAAACTCTTCAAAAATCCTATTTTCAATTTCTTTTGGAATACCGTCTCCATTGTCAGAGAATTCTAAATATATCATATTATCAGCTGACTCACCACATTCTATACATATCGCTCCTTTTGTCTTTGCCCTCTTTATTGCTTTCTTAGAATTCGTATAGAAATTAAATAAAATTGAAGACCATTCAGAAGGGTGCATTGGCTTAGTATACAAATTATAACCATTAAAAATCATCTTTGGAGTTTGATAGCCTTGTCGTTCCATATCAGCATTAATTGAGTCTAAAAAAGGTTTTACGACCTCGCGCATCTCCAAAGGACGCAATGTACGGACAACATTTGCCGAAATAACATGATCGAAGTAAGAAATATAAGTTTTCAATGAAGTAAAATTTTTGTTTAACAAAGAAATTCTATTCTTTGCTTCGTTATCGAGTTGTGCCTCCATCAAACTACTTAAATCACTTTCTATATTGGTAAAATGATTTTTGATTTCATGTACGAACTGCCCCACCGTCAAGCCTACGCTTCCTAAAATTCGGAGCATTGACTTTTCTCGCAAAGATTTTGCCTGCGCTATTTTCTGTAATTTTTTTACTTCATCAAATTCCTCCTTTAATTTTTTTATTTTCTTTCTGCGCTTAGCTTTTGCTTCTATCGTTTCTTGCCCAGACTCAAAATCCTTGTCTAGTTCTGAAATTGTAAAGGCTATATTTTTAACTCGGACATTTATTTCTTCCCATTGTCCATCATCTTGTTGCTTTTGTCCTGATACAATTTTAAGATTTCTCTGCTCTGCTATCTTTATCACAGCAGACACCAATGATCTATAGATAAAATTCTGCAGTTCAACAAAAGCTTCATTATTCAAAAGCCCTTCTCTGCTAGAAGTTTCCTCAAAATCGCCACTTTCATCACTAATTTCTACATACCCAAAGAAATTTTGATTTGTATGAGTTGGCAGAATAGAGCGTCTACGTGTAGATTTATCCAACGACAACCAATCATCTCCCCATTCTCCATAAGGCAATACACGGAAACCATTTCTATATAATTTTATTCCACTGTTTTTAAGAGAATATTTTTTTATTATAGACATTTGCCCTCGTGGAATCAATTTTGAATCATAGATAAAATAATAAATCCTATATTTGACATTGCGAATGTTCTTAAAAGGCATATTCGGCATATCTACATCCAAACCTATCTCTGAACTATAATCAAATTTCAGTTTATTACTATGTATTGCAAAAGTTCCTTTATAGTTGGAATCTACCTTTCCTTCTATAAGGGCTAGAGCGTGCTGAAAAATATCTAGTTTTTGATCCAAGATTTCCTTACGTACACTATCATTATTCTGATAGAAATAAACATTCATTCCTGGGTCTAAACCTTCTTCATCATAGTGATGCTTTTGGGGTAACATAATATCACTGATATATTGATAGATTCGTGATATAGCAGCCTCAGACCATCTATCCCTCAAATTCTTTATTACTAAAACTGTGCCCGAAAAGCCTCTTGCAGGAATTTGCTTTATTTTATTTGAGACAAACCCTAAATTCACATTACTAGAATAAGCATCCCAATCTATATCCAATTGATAACCATTTTGAGAATTGGCAACATAAGTTCTTATCGTAAGGTTATGTCCTAATCTTTGCACAGAAAAACGACCTATCCCTTTTTTTCCAGCTCTTCTTCTATGATACTTTACAGAAACTGGATTCTGTATTTTTTCTGTAGAAGAAATACGCATAAAGCCATCTCGTAGCTGTTCTGCAGACATACCTGAGCCATTATCTTCTATAATTAAGGTTCCACCTATTTTTTCTGTATTCTCAAATGTTAATTTTACATCTGTAGCATCTGCATCATAACCATTCTTCACCAATTCGGATACGGCTGTTTCTTGACGAGCAACCAATTCATTGCCCAACTTATCTATAAGTCCCGCATCTACAGAAAAGCGAATATGACTTTGATCAAACTCTGCTAATTGAGTAGATAGCTTCAAAACTCTAACATAATCTATCTTTGGCAAAGAAAGGACTTCTTTAAGTTCCTCCCTTAAGATTTCTTCTTTATTATCCATAAGTATATAAATTATAGAACTCTACCTATGCAAGCATCCTATCCATAAGGAAAACTACTTCATTCCAAGTATTTACAGAAGTAATAGAGCTTTTAAAAAGAGCATCTAGACTTTCAAATAATTTTCATTTATTATACCTTGAGGCTTCAAGGCTTTACCCAAAATGTATTTTTTGTTCCCCATTGCAGTATCGCTCTGCGCTTATCGCCACTCGAATGAGGAAAAATGTATTTATTAACCTATGCTTGGCTTATGGCTAAACATTACAACACACAAAATGATTCTGCTTCCTTATCTGCTTTTTTTCTTCTATGTTCAGAACGTAATCTCCTTATTAATTATTGTATTTTTTCGACTCCCCTGTCCCCCTCTTGCGAAGAGGGGGTCCTTAACCCACTCCCAAGCCCTCGCCCTTTCCAAAAGGGCAAGGGATGTAACCGCTCCTCCTGTCGCTCTGAACCGCTGCGCTTTAAGGTTGGCGGGGCATCAGAGCCCTCGCCAGGTTTCTTATGCGGGATGGGACCGCCTTGCTGAAAGCGGGGCATCAAAGGTCTCGCCATGTTGTGCGGGAAGGAACCGCATGACTAACGAAAAGGGTACTAGTGCATCAATCGCTGTACAATACCGGCTAACTCATCAGCATACGAAGCGGTATCTTCTACATATTCCTTATTTACAAGTATGTACAAAGATAAATCATTTCTTCTAAAATGCTCGAACTTGTCATCAGAAACCGTTGAAAGCACGAAACGACGATAAAGACGGAAACGACGGGATACCATTCCATCCTGATCTTTTTCGTCTTCCGCTCCAATAAAAAAGAAAGAAGCTTTTTCATCTCGCTTCAATACATCTAACATTATATGAAACATCGTATAGAGTATCGTTCTCGCCTCGAAAGTATTGGAACGAAGACTAAACTTATTTTTACTGTTGATGTTTGCCTTATCGAAGAACTTCACACAATAAGCGTGTTTCTTATAACATTCAACTCTTACGATATAGGCATGATGGGATTTGTCTGACTTAAACCGATATTGCAAGGTTTGAATCAGATACTCATCACTCTCACTTTTATCTATCATTTGAAAGATAAAAGGATAACCATCAGACATCAATCGCTCCATTAGATCAACTTTTTATAAACAGGTATTGCGACCTTATCCATTTCTTCTTTCGAAATCTTAACAACTCCGGGAGTTGCATCAAAATAATCTACAGGATAACGATACTTGCCATTTGGCATCAAAACCTTAGTTACACGGCGAAAGAGAGAGATACCCTCTTCTGTGACTATCTTTGTTATCGTCTTATCAATGATTTTTCCCATAATTCTTTATTTTTATTTCAATTACGCCTGCAAATATAAGGGTTTTCTATAAAACAACCAAATTTTTGGAAGAGATTTTGCTTCTTGCTCTAATCTCCCCCAGATTAACGTATATCATCAATACAGCGTCACTACTATATTACAAGTAGTTACACCTATCAGTTTTTTGAAAAAAGTTATTTTTGCTCCTCATTGCAGTATCGCTCTGCACTGGTCGTCGCTCGAATGAGGAATATTGTTTTATTAACCTATGCTTGGCTTATGGCTAAACATTACAACTCCCGAATGAAATCATCAACATCCTGAAGCTTTTTACCTTGCAATTTAGCAAGTTTTACCTCTTGCAAGGCCCGTGACAAGCTTTCCTTGACATAAGCCTTCTGCTTCTCTTCTATAGTCAAAGGTGATTCTTTAATTATAGACACAGAAACAACTCCACGCAACATCTCAATGGCATTGCGAATACTAGCAGATGGCTGCGTATCATCTATTGTAACTAATATCTGTTCCATATCCTATCTTCTTTTTATTAAAATGATGGTGCAAATATAAGGGTTTTCTATAAAACAACCAAATTTTTGGAAGAGATTTTGCTTCTTGCTCTAATCTACCCCAGATTAACGTATATCATCAATAACAGCGTCCCTACGATATTACAAGTAGTTACACCTTTCTATTTTTTGAAAAAAGTTATTTTTGTTCCTCATTGCAGTATCGCTCTGCACTTGTCGTCGCTCGAATGAGGTTTTTCGAAAATCACCCCGTCCCTCTTTACCCTTAAAGAGGGCTCCACCGCTTTCCCAAAGCCCCTTTCCCCTCAGGGGACAGGGGATGTAACCGCCCTCCGGTGCTCAGAACCGCTACGCTATAGGGTTGGCGGGGCATCAGAGCCCTCGCCAGGGTGGTTGTGCGGGATGGGACCGCCTTGCTAATGTTCGGGTTTCAACATAAACATATTAACAATATTGTTGAATTCTGACACGTAATCTACAAAATGCGGATTATCTTTTCTTAGAATCATTGCTGCGTAATTATCTACTCCTTCTAAGTCTTGGATATTAGCAACCATAATGACATATTGTTCTTTGTCATTAGCATAAGCAAACCAAGAATCAAACAGGCGATTTCGCATAGCTTGCTTTCTATCGCCCGTTTCACATATATAAAGGAGAGCAAACTCGTTTGTCTCAAAGAAATTGTCTATGATAGCAATTACGGTATCTCGCACCTTCATATCACGAGGTGAACGTTGCTTGTTCACATTCGTGATATTAAACATGTATGCCTCGCCATGCTCCAGCAAGTCATCAAGATCAAAGCTAATAGCAATCTCAACGCTATAATCTGTTACGAAACGGTAAGTATTTGGATTTACCATCATAACATCATACGGTGAAGAGGCATTGATTGTTTTCAAAGAAAGCTGTTTCAAGTCACCAAACATTTACAAACTTTGGCTCTTCTCCTGTACGAGCTAAATAATCCTGACGGAGCATCTGCTCTAACTCTGCCATACGCTTTCTTTTTCTTTCCTTTGATGCCATGAATCTTTTCATCGCAGCATCACGCTTCTCCCAAAATTCTTTATTCAATATTTCCATAAAACCTCCTATTTTTTTTAATTCAGTGCAAATATAAGGGTATTCTGTGAAACTACCAAATTTTTAGAGGAGTTTTTACTTCATATGTAAGCGGTCACTTGTAACCATCTATATGTATATCACTAATACTGCGTCCAAACTATTTATCAATGGGTTAGGTATATAAGTATTTTTTCATTCAAGCTTGCTTTTGTATCTACTGTTACGACCGTATCAAATGATCCGGTCAGTAATGGTGGTTCTATTCTTGTTGTTATCA